>Ga0153980_1000919_pt1 | contig 12815 bp, 8 predicted proteins | sample TSGA064MetaG_FD_104722 | JGI IMG/M metagenome (GOLD analysis project Ga0153980, IMG submission 104722) | Attine ant fungus gardens microbial communities from Georgia, USA - TSGA064 MetaG | ecosystem: Host-associated > Fungi > Mycelium > Unclassified | place: USA: Georgia, Magnolia Springs State... | reverse complement strand
TCCGAGTCGCTGTCGCTATCCGAGTCACTGTCGGAGTCGGAGTCACTGTCAGAGTCGGAATCGCTGTCAGAATCCGAATCGCTGTCAGAATCCGAGTCGCTGTCAGAATCCGAATCGCTGTCGGAGTCAGAATCGCTGTCGCTATCCGAATCGCTGTCCGAATCCGAGTCACTGTCAGAGTCAGAATCGCTGTCGGAATCCGAGTCGCTGTCAGAGTCCGAATCACTGTCACTATCCGAGTCGCTGTCGGTGTCGTCGCTGAGATCGACAGTTAACTCAAAAATCGGGGAGCGTTCGCTGACGTTCCCGGCCAAATCGGTCACCGTGGTGCTCAGGCTGTGGCTGCCTTCGTCCAGCGCATCAGGTGTGAAGCTCCAGCGTCCGTCCTCACCGGCAACCACCATACCCAGTACCGTGTCGCCGTCATAGATGGTGACCGTGGCCCCCGCTTCGGCGGTACCGCTCAGGGTCGGCGTGTCATCATCCGTTACGTTGCCGCTGTTCAGTGTACCCGTATCTTCTCCTGTATTATCAGTCACCTGCAGATCGCTGACCGGATTCACGATTGTGTCCACCGTCAGCTCAAACGCCGGGGAACGCTCGCTGACGTTCCCAGCCTTGTCGGTCACGGTGGTGCTCAGGCTGTGGCTGCCTTCATCCAGTGCATCAGGTGTGAAGCTCCAGCGTCCGTCCTCACCGGCAACCACCGTACCCACTACCGTGTCGCCGTCGTAGATCGTGACTGTGGCGCCCGCCTCCGCCGTGCCACTCAGGGTCGGTTTGGCATCGTTGGTCAGATCGCCGCTGGCCAGCGGGCCGGTATGCGCGGCCACGTCGTCGGTCACCTGCAGACCGCTGACCGGATTCACGATTGTATCCACCGTCAGTTCAAATACCGGGGAACGCTCGCTGACGTTCCCCGCCTTATCCGTCACGGTGGTGCTCAGGCTGTGGCTGCCCTCGTCCAGCGCATCCGGCGTGAAGCTCCAGCGTCCGTCCTCCCCGGCAACCACCGTACCCAGTACGGTGTCGCCGTCGTAGATCGTGACCGTGGCCCCCGCCTCGGCGGTACCGCTCAGGGCCGGCGTGGCATCGTTGGTCAGATCGCCGCTGGTCAGCGGGCCGGTGTGTCCGGCCACATCGTCAGTCACCTGCAGATCGCTGACCGGAGTCACGACTGTGTCCACCGTCAGCTCAAACGCCGGGGAACGCTCGCTGACGTTTCCGGCCTTGTCGGTCACGGTGGTGCTCAGGCTGTGGCTGCCTTCATCCAGTGCATCAGGGGTGTAACTCCAGCGTCCGTCCTCCCCGGCAACCACGGTACCCAGCACCGTGTCGCCGTCGTAGATCGTGACTGTGGCCCCCGCCTCGGCGGTACCGCTCAGGGCCGGCGTGGCGTCGTTGGTCAGATCGCCGCTGGCCAGCGGGCCTGTATGCCCGGCCACGTCGTCGGTCACCAGCAGATCGCTGACCGGAGTCACGACTGTGTCCACCGTCAGCTCAAACGCCGGGGAACGCTCGCTGACGTTCCCGGCCTTGTCGGTCACGGTGGTGCTCAGGCTGTGGCTGCCTTCATCCAGTGCATCAGGGGTGTAGCTCCAGCGTCCGTCCTCACCGGCAACCACCGTACCCAGCACCGTGTCGCCGTCATAGATCGTGACCGTGGCCCCCGCCTCGGCGGTACCGCTCAGGGTCGGCGTGGCATCGTTGGTCAGATCGCCGCTGGTCAGCGGGCCGGTATGCCCGGCCACATCGTCGGTCACCTGCAAATCGCTGACCGGAGTCACCGTCGTGTCCACTGTAATTTCAAACGCCGGGGAACGCTCGCTGACGTTCCCCGCCTTGTCCGTCACGGTGGTGCTCAGGCTGTGGTCGCCCTCGTTCAGGGTGTCCGGCGTGAAGCTCCAGCGTCCGTCTTCCCCGGCAACCACCGTACCCAGTACGGTGTCACCGTCATAGATGGTCACCGTGGCCCCCACCTCGGCGGTACCGCTCAGGGTCGGCGTGGCATCGTTGGTCAGATCGCCGCTGGTCAGCGGGCCGGTGTGCCCGGCCACGTCGTCGGTCACCTCCGGCGCACTGGCAGACGGCGCGGTGGTATCAATCATCAGCTCAAACGCCGGGGAACGCTCACTGACATTCCCGGCCTTGTCCGTCACCGTAGCGCTCAGGCTATGAGGACCTTCGCTAAGCTCCGGTAAAGTAAAGCTCCAGTTGCCATCCTGATCCACAACCACTGAACCCAGTACGGTATCGCCGTCATAAATCGTTATCGTGGCGCCCGCTTCTGCCGTCCCTTTGATCTCCGGCGTTGTATCATCGGTCACATCACCGGAATGAAGCACACCGGTGATGGAACCAACATTGTCATTAACCGTGATGTTCTGTGCTGCAGTGGGTGCTTCAGTATCAGAATCGCTGTCAGAGTCCGAATCGCTGTCCGAGTCCGAGTCCGAGTCGCTGTCGGAATCCGAATCGCTGTCAGAGTCCGAATCACTGTCCGAATCCGAGTCGCTGTCTGAATCCGAGTCGCTGTCTGAATCGGAGTCGCTGTCAGAGTCGGAATCACTGTCGGAATCCGAATCACTGTCCGAATCCGAGTCGCTGTCGGAGTCGGAATCGCTGTCGGAATCCGAATCGCTGTCGGAGTCCGAGTCGCTGTCGGAGTCCGAATCACTGTCCGAATCCGAGTCGCTGTCGGAGTCTGAATCACTGTCCGAATCCGAGTCGCTGTCGCTATCCGAATCGCTGTCGGAATCCGAGTCACTGTCAGAGTCGGAATCGCTGTCGGAATCGGAGTCGCTGTCGGAGTCCGAGTCCGAGTCCGAATCCGAGTCACTGTCGGAGTCGGAGTCGGAGTCGGAGTCACTGTCAGAGTCCGAATCGCTGTCTGAATCGGCATCGCTGTCAGAGTCAGAATCACTGTCCGAATCTGAGTCACTGTCCGAATCCGAGTCACTGTCAGAGTCCGAATCGCTGTCGGAGTCGGAATCACTGTCCGAATCCGAATCGCTGTCGGAGTCAGAGTCGCTGTCGGAATCCGAATCACTGTCCGAATCCGAGTCGCTGTCCGAATCCGAGTCGCTGTCAGAGTCCGAGTCACTGTCAGAGTCGGAATCGGAGTCGCTGTCAGAATCGGAATCGCTGTCGGAATCCGAATCGCTGTCAGAGTCCGAATCGCTGTCGGAATCCGAGTCGCTATCAGAGTCAGAGTCGCTGTCCGAATCGGAATCGCTGTCCGAATCCGAGTCGCTGTCAGAATCCGAGTCGCTGTCAGAATCCGAGTCGCTGTCAGAATCCGAGTCGCTGTCCGAATCCGAATCGCTGTCGGAGTCCGAATCACTATCCGAATCCGAGTCGCTGTCAGAATCCGAGTCGCTGTCCGAATCCGAGTCACTGTCGGAGTCGGAGTCGGAGTCACTGTCAGAGTCCGAGTCGCTGTCAGAATCCGAATCGCTGTCGGAGTCAGAGTCGCTGTCGGAATCCGAATCACTGTCCGAATCCGAGTCGCTGTCCGAATCCGAGTCGCTGTCAGAGTCCGAGTCACTGTCGGAATCAGAATCGCTGTCGCTATCCGAGTCGCTGTCAGCGTCAGAATCGCCGTCAGCATCCGAGTCACTATCGGAGTCCGAATCACTGTCCGCATCTGAGTCAGTTTCTGAAATCGAAGAGTGGTGATCTTTATTTGAGGTACCAGCAAACATTGCCGCAATACCCAGCAAAGCCGCGCCCGCCATTACCCATCCGGCAATACTTTGCCCTGCGCCTCCGGAGGCGATGACTTCTGAGAGATCGCTAATCAGCGAATAGTGGGCCCCATCGGTACCCGCACCTTCCAGCCACCATAGTGCGCCGGTCTCATCATCCATGAGTACCAAATCACTGTGCTGTCCATGCTCATCCACAACGAAAAAGTTTTTAATAGTAACGGTATCGCCGTTGTGGAGTTTTAGAACCAGATCATTACCTTGCCGGGTATACGAACTAATATCTTCACGCTTGACGTGCAGGAGAACCACTGACTGCGTATTGAGATTAATTAGATTGCCATCAACGGTGTATTCAACACCCGTTTCTTTCACTGTCACATTTATATTTTTCATCAGGTTACACCCTTGAAATGAAGACGCAGTCAGAGGTATGAGATAATTCTTAATTAGGCATCTTATTAGATATACCAGAACTTGCAGTCCCGCAAGGAGAGGGAAGACATTCCATTCACATCCTGAAATAATACAAAATACTTACATTACATAAAGTTAAAATAATGAGCTTACATTTTGAGATGTTAATAAAAGAGATAATTAAAACGGTTACTCACGGTTATTACAATAAAGATAAAGTCATGGATAATACTTTTCCAATAGCGTTAAACCGCCATTTTTATGATAATCAAAAAATATCTGTGATATCTCTCAAAAAAAACAAGCAAGAAAAAGCAAAAAATAATTTAAAGTTTAAAGTAAATTTTAATCAATATCCATTATATTTATAATGGTTTACTTATAAAAATAAATTACCTGTGAATGGGAAAATTTATTAATAAGCAAGAGGGAATTCAGAGAGAGTCTTTTAAACCCACAAAGTTAATGTGAGTTACCGGAAATTAAAGAAACGTTTCGATGTAGTTTTAATTAAAATACTACCTACAAATAAATTAATGTATATGCATAATAAAAAACCCCGTCAAGCGGGGTTTTAGGTTTAGCGGGCTAATCCTAATCGCGGAATTTCTATCGCCGGACAGCGATCCATCACCACGTTTAGACCGGCGTCTCGGGCGAGCACTGCCGCTTGTTCATTGATGACCCCTAGCTGTAGCCACAAAGTTTTAGCACCGATAGCCACCGCTTCCTGGGCAACGCCCCAGGCTGCTTCTGAGTTGCGGAAGACATCAACCATGTCCACTTTTTCCGGCACCTCGGCCAGCGTGGCATATCCTTTTTGCCCCAGCAGCGTAGTACCCGCAACCTTAGGAGAAACCGGAATGACGTGATATCCCTGCTCCAGAAGGTACTTCATCACCCGATAGCTTGGGCGATCGGGTTTGTCGCTTGCCCCCACCAGGGCGATAGTCCGGGTCGAGGTCAGAATACCTGCGATATCGTTCTCTTTCATCATCATCCTCCTGCTATTTAGCCCAAGTGTATGCTAATCCGAATAAACCAGCATTAGTGCTAACCCGCAGATGCGTCAAATTTTTTCATCCCGATGCTTGCAGCAGCAGACACTTCCAGTAATCTGTCTGCAGGTCAAAATGTGGAATGAAATGATGGAACTAACAACACGTACACTGCCAGCACGTAAACATATTGCGCTGGTTGCTCACGATCACTGTAAAGATATGCTGATGAAATGGGTAGAGCGCCACCAGCAGCTTCTGGCACAACATACGCTATCGGCAACAGGTACAACCGGTAATCTGGTATCACGCGCAACCGGGCTGGAGGTGCACGCTATGCTGAGCGGCCCAATGGGCGGCGACCAGCAGGTAGGAGCCCTGATATCAGAAGGTAAAATTGATGTTTTGATTTTTTTCTGGGACCCGCTGAATGCGGTGCCGCATGACCCTGATGTTAAAGCGTTACTCCGTCTGGCAACCGTGTGGAATATTCCCGTTGCAACGAATGTCTCGACCGCCGACTTTATCATCCAGTCTCCCCACTTTAGCGATCCGGTCGATATTTTGATTCCTGATTACCAGCGTTATCTCGCTGAGCGTCTGAAATAAACCACGCTGGCGGCCTCGCCGCCAGTCATTACGGCTTTCTCGCAACCGGCACGTCCAGCGCCTTCAACATATCAACAAACGGTGACGGCTGCTCTTTATTAAACAACAACCAGACCCGCAGACGCGCGCGCGTAAGTGCGACATACAGCAAACGTCTCTCTTCAGCATCGGCAAAATCCTCCGGTTGTGGTAGCAGTGCCTGCTCCATAATCGACTCACGCGCCGAAGCCGGAAATGCATCATCACCGTCCTGAAGACCAAGGATAATGACGTAATCTGCTTGCTGCCCTTTGCTGGCATGAATAGTCATGAAATCGAGCTGAAGATGGGGCCAGCGTGTTGCAGCCTTTTCCAGCGCCGCTGGCTTCAAATGATGGTAACGCGCTAACAGCAAGATCCGCTGTTCCCGCTTGACGTAACCGCTCATTTTATCGAGCAGATCGTCGAGTTTATCCTCCGCTAACAACGTCACCGCTTTTTTGTCGCCTGCAATCAGACTGTTGAGTGGTTTCGTCAACTGATGCGGGTTTTGCTGGATAAATCCGTTTGCGACCTCGCCTATCCGGCTATTAAATCGGTAGGTCGTATCCAGCGCGCAACAATCCCCTTCGCCAAAATAGTGATTAAAAGCCGTCGTCAAAGAGAGTTGAGCACCGCTAAAACGATAGATAGCCTGCCAGTCATCGCCAACGGCAAACAGCGTGGTCTGCGTATTTTGTCGACGTAACGCGGCGAGTAGTGACGCCCGCTGCGGAGAGATATCCTGAAATTCATCCACCAGAATATGCTTCCACGGACTGACAAAGCGGCCTTTATCGAGAATATTTATCGCCTGATGAATCAGACCGGAGAAGTCGACGGCATTTTCATCTTTTAACGCCGTTTTCCAGGCTTTTAGTAAAGGGGCCATCAGCTTGACGCGTTTACTAAAAAGATCGCGTACCTCCTCAGGCGCCCCGGCAATCATCTCAGCCTGCGAGCCGCCATGCATGCGCATCAGGCTTACCCAGCGATCGAGGCGGCTGGCGATGCGGCGCTGCAGCTTTTTATCCTGCCAGAAATCCCCTTCAGGGATCGGCCAGCCCATTTCTTCCTCCAGCCACAGTCGCCAGCCTTTCGCCTGCGCTTTTTTCTCCTGACACTGCTGCTGCCAGCTTTCGAGCAGAAGTTTTTGCCGCGCAGCGCTGTCGTTTTCCAGCTTGCTAATCATCGGCGCTTTTTTACTGCCCTGCTGAATAATATGCAAAGCCAGAGCATGAAAAGTGCGCGCGGAGATCTCGTCGGTTCCGAGGCGTTCGCGAATGCGCTCATCCATCTCCTGCGCGGCCTGTCGACCAAAAGCCAGCAGCAAAATTTGCTCAGCTGCCGCTTCGCCCCGGGTCAATAGCCAACCTGCTCGCGCCACTAAAACAGAGGTTTTACCGCTTCCGGCCCCTGCCAGTACCAGCAATGAACGCTCGCCGTTCACCACGGCGCGCGCCTGAGCCGGATTCAGCGGCGATGATTCAACTGCAGCAAAAAATCCCCGATATTGTTCCAGCATTGATTCAGTAAATTTTTGGTTATGCTCAAGCCTGGCCTTTTCCGTATCCCCCAACCAACTCTGGCACTGCCGCCATAATTCACGGCAGTTTTCAAATCCCTCAAGGCGGCTTGTCGGCACGGGGAGCCCGCTAAGGGCATGGCGAATTTTCTGCTGAATATCGGACACCTGCTGACGCGTCAACCATTTACCCTCGGCGCTTGAACGCGCCACATCAGCCAACTGCTGGCGCAGCAGATCGGCGGAAATCTCGCTCATTTCCGCGCTCCACTGCTGCCAGAGAGCATTCAGATGATGGTAAAAACGCTGAGTTTCGGTCCATTCGGTACCATGCAATCGCACAACTTTCTCGCCCGGGAGGATAAATTCCAGCTCTCCCCACACTAGCCCACGCTTGCAATGAATAGATAATAACTGATTGAAAGGTATAAGATATTCATGGCTATCACCGGAAACCTTTACTCCGGCATTAAGAAGTTGCACCCTGTCATAAGGGTGTTGAGCCATGCGTTTGCCCAATGTTGTCGCTCTGAGTTCCATATAATGTCGAATTTCAATCAGGTTGGATGTTTTTAAGTTTAACCGCCAGCGACCGGGTGCTCCAGCGTAAAAAACGCTACAATGGCCGGACCTTATTATCTACAGAATTAAACCGAGGGTTTATGCGTACCGTTCTGAATATTTTAAACTTTATCCTTGGCGGATTCGCCACCACGCTCGGCTGGCTTCTGGCGACGCTGGTCAGCATAGTACTGATTTTTACGCTGCCTCTCACCCGCTCCTGCTGGGAGATAACAAAACTCTCTCTCCTTCCCTATGGTAATGAAGCCATTCATGTTGATGAACTCGACCCTCAGGGAAAGAATAGTCTGCTTAACGCGGGCGGAACGTTGTTGAATATTTTATGGTTTATTTTCTTCGGCTGGTGGTTGTGCCTGATGCATATCTTTTGTGGGATCGCCCAGTGTCTGACCATCATCGGCATTCCGGTAGGCATCGCCAATTTTAAAATCGCCGCGATTGCTTTGTGGCCGGTAGGCCGGCGAGTCGTTTCCGTTGAGACCGCTCGTGCTGCGCGTGAAGCCAACGCGCGTCGCCGCTTTCAGTAATTGAATGGAACAGAGAAATGCTCAGCCCCCTGCTACGCCGCTATACCTGGAACAGTGCCTGGTTATATTACATCAGGATATTCATCGCACTCTGCGGTACGACCGCATTTCCCTGGTGGCTCGGCGAAGTAAAACTCACCATCCCCTTAACGCTTGGCGTCGTGGCCGCGGCGCTGACTGACCTGGACGATCGTCTGGCAGGACGTCTGCGTAATCTGGCCATTACCCTTGTATGCTTCTTTATCGCTTCGGCCTCGGTGGAGCTTCTCTTCCCCTGGCCCTGGTTATTCGCGGCAGGATTAACCGTTTCCACTATCGGCTTTATTTTGCTTGGTGGTCTGGGACAACGCTACGCCACCATCGCGTTTGGCGCGCTATTAATTGCCATCTACACCATGTTGGGGGTAACGCTTTACAGCCAATGGTATCTCCAGCCGCTGTTTTTGCTGGCTGGCGCGGTGTGGTACAACCTGCTCACCCTCGCCGGGCATCTGATTTTCCCTATCCGTCCCCTTCAGGACAATCTGGCACGTAGCTATGAGCAGCTCGCCCGCTATCTGGAGCTTAAATCCCGGCTATTCGATCCGGATATAGAAGATGAAAGCCAGGCCCCGCTCTATGACCTGGCAATAGCCAACGGCCAGCTGGTGACTACGCTGAACCAGACCAAAGTTTCCCTGCTGACTCGTCTGCGCGGAGATCGCGGCCAGCGCGGTACTCGCCGCACGTTACAGTACTATTTCGTGGCGCAGGATATCCATGAACGTGCGAGTTCATCACATATTCAGTACCAAACGCTACGCGACCATTTTCGTTATAGCGATGTGATGTTCCGCTTTCAGCGTATGCTATCAATGCAGGCGCAGGCCTGCCAGAAACTGTCGCGTGCCATTCTGCTGCGCGAGCCCTACCTGCACGACACTCATTTTGAGCGCGCTTTTATGCATCTTGACGCAGCGCTCGATCGCGTTAAGGCCAGCGGCGCGCCAGCGGAACAGATTAAAGCGCTGGGTTTTTTGCTGAATAACTTACGGGCTATTGACGCCCAGCTGGCGACAATTGAATCGGTCCAGACCACCGAACAGTCCATTCACAGTACGGAAAACCTGTTAGCCGACGACCAGCCTAACGGATTTAGCGATATCTGGCTGCGCTTGCGCAGTAATATGTCTCCTGAGTCAGCCCTGTTTCGTCATGCGGTTCGAATGTCGATAGTCCTGTGCGCAGGTTATGCCTTTATCCAATTGACCGGGCTGAACCATGGCTACTGGATATTACTGACCAGCCTGTTTGTTTGTCAGCCAAACTATAACGCCACTCGCCATCGGCTGGCGTTAAGGATAATCGGGACCTTGATCGGTGTGGCCATCGGCCTGCCGGTACTGCTCCTCGTCCCGTCCGTTGAAGGCCAGCTGCTTTTGATTGTCCTGACCGGCGTGCTGTTCTTCGCTTTCCGTAATGTGCAGTACGCCCACGCGACAATGTTCATTACGCTCCTTGTCTTGCTCTGTTTTAACCTCCTGGGAGAAGGTTTCGAAGTTGCCCTACCGCGCATATTCGACACTCTGATTGGCTGCGCTATCGCCTGGGCCGCAGTGAGTTTTATTTGGCCGGACTGGAAATTCCGCAATCTCCCTCGAGTGCTCGAGCAAGCAATCAATGCCAACTGCCGATATTTAGATGCCATTCTTGAGCAATATCACCAGGGGCGCGACAACCGCCTGGCCTATCGTGTTGCACGCAGAGCCGCGCATAACCGGGATAGCGAACTGGCCTCTGTCGTATCGAACTTATCAACAGAACCCAAAGCGGGCTCACAAACGCGGGAAACTGCTTTTCGTTTGCTCTGCCTGAACCATACCTTTACCAGCTATATCTCTGCTCTGGGAGCCCACAGGGAAAAGCTGACAACGCCAGATATTCTGGCGCTGCTGGATGATGCCGTGTGCTATGTGGATGACGCGCTGCACCATTCGCCAGCCGATGAACTACGGGTACAGCAGGCTTTAGCAAGCCTGCAGACCCGGATCCAACATCTTGACCCTCGCGCCGACAGCAAAGAGCCTTTAGTTCTGCAGCAAATTGGACTGCTGCTGGCGCTACTGCCAGAAATTTGTCGGCTACAGCGACAGGTTGAGATTCAACCTGAGTAGGCCTCCATCTCCTGTACCTGTACCGCCGCCCACTCCTCAAGCTCCTGACGCTGTTGCGTCGGGAGCGTGGCCGCATGCACGCCCGCAATAGCTCCCTCTAATGAATAAAGGACGTTTACCGTTAGCGCTTTATTCATTTTTCGTAGTCTGAGCCAGGCTTCTTTCGCGCCAATTTTTCGCAGCGTTAATTCATCTTTGATACCTGAATTAATCAACTGGAGCTCCATGTGAAAACTAATATTTGGAAGATTCTTTAATCTTCCGGAATGTCGCTGCCGATGTTTTTCATTGCGAGCGGTCTGTAATGATAGTACTGATAAATGAAAAAGCATTTTGCTGTCACGCCAAAGCCCTTCATCTATATGATAGTACTTAAGCGCAACCAGACGACCATTCTTCTGCATCTTCAACAGCGGGTTTTTATGCGCCACGCGATACTGCGCACTCTGCTCACAAACCCGAAGATAGATCTCCCCCTCAGCCATCATGGCAAACACGGTATTATCTATCGCCAGGCTATAGCCACCAAATAAGGGCCGACAGCTTATTTTTCCTAATGGAGACAAACATGCCCGAAACTGATGGATCCTAAGACATACGAGTTTCTTCATGATTATTCCTTTGTTAATCATGTAAATAAGACATAAATTTGCTAACGGATCCGCTAATAAGAAAATAAGGGAGTTCCCTTTATGCAGCAACATGAATTATCTCTTTATTTTACTCAGCTTGTTTTTTTGCGAGCAGCTTTCCGAAAATAGCCTTTTGATGAAGTAAAAAGCAGGAAAGGTAAAATGCTTAATTAATATTAATCAACCCGGCGAACATAAAGCATGGCGTCACCCGCGATTTATAAATGGTTAACGTCATAATTTGTGGGAGGAATTTTTAAAGAAGAAATGACCACAACGATGAATTCACATTCTGTACACCCCATCACTCAACGCTGTCAGATTGTCTTCATTGCCAAAGATGTACAAATTTCATCCAGAAAACGAGAAAATAGAGTTGATCTTTCATCCTGTCGCATATACTGTATATGCATACAGTAACCCACAGGCGGGATAGACTATGTTTACATCAGCTCACGCAAATCGTTCACCACTGACTTCTACTTCAGTACGTCGTCGCTCTCATGACGCTACCGAACAGCCAGCTAACGGGCTGATCAGTGAAATAGTCTATCGAGAAGATCAGCCCATGATGACGCAACTGCTACTGCTTCCTTTATTACAACAGCTTGGTCAGCAGTCGCGCTGGCAGCTCTGGCTGACACCACAGCAGAAGCTGAGTCGCGAATGGGTACAGTCATCCGGTTTGCCGCTATCCAAGGTGATGCAAATCAGTCAGCTCTCCCCTGCTAATACGCTCGAATCAATGGTTCGCTCACTGCGCACGGGAAACTATAGCGTGGTCATTGGCTGGCTGTCGGAAGAACTCACCGTTGAGGAACATGAACGACTGGTTGCCGCTGCAGAAGAAGGTCACGCGATGGGCTTTATCATGCGTCCGGTAAGAAATACAGCTCAGCCTGGCAGACAACATTCCGGGCTAAAAATTCACTCAAACCTGTATCATTAACTGAGTTTAGGATTAATCCTGGAATTTTTTTTGCCCGCGACTGAGATTGGCTTTCATCGCGGGCGTTTTTGTTAAAATGCTTGTCTGATGCGGGTTCGCGACTTTTTTTGCCTCGATTGAAGCCAACCCTATTTGTTAAACATAGTGTACACAACCCTTTTTTTTCATATGCCTGACGGAGTTCACACTTGTAAGTTTCTAACTAAGTTGTAGACTTTACATCGCCAGGGGTGATCGGCTTACGCTGCATGTATCAGCACAGTTAACAACAAGTCACGCCCCGGGTGAAGGATTTAACCGTGAGGTCTTCTGAACCTTCATGGCGAATTTTGGATGATAATGAGGCGCAAAAAATGAAAAAGACAGCTATCGCGATTGCAGTGGCACTGGCTGGCTTCGCTACCGTAGCGCAGGCCGCTCCGAAAGATAACACCTGGTATGCAGGTGGTAAGCTGGGCTGGTCCCAGTATCACGATACCGGTTTCTACGGTAACGGTTTCAAAGGTAACAATGGTCCAGTTCGTAACGATCAGCTGGGTGCTGGTGCGTTCGGTGGTTACCAGGTTAACCCGTACCTCGGTTTCGAAATGGGTTACGACTGGCTGGGCCGCATGGCTTATAAAGGCAGCGTAGACAACGGCGCTTTCAAAGCTCAGGGCGTTCAGCTGACTGCTAAACTGGGTTACCCAATCACTGAC
>Ga0153980_1000918_pt1 | contig 12816 bp, 10 predicted proteins | sample TSGA064MetaG_FD_104722 | JGI IMG/M metagenome (GOLD analysis project Ga0153980, IMG submission 104722) | Attine ant fungus gardens microbial communities from Georgia, USA - TSGA064 MetaG | ecosystem: Host-associated > Fungi > Mycelium > Unclassified | place: USA: Georgia, Magnolia Springs State... | reverse complement strand
CTGAGAATAGGAATTGGTATATCGGTAATTTTAATGATCATTTTTATAGGAAATGGTTTTCTAGGGAAACTTATCTCAGGATATCTACAGAATAGCTACGCCAAAACTTCTGAGATGAAGAACGTAGCTGGTCAGAATCCCATTATTGTTGTACTGGGTGGTGGAGTTGTGGATATTAACAATATTGAAAAACTGCATACGATGTCTTATTCCAGAATTGTCGCAGCTTATCAGCTATTTCATGAATTCAAGGAAAAAAATATACCTTGTAGAATAGTAATTTCCGGAAAGGGAAGGGGACATACAAGTGAAGCGGAATTATTCAGAGAAAACTTAAAAAAAATGGGTGTATCAGATGCAGATATTATTAAGGAAGATAAAAGCATGAATACCTATCAGAATGCAAAATTCTCAAGTCCGATTGTAAAAAAGATGGCTCCTACAAGTGTTTATTTGATTACTTCTGGTTTTCATTTGAAAAGATCTGTTGCTCTGTTTGAGACATTTGGATTGAATCCTATTCCGCAGGCATCAGATTTAATAGACACCGAAATAACGGTATTTCCTAACAGTTATAATGCTGCGTTTACATTTGTCTTGCTTAAAGAAGTATTGGGAATATGGCAAGTGCAGATATATAATAGTCTGGGAATAAATAATAAGTTTGAATAAAAAGGCTATAAAAATATTTATTCTGATAGGTTTTTTTATTCAAACACCATGCGTTTTGACGGTGATATTGCAGATTTAAGAGATTCACAATAATATTGAAATAGTAAATCTCGTTGCAGAGCTTCACAAACTTAATTGTGAATAATCCTCCCATATTACTAGGATATTTATATTTATTTTCGGTGGAAAATTCTCTAATTTCAAAATCTGTTTTTATAATATTAAATTATTTAATTAGTTTATATAATAATAAATTCCATATATTTTTAATCCTGCTTTTGACTTCAGATAGTTTAATAGGAGACCAGTAAGATGATATGTTTAAATACGCAGATAGATTATAATTTGTTTTCATAATATTAAATTAATTAATTTATATAATAATAAAAAGTTGTTGTATGTAAATACGTTTTATTGCTTTGATATATGAGGACACGAGTCTTTTTCTAAGTGGTGAAAGTTTCATAAGAGAAAGCATAATTTGTTTTTGTTTTGTGAGTTTGTTTCCGTTGATGTTAAAGAACTCTGTTTCTTGCTTCGTTTAAATTGAGGTACCATCTTTTCTATGCCCTATATCAAGAAATTTTTCAGGCATAAAATGAGGCGGTTCACCACTGACTATCGGGATAGTATTTTCCGGAGGGTCTGCAAAAAATTTTTGAGGGAGCTTGCGGAACAAAAAAAATTTATGGAAACCGTAAAATGCTTTTGAAAGAATTATTTGAATGAAACATTTCACTTTTGCATAAGAAAAAGGACAACCTCAAAAATGAAGAAAAATACAGCAAGTTCTTATCAACGGGGATGAATCCTGAAAATCTTAAACACATGCTTTCCCGTTGGAATTCACCTCACATATAAATAATTTCTTATAGCCGTAGTGAGTTGTTAAAGATGGCCATTGAGGGGAAAAATCAGATTTATGTATTAAGCCACGAATAACTCTTACGAGGAATTCGTGGCCCATACTTAATATAGATCCTTTATTTCCTTTTCCAATGTCTGATCTCTTATTTGTATGTTCTATTTTTATGGATATCTTGATCATACAAATTCAAGAAATTTAGTCATATTTGGACGCACAGTCAATTATGCTTCAGGCTTCTGCGCAATAATATGTACAAATGCTCTGCTACTGCTTGCAGATGCTTCCTGTACGTTAGTATAGCCTGCTTGCTCTAATATCGTCCTAAGCATTTCTGCATTTGGACTTCCCCCTCCCCACCAGGAACTGCGTAGAGAAGTAATAGTATTTGTTAGCGGATTTGATGAATTTATGCCAAGAAGCCATAGCCAGCTTCCTGGACGTAATGTCTTGTATATTTGTTTGATAGAATTGGGAAGGATCGTCTCTGGTATGAAGTCACTTGCTATCCACGCGGCATCAAATATATTTCCTTTTTCAACAAATTTTTCAATGCCTTTATTAAGAATTGTAATGCGTTCTTCAAGTTGATGAATTCTGATCCGATCACTAGCTATATTTACCGACGTTTTTAATGGCTCAAGACAGGTGATAGAAAGCATTGGCCACTGAGTAGCTAATGCTACTGACATCTGCCCCGTTCCACTTCCAACTTCAAGCATGTGAAGATTGTCTTCTTTCAGTTTACGGCTCAGATCTCCCATTTTTGGAAGAACATTTTTTGCAAAAAATTCAACAAAAGGTTTACCTGCAAGTTTACCTTGAAGCTCTAGTAGCTCAATATTTGTATGGTTCCATCCCAACTCAATATTTTTCTTGAGTCCTTGTTTTACAAATTCTGAGGTTTGTGTCCGTACTCCAGAATTACGATCTGCTATAACAAGCATGTTTTCAGCGGTATCCATATCAAAATTTTCACTGATGATTGGGATAGAGTCAGTAATTTTTAATATTCCCAAAGCCTCAAAAATAGATAGCATTTTTTTTAAAATGTTCACATTTATATCAGTCTTTTCTGCAATAGCGCGTAAATCAGTTTTCCCGTCAATATTTTTTAGCACTTCCCCTCTTAATAGAACTTCTAATACAGCTCCTATCCACATGTATTCATTAATCTTTTCAGAGAATTTTCTTAAATTACTATTTTCTGTATTCATAAAATTGCTATTGTTTAAGTTAAAATATATAATAAAGATTAGAAAGGTGAGCAGAATTTAAACCTGCTGTGCATTTAGAACCTGGACTTATTTAAAAGTTTCCTGATCACGATGCAGTGCCAATAAATACCAATTCCTTCAATACTTTTCTTTGGTTTCATAATGGATTAGTAATGAAACCTAAATATATCCAAGCGTTCGTTCGCTCTATAGCGAACATTCTTTTATAGAATTTATTATCAAGCTTTTTTCTCTTTCCGAAAGATCAGTATTTTCTTAAATGATAAATAGAACCTACTACTTTGTCTAAAATAATAAATCTTATTCTTAAAATGCTAGAATTTCCGTTTCGTCGATTAATCCCTAAGTAGAAACTTCAATGAAATAGGCCTAAATTATTCAAGTCTGTGAGTTTTTATCATGAAGCCAAACAAGAGTGGGAAAGGATTCTATATTTTGTAGAGTATATTCCATCTTTCATTTATATAAATATCCAATAAACCTATATAATCCTTATAGTAATGGAAGTTCATTATTGTCTTTTTTAACATCTCTTTCTCTGTGCTTGTCATTGTTTGTTTTACCTTTAAGCTAACCTTTCAGTTGTACTAAGCTAGATAGAATGAACATCTCTTTGAGAGTCTGTTTTAAATTGAGTATTATATAAATAGCCATGTACTGTAATCTTTCAAGACTAGTTTTGATTTGCTTGACATATACATATAGGATCATTGGCCGCATTTAGGGTCCTTTTTTTGAGGCTTTCCTTTTTGTGTATGAAAAGGGGCTATCTCAATAGTGAGATAGCCTTGTACCAAAATATCATTTTTTATGAAAAAGTATCATAATAAACTATGCATAGTTAAGAATATTCTAGCAGAATAGAAATAAACAAAAGAGGTATATTCATGGATATTAGCGTCATTTTTGAGAAAGTTCCAACATCACTAGTAGTGGAAATTCTTGTGAAGGTTTTATTGATTTATTATTGCTTCATCTTTCGATAAGAAGCAATGTCTTATGGCTTAAGGTAGCCTATTCCGAAACAAGAAATAGCCTCCCTAGGAGGCTATAACAACATAATTTTGGTATGAAAAAAAATCGTTTATAATTTTGCATATTTAAGAATCTTTTGGCAGAAAATAAATGGACAGGAAGGTCAATGTAATGGATCTTGTAATGACATGGAGAAAATATCAGCATCGCTATATTTTATAATTCTGATGGAAACTTTATTGATTTAGTATTGCATTTGGTTTAAATAACTAGAATACATAATGAGCAATTGACTCATATGCTTAAAAGTCGAAATTTGTTTAATTGTTTAAACATCTTAGGTAGTTATGATATTCTTATTTGCGAAAGAGGCTATCTTAAAAGTGAAGTAGCCTCTTTTGCCCTTACTCAAGGGAGTGGGGTCTGTAACGGATGAAAGATGAGTTGATAATGTGTTATTGCTAATTTTATTTTAGAGAACTGCAATTTTTTCTGATTTTTCATATTCTTAGAATAAAGAGTTTGAGAATTGTATTCTATCAAAAGAAGAGCTCATAGAATATGGTGGCTGTTCCACTATAGTATAAAAAAATTCTTTACCCTTATTATCAATAAGATTTAGCCCTATTCTAAAAACTATCTTCTACAATATATCGGTCATTTGAGAGATGAGAAGGATCGCAAATAAACAGTAGAAACAATTGTTCTTCAGTGCTGTCATTTTCCAATTGATGAATAACATTAGGTTCTATCTTAAAAATATCACCGGCCCTAACTTTATTTTTCGAAGTGGTATTTGCTTGATTGTTCTTAGTGCGTATGATCCCCCCCCCACTAATTATATAGTAGATTTCGTTCCCCTTCATATGATAATGTGGGGTTATAGATTGCCCTGGCGAAAGGCATGTGGAATAAATCGATTGGCGGTTATAAATCTCAAACAGTAATGCTATATCTATTTTAACTTGATCATCTTTTACAATGTCTGGTGATAGTAGCCTTTTATAAACATTTTCTTTTATCATATTGTTGTATATGTATTTATGGAGCACATGCTTAATGTCTTTGTGCTAATTATTTGACGTTCAGTATTGTATAGACCAAATAAAAAACGTATTGAGTAAGTAGTTTTTATTAGTAAAGGTATAAGAATGCTTTCTTTAGATCGAAATAAAAATGACTATTTTATTTATATCAATGATAAAAATAGTTGATCCTTAATATTTTGGGGTTTGTCACAGGAATAGAAATATCCAGTTTGTCCATTTTTTTTTTCCTAGAAAAAAATTTTATTCGCAGATATTATTAAATGTGGAATAGAGTAAAACTTTAGAATGCGATCTGCTTGTATGGCGTTTTGTAAGATGAATGTATTATTTAGTATATCCACAATGAGTTGTGACGTCATACAGACATATGATATTCAATTACTCGGTTATTATAGAAAAGGCTTTTGTATTTACATAAATCGGAGTATGTAATTATGCTTCCTGTTTATTATTAGCTAAAATGTAACATATAATTAGAATACAGTATACATGAATAAAAAAGAATTAAGTTTAGCATTAATGTTTATATTTTCAACTACTTATGGACAGATAGGAGTAAATAATTCTTCACCAAAGGTGACTGTGGATATTTCAACTAAAAAAGATGATGGAAGCACTGCAGAAGGAATTATTATACCCAGGCTTACAGGAGACGCATTACGTAGGGCTGATCTTAATACAATTTATAAAGTAGAACATGATGGCGCGATGATTTTTGTATCTGATCCTCCTATTATAGCTGATAGGGTTGGACAAACAGTGGATATTGATAGTAGAGGGTACTATTACTTTGATTTTTATTTAAATAAATGGGTTAAAATGTCTCTTAATCAAACAGTGGGAGCTGTTGCTGCACTTTCTTGTGATGGAATAGTTGCTACGGGAGATTTTGCGGGTGGTCTCGTTGCTTCAGGTGCTTCTTTTTCAATTCCATATACTGGAGGTAACGGGGAGCACTATTCTAATCAAACTATAATTTCAAGCGGTGTTACTGGACTAACCGCAACATTGTCTTCTGGAATATTCAACAACGGAAGTGGTCATTTAGTTTATACTATTTCAGGGAAACCTAATTCTGCAGGAATAGCAGAGTTTGCAATTAATATTGGAGGAAAGGTATGTAATTTTTCACTGCCTGTCAGGCCTTTGTGTGGGGGTTATATAGCTCCTGGTATATGGAAAGAGTTTATGTGTCATAACTTGGGTGCAGACGAAACTCTAAACCCATTTGTTCCCTCTGCCGGAATTCAAGGAAATAAGTATCAGTGGGGAAGGGTATTACCTGCAATTACCCAAGAGCAGGATCAACTATACCCGTCAGCTCCTGTAAACTGGAATTTCAATCCTGCCCCTGATAATTCTTGGAAAGATGCTTCAAAAACTTTTGCTGATCCTTGCCCTCAAGGATATAGAGTTCCCACTCAAGCACAGTGGCAAGCGCTATCTGAAAATAATTTATTAACTTCTGTAGGAACATGGGCTGTATTCGCTTCTTTTGAAAGTGGTATAAAATTCGGAGATTCCTTATTTTTACCTGCAGCTGGATATAGAACGGCAACTGGACAACATTATGGACCTGGTGTAGAGGGGGTATATTGGAGTAGTACTCAGAATTCAAATGAAGCAAAAGGAGTTATAATATATAATACTATTATTAAAAATATGTCTCGTTTACAAGCAAATAGTATACGATGTATTAAGGATTAGTTATTCTAGTGCAGCGAAATAGAAGCAGATTTGTTAAAATACATTAAATAAGGGCTATCAGAATATATCTTGATAATATCCTTTGAATGCTTTATTCCGAATGTATTTTCAAAAGTTTAAATTAATAAATGCACATTGTAATAAAAAAATAGCATCAGCAAAAAGCACAGGCCTGTGGGATCTGAGCACTCATAGCGTAAACTGATCTGTCTATGTAGTTTCGTTTTTGTCCATTTTATATGACTGATTACTTTACAAAATTTGTAGTGATAGAATTTCTTTCTGAATAAGGAGAAAGTAAATAAGGAATACAGTACACTTCTATATTAAATTTCGCCCTCTTTTATAGTTTTACTATACAGCTATAGTCTATTAGTTTTTAGAAGGGGTGAAAAATCTACTAAATAAGTATGTAGCGCAGCTGCTTTAATGTGTTGGTGAGTATTTATAATATGATACAGATTAGAAGTAGAACGGTTTTACTATAGAAAAGAGCAGTCATAAGACTGCTCCAAACATAAAAATATGTTTTCTCTAAGATCAAATATAAACATTATTTACAATAAAACAATGGGTAAAAAAAAAAGTTCAGGAGGTTTTTTCTTAGTTGTATATATGCTTGAAGAGAGAAAGACCGTCTATTATAAAAAATGGTGGAATCCATCCAAACTAGTAGCCTATTTTAGGAGTATTGGAAAAGAATTTTTATGGATGAAGATTTATCTAAAAGAAGAAGATTACTACTCTAATCCTAGAGGTAATAACTATTATCGAGTTTTTGATAAGAATAACCCTGTAGAAGATTTTAACTATTATAAATTTTCCAAATGAGGATCATGGAAAACTCTTATTTAAATAAGATTAGAGATCTTACTACAAAGAATAAAAAAGAAATCGTTTTTTTTGACGAATCGAAACCAAAAAATATTATTAAAAATATTATTGGAACAGAAGAAATTCCTGATATTATTTTTTTATCTGAACTTTTATATAATGAAATATTTAAAAATACATCAGATGTTGTTGACTTACCTATCGAATCTCTTCGTGTGATTTTTGCTCTACTCCATTATTCAAAGATACTTCATTATAATCAAAAAAATACAATGTATACTCATTCTTTATTTGAAGAGGAATTTTTAACAAAGGATAATTCCTTTATTTCTATTTCTCTTCCGAATAAGCTTGTATCACCATCAAGAGAAACGAAGAGAATTAAAGAAGCTTTAGATCTCTTAAGTTCTAAGACCTCTCGTTGGGTAAGTTCCAGAAATAAAAAGGGAGAGATCGTTCAAAGTCGTATTTCTTTTATTGAAAAGCCCAGTTATACAAGAGGTAAGATAAATTTTGAGATTAGCAGCTACTGGATTGAAAAACTAGCTAATATAGAACATTACAATAAAATAATTTTTAATTTAGTATACAATATACCCAATACTAAGCAAGTCATTTTTTCTTTGTGGTTAAATACTCTTCCTCTGTATAAAGAGAAAGAGTTTAATAAAGAGACATATAAAAGCTGGACGAAAATATCTATAAATACCATTCAAGAAAGGTTTGGATTAAAAGGAAAAGATTATAATTATATAAGTGAAAAATTTTTTAAGCCTTTACAGAGTAAGCTTTTTAAATTCAATGATAAGTCATTTGCTTTTCAATATCAGAAGGGATTATACTATATCACTGCCTTAGAAGTTAATTCGAACGCTGTAATATCTAGCTTAAATAGTAAAGACTCCTATGAAATAGCTGTAAAATATGCTGTGAGTTATTTACAGCAAAGGCATAGACTTGATAAGGCAACTTTAGAGCATATAAGAATAATATATAAAAGAAGCCCTAAGGATAAAGAATTGATGGAAGAAGCATATAAATTGCTTAAAACTAAAATGCGAAGAGCTAAAATTAAGTTATCTGATTTAAAAGGAAACAGATTTTTAGATCTATGGCAAACAGAAATTATAAGTTTATACGAAAAGAGGGAAATTTATAGAACCTTTCCAAAGGCTTACCCCAAAATAAATACTTCATATTGATAATGTATATAAGTCTAGTTATTCTTTTTACAGAAAAGCTCTTCAATTTATAAGTGAAAAACTTTTAATAGTCCATTAGAACTAATAGAAGGTAAAGCTTGATCTTCTTAGTTTTATTTTTTTTTATATTTTCATGTAAATTATGAAAATTAATTTATTTTTGAGATATAGTATTAAATAAATACATTATGAATTAAAAAACGCAAGAATTTATTCTATTAAAGGGATATTCTTCATTTGTAGTAAAAAATAATTTTAATAATTGCTTATGAGTTGTTCAATAAACAGAAAAAAATGGCTAAGAAATGTATTTTTACAACAATGTGCTACTTTTGTTGCCATGTTTATTTTGACCATGCTTCATGAATGGATGCTGATAACAGGGCTTTTATCCTTTTTTAAAACGCTTGCTTTTTTTACTTTGCTTTACACACAGGCTCAAATTAATAGCCACCTTTTTTTTTCCTTTTTTTTAACAAAGAGATTTTTCCATTTTTTCTCTTTTGCAATTCTAATCACTTTAATAGGATCGCTTCTTCTTTTTCTACTTAACTATTATTGGATTGATCCACTAACCTATCAAAAAGAGAATATATATTTAGCATTGCTATACCATTTTATAATATGCATGGTGAGTACTTTCACTATTATGGGGCTATCATTAATGCAAGAATATTCATTTGAAATTCAAAAAAGGAACCTGGTTCAACTTCGACTAAATAAAATGAATATTAAGTTTTTGTCTGCTCAACTGAACCCGCATTTCTTTTTTAATATGCTTAATAATCTCTATGGAGTAAGTTTAACGACGCCAAAAAGAACACCATCACTTATCTTAAAATTATCAAGTTTAATGCGTTATCAAATTGAGAATGCAAACAAATCTAAAGTAAAATTAACACAAGAGATTGTTTTCATTCAAAACTATATTGAATTAGAAAGGGAAAGGGTTGGAAAGCGTTGTGAAATTAGATTTAGACATCCAAAAGATCTTGAATCATTACAGCAGTTTAATATTGCACCTTTATTACTAATTATTTTAATCGAGAATGCATTTAAGCACAGTATAACAGAGAAAAATTGGTTTGTAGATATTTCCCTTGAATGTAAGGATAATAGTCTAATTCTTAAAATTGAGAATTCACTTCCTAACAAAAAATTAGTAAATGAATCTACGGGCATCGGTGTCAAAAATATTATTCAGCGCCTGAATTTTTTATATAATGGTGATTATGATATTACGTATGACCAGACTGAAACGGTATACTTAACAACATTAATTCTGAAACTAAACTGAACTTTCAATGAATAAATTAAGCTGTATTATTATAGATGATAATGACGGAGCTCATCTGGTAATCAATCATTACATATCTCTGGTAAAGACATTATCTTTAGTGGAATCCTTCTATGATGCTGTTGAAGCATTGGACTATTTATATCATCATAAGATTGATATTATATTCCTAGACATTTCTATGCCTGGGTTATCAGGCATAGAAATGCTAGAAATATTATCTATAAGGCCCAACGTGATATTAACTACTGCGCATAAAGAATACGCCTTAGAGGGCTATAAGCATGAGGTAGTAGATTATTTGGTAAAGCCTTTTGATTTTAAACAGTTCTTATCAGCGGTGGATAAGGCTATAAACAGAACAAGATCTCAGTTCACATCAGAATTCTCTCCAGAACTTAATGCTATTGATCATTTAATATTGAAAGTAGAAAATAGTCATGTAAAACTAAAGTTTTCTAGCATTTTATATATTCAAAGTTATGGCAACTATGTAAAGGTTTATACTCCTGAAAAAGTTTTTCTTAGCCAGATCACTACAACAGAAATTATAGCAAAATTGGATACAACTAATTTTATAAGGATACATAGATCATATATTGTTTCTTTAAAACATATTAGTAGTATAGTAGGGAATCAAATATTTATGTCTAACTCTGATATTCTACCTATTGGGAAAACTTTCAAGAGAGAGATTCTCTCACACTTTAAATAATGATTTACTAGATTTAAGAATAACTAAATGCTTAAAATTAGCGTGAAAATAAAGTCCTTTATTATTCTATAGTTAGAATAATAAAGGACTTTAGCGGCTATTTCACAGAAAATCTAAAGCGTTTCTATCTTATTTTCACATAAAATACTGAAGGGCATTTGTGGGGCATAACAGTTAGTATATATTGCAATAATGAATTATAAGAATATTCTTCTAGAAATGTATCCGTTTAGAGATAGGTAAAAATGAGATGGATAAATTTACATAATGTTTAACATTTAATATATTAGAGTATAAGAACCATCTATAGTCTATATGTATATCTTCTTCCATTTTGCTATTGTATTTCTACTTATCTTAAACTCACGAGATAATTGAGAATTGTTATATTTTTTTTTCTTCTGAAAGTCCAAAATAAACAGAATTGCTTCTCTACTGTATGCTCTATGTTGTTGGTTGAATTTTATTGCATCTGCATTTTTTTTTCCGAAAATACTATCATTAAGACGTATAATATCGACAGAATCAAGTTCTTTCTTATTTAACGTTTTTTGAAAGAGTTTGATGTCTTTTGGACACTTTTTATTTATTATATCTGTATAGATTTTTTTATAATTAGGATTCATTTTTTTTATATTTAACCAGCCACTTATATAATGTTGTTTTTGGAATTCTGTATTCTTCAATGACTTGAAGTCTTGTTTTCTCCCCAGTCTCTATAGTTTCAATAATGAATTCTATTAGTTCTTTAGTATAAATGTTTTTTCTAAATTCAAGCAGGCTTACCTTAGGACTTATGCTACCAGATCCTTTAGCGGGAGCATATAAGATTAAATGCTGGCTATAAATTCTAAAAAAATCATATTCTAATAGTTTACTCCATCTCAATATAGCGTCACTTTCCATAGATTTTTCTAGGAAACTTTTTTTTATTTCCTCTTCATCACAACCAAAAAAAGCACATACCCTAATGATGTCTATTTCACTCTCTTTCCATTTTTTTTCAATTAGCTTCCCTATATTTACTTCCTTATAGTTATCGTTCTGTTTCTGTTTCTTGTCCATTCATCTTCAGGATTTTAGTCTCACTTTTCTCTCTGAAATTCAAAACGAAATTATTTTTTTTTTTTCTTTTAAACAATGTACAAATCGGTTTTTAGAATGCATAAAACATGATCGTGGCTTTAATCTATAGTCACAATTTCATAGATATTATAATGTTTGTAGGGAATTAAAACTGAAACCATCAAGCTTATCCATCAATACATAATTTCTAGAAAAAATGCTCATATGTGACTTCGTCATATATTTCTTGGTGTTCATCATTTTTAATTGTTAAATAATGATGGGTTTGCCAAATTTGGCTAGTCAGGATTTCTTTTTAGATTGTTCCTGCCAAAACTCTCAATAAAAAATATGGAACCCATGTCAAAATTAGGAGAAGTAACCATCTAGCCTTTCAAATGTTACCAGAATACTGTACTATTCTGTGGAAAAGCTTCTTGTATAGTGAGAACGATGATCTTCTTATCTCCCAGTGGTAACAAAGTAGTCAACTTTTATAAGCATTTTACTTTCCAACATGATGTCCATAATATAGATGTTAGAATTAACTCTCCCCTTAGTAATTCTCTAGTTAGAAATATTTCTAGACATACTTACCCCTTACAAAGGAAAAGTATCAGGAAGTTGAAAATGTTATTAATAGAATGAATCATTGTGGAGCTGTTATAAGTAATTCTAGTTATGCTATTTTCGGAAAGACTCCAAAGTAATAGTCCAGAATAGACTTGTCTTGGAAGCAAAAAGGATGTTACATTCGACATATAAATCTATAAAGGGTATTGCTTCAGATTTAGAAGTATGTTTTATTTTAGTCGACATTTTAGAAAAGAAGTGAGAATATTCCCCAAAAAATTCACAGGAAAAGTAGGGGCATGTACTTTTATAAAAGTTAGGAGTTTTTTATCTCGGTAATAGAAAGTTTTTGAAATACTCATTAAAGAAATTAATCAAAAATATGTCTACAACAAGCAGTAAAATTTCAAATATTCAATTATTAGTCACAGGTATTTCTTCTCTTATGATAGTCCATGCATTTGGACGATTCGCATTTACTTTACTCTTACCATATTTTATAAAGGATAAATTTATAACTGTAGTACAAGGTGCTGATCTGGCCACCATCAATTATTTGGGCTATTTTATAGGTGCATTATTAACTATTAAATATTCTAACCCTCTATATATCAAAAAAATTAT
>Ga0153980_1000915_pt1 | contig 12830 bp, 10 predicted proteins | sample TSGA064MetaG_FD_104722 | JGI IMG/M metagenome (GOLD analysis project Ga0153980, IMG submission 104722) | Attine ant fungus gardens microbial communities from Georgia, USA - TSGA064 MetaG | ecosystem: Host-associated > Fungi > Mycelium > Unclassified | place: USA: Georgia, Magnolia Springs State... | reverse complement strand
TTTAGATTAGGAAAACTTTCATATGCCCTTGCTCTAAAAATAGATCCCAATTTAGGAGCAATATTTTCTTTGTAACAGGTGGCATATTTGGAAAAGGAACTAGGCAAAATATTTAGTTGGGTAAAAGATTCTGTTAACCAAAGAGGCAGCGCTTGGGAGGTCTTAACCTCCATTAAAACTTGGGCTTCATTTAAAATGAAAGCTCCTTGAGTTGTTTCTCTTAAAGAAAGATGATGATCTCGCCACCTAATTTTGTGGTCAAAAGTAATTCTTAAAGCAGGATCTTCAATTCCCGACCAAGCAATTCGTTCATAAGCGATGTGCATTTTTGGTTTTGGTCGATAGTAATTTATCGTATAATCAATTTCGTTCATGATTTGCGAAGAAACAGTTTTGGGTATAACACCGTTTTCTAGATATTGTTCAACTTGCTCCAAAGTCATAGAAGCTCGCCGCTTATAAACAATGCCCATGTATTTCTTCTTCAATTCCAGAAACACAGTATCTTTTTTTTCAGCAATCCCATAACTACGAATTCGAAGTTTTTCCTTATATGCTGGTTTTTCAATAGAAGCGCGAATCAATTGGTAATCGTCAGTATCTAAATAAACGCTATTAATCAAGTGTTTACCATAGTTATCAACGGTCATTTTTGTTTGTAAAAGTTGTACTAATGCAACGTATTGGGAATGAGTCAAGATGTATTTCTTTTCCAACCGTTTAAAATCTTGAATATATTTTACCATCTTCATAACCTCCTAAGTTTGATACTAAAATTGTATTAAATCTGTCTTAAATTAGACTTAAAGAGAACTTTCAGGTTATTTTAAGATTTTTATACCGTAAAAGAATTGTAGGAACGTATCATAAAGTGGTTGATAGTGATGAATGGCTAAAGGGGGTACTGCCTTAAAAGGATTAAGTCTTTTTACATAGGAGATGAGTCGTCATTTTAAGTAAAAACATGGGTTTTAAATGCTTAATCTCAACGGTACAAATGACAAAATTTAGGTTAATATGTTGATTTAAATTGATATTTATAAAAAAAAGTAGTATAATAAATTGTAAAAATATATATTTAAAGGAGTAAATTATGAAAAGAATAACGATGGTATTAATTTCTATATTGTTGGTTACTGGTTGCGCCACTAATAGTGATGAACCCAGTAATGAAGAACAAGAGGGTGTTGTACAACAAGAAGATCATACAGATGAAATAAATAACGAAGAAGCAGAAGAAATAGAGGAAGAACAAAGTGATTATCTAACTTTAGGTAGTACCTTTGAATTCGATGATTTTGAAATTACATTAGGGGATTCTATTAGTTGGACAACACTAGAAAATCAATTTTCTGATATGGATGGTTCTGACGTGTTTTATATCCCTATTACTCTCACCAATTTAAGTGACGAGACACAAGGGTTAAACATGTTCTCGTATACTTTATTTGGATCCGCTGGAACTCAATTAGATTCGGTATCTTCATTTTTTGATGACGATGTGGCTTGGGCAGGTGATATGCGACCTGGTGCTACTCTAGAATCTAATTTGCATATCTTATATGATGGTGACGGTGAGTACTATATTGAGTTTGATAATTGGAGCGAATCATTAGAAGTTATGATTTCAGTATCAAAATAAAAATACATCCCAAATTAAGGCTCCATTCTGGGGCCTTATTTATTTTAGTCGCTATTGTAAAGGACAGACTTATAAAGATTCCTTTTTAAAGATAAACCTTAATGTTTTTTGAATTGCAACTATATAAAAGTTTAATCTTAACTAACCTGTTGATTGGTTGATACCATGAGAGAAATATCATTTTCTGTGGAGGCGTAATATGTATTTAATTTCCGGAACCATGTGTTTAATTGTGGCAGCACTCATCTTCTTATATATCTTTGATTACTCAATCATTCACGGAACTGTCAGTGATCTCCAGCATTTCTTTCTGATAGGATTTATCATGTTCGGAATAAGTCTATATTTTTACTATCAGCATGGTCTAAAAGAAAAACAAGGTAAATAGCAAATTAAAACTTTAAAATTCGATGTAAGTGGTCAAAATAGATTCACACTTTTAACACCAGATTGGGATTCATCCGACTTATATTTTTAAATATTATATAATCGGTATGTAAACATAGAAGAAAAGAATTAAAGACCTCTAGTGGTCTTTTTTTATATTGTGCGAACTAAATTTGTTAAGCTTTTAGTACTAGACTGTTTTTTAACGGGAACTAGATTCACCTATAAATGAATAGGCATTTTTAAAAGGTAGAAATATTACTCACATTTAAATTACCAAGTTAACTTCTTAAGAGTTAAAAAAAAGAAGTTTCAATGAACCACTAGAAGTGTCTGTCCATATCTGAGAGTGTATAAAAAAGCGATAAGAGATTCATCTCTATTACAAGCCATAAGGAGATTATGATATTTGCATATGGAAGCAGGATTAATTTTAAATTTAGATATATTAGCATTAGATCTCCTTTTAATAAGAGTTAATGTCATTTAGTTTTGATTTGGGAGTAATTCATTCCATTTTTACTATAGGATTTATTTTCCCAGAGGGTAATCATCGCCATAACATTGGCTAATAACAAAATAAGCTTTAAATTTGTGATAATGAGACTGGACAATAACTGAACAAGGGTTTTCTGTAAATTTATAATATCTATATAAATCCTTATGCTTTACCAAGGTGATTTGGAAGGCAGAAATTTCAGAGTATTTTAAGCAAGACGAATTATAATTGTATTTTAAGAATAAAGCCACCCAGCCAATGTCATTTATTGCTCTTTTTTTGTGCACCTAATCAAAACTCACCAGTTCAAAAAGTTAAATTGTGAGAGGGAGTCTCTGTAAGTAGTAACAAAACGTTTAATGTCCAAAAAGCTACTAATCCTAAAGAATTATAAACTGTCACATTGAGGCTTAATTCAGATCTTGCGACAGGATTATAAGAATGTTCATTATTTTGATTAAAGGATTGCATTTTATATTTTAAATAATAGTTTATGGATAACAACAGGAAACGTTTTTATAATTATAAGGTAATAAGTAAATTTAAATAACAGCGTGCTTTATATCGGAGTAAAGTTGGGACCAAATGGAGGGATAAACATAATAATAGTAAACTGGTTGAAGTGACTTGGCAGTAATTGAATGGACAACAAGATTTTAAGGGAGACAAGTTGAGCATTAACTTAATATTAAAAGAAAAAGGGTTGGAAGAAAATAGCGAAAAAAGCAATTTTTTTTGATGAAAAAACTTTCCCTCTAGTATCTCTAGAGTGCTATAATAGATTTTTAGACATAATAAAACGAGTGAAACGATTAGCTATATAGTAAGTAGAATAAAGCATCTGAAAAGTCTTATTCTGATCTGGAATGGCAAGAGGACACAAACACCATAAAAACGATCTTTATTATATGTTAAAATATCAATATGGCACCTTTGCTTTGGTTGAGTTCAATCAACATATCTTTAGTTTAATTATTGATTTATAGCGTTAAGAGAAACAGATAAACTTTAATAAAATCTCATCTGAATTAGTAGATTCCAACGCGATTAAAAGGTTAACAACTAGGTAAATCTGTTGGGATTTGTCATGGTCAGTCTAATTTTATAAAGGAAGATTGAACTCGTTTTAAAATCTCCTCAAAAAGTGATTTGTTTTATTTTTTTAATATCGGACTTAAAATTAACTTTGTGAGTATAATCAAAAATATAAAGTTAACTTTAAGGTATAATCAGAAATAATGTAAAGCGCCGAAAAGAGCGCACGTTAAGGAGGAACAAAAATGTGTGGAATCGTTGGATTTGTGGACACTTTGAATCGGACACAAAAAGAGATTATTATTAACAAAATGATGAATACGATCATCCATCGAGGTCCTAATAGTTCAGGTCACTTCACGGATGAACATGTAGCTTTAGGCTTTCGACGTTTAAGTATTATTGATTTAGAGTGTGGAACGCAACCTATTTATAATGAAGATCAATCAAAATTGATTACTTTTAATGGAGAAATATATAATTATAAGCAACTACGAAAAGAGCTAATGGAGATAGGACATACATTTTCAACCGAATCAGATACAGAAGTTATATTACATGGTTATGAAGAGTACGGTGTAGAAATTGTTCAGAAATTAAGAGGAATGTTTGCTTTTGTAATTTGGGATAAGGAAAAGAAGGAGTTATTTGGGGCAAGAGATTCATTCGGAATTAAACCTTTATACTACACGCAAATGAATGGAACATTTATGTATGGTTCTGAAATTAAAAGCTTTCTCCAACACCCAAACTTTGAAAAAGTGTTAAATAAAGAAGCTTTAAAACCTTTTCTAACGTTTCAATATTCAGCGTTGGAAGAAACCTTTTTTAAAAACGTCTTTAGAATTAAAGAAGGGCATTACTTCCTCTATAAGAATAATGAATTAACGATTAAAAAATATTGGGATATGTTACCGAAAGAGAGGGAAATGGCCTTAACAGAAGCTGTTGATTTAATAGATTCTGCTGTCCAAGAATCAGTAGATGCCCATAAGTTTGCTGATGTGGAAGTGGGTTCTTTTCTCTCAAGTGGTGTAGACTCTAGTTATGTTGCCGCTTTACTTCGACCTGAACAAACTTACTCCATTGGCTTTGGTGATAAAACTTATAATGAATCTAGTGAGGCAAAAGCCTTATGCGATCATATTAACTTAAAGAATAAATCTCGTGTTGTTCACGGAGATGAAGCATTCAAATACTATCCAACTATTCAATATCACTTGGATGAACCAGATGCTAATCCTTCTTGTGTTCCCCTCTTTTTCTTAGCCGAACTAGCAAGTCGTGATCTCCGTGTTGTAATGAGTGGCGAAGGTGCTGATGAATTATTTGCAGGTTATCAAGGTTACGGTTTCTATACAAATTCTAAATTTATACGTGTTGTTGCTGAAAATTTTAAAAAATTACCTAAAAAAGCTCGTTATACTCTTGCACGTGGGATTAAGCACACTCCTAATTTTAAGGGTAAGCTTCATTTATATACGTCTTTAGCTCCTGCAGAACATCACTTTATCGGACAAGCAAAAGTTTTCGAAGAATGGGAAACACTCGAGTATTTAAAACCAGAATATCAGAAGAGTCCTTCTGTTAAAGAAATTGTCATGGAATCTTATAAAAATATTAAGGGAGCAACAGAGCTTCGTAAAATGCAATATTTAGATCTTCATCAATGGATGCCAAAAGATATCTTGTTAAAAGCTGATAAGATGTCAATGGCACATTCATTAGAATTACGGGTGCCCTTGTTGGATGTCAAAATAATGAACGTAGCAGAACAAATTCCTACAAAATACTTATTAAATGAAGAAAATACTAAATATGCCTTTAGACAAGCAGCTGCTAGGCACCTGCCAAAAGAATGGTACGACCGAAAAAAACTAGGATTCCCAGTTCCGATTAAAGATTGGTTATTGGAAGAGAAATATTATAAGTTAATTCGAGACATGTTCCAAAAAGATTTTGTTAAACAATTTTTTGATCAGGAAAAAATTTTATCATTATTAGATGATAATTATCATAAAATTGTGGATGAAAGACGAAAAATTTGGACTATTTATACGTTTTTGACTTGGTATGACGTTTATTTTATTCATGAAGGTTCTAAGCCAGCAGAAGCGTAAGGAGGCAGTGACCATGGCAAAACCTGATTTTCAACCTGTTTTATTAGGTAGTGATATTAATGTGTATGGAATGGCTCGTTCTTTTTATGAGGAATATGGGATAGTGTCCCTTGCTATTGGTGCCACTCACTTAGCTCCGACTAAACATTCAAAAATTGTAAAAGTTCAAGTTCAACCTCATTTTGAAAAAGATGAAGTCTTTATTAAAACACTGCGTCAATTTATGGAGCAGCACCAAAATAATCGCAAAAAGTTTTTATTAATTGCTTGTGGTGACGGATATGGCTTATTGTTGGCCAAGTATAAGAATGAATTATCAAAGTTTTTTGAATGTCCGTCTAATGATTTTAAATTATATAAACAATTAGAAGATAAACCATCCTTTTATCGCATTTGTGAGCAATACCGACTTCCTTATCCAAAGACGATAATTGTGAAGCCTCATGATAATCTAAGCAAGGTTGTGGAGCAAATTCCTTTTCCTTATCCCATGATATTGAAACCCGGCAATAGTATTAGTTATCTAAAAGTGTCATTTTCAGAGAAAAAGAAAGCTTTTAAGGTTCAATCTGCTTCGGAAATGCGGGACCTCTTACAACGTATTTATGATGCTAACTATCCTGATGAAATGATTATCCAAGATTTTATACCTGGAACTGATTCCGATATGCGTGTTTTAAATGCTTATGTTGACCAAAATCATAAAGTGCGAATGATGTGCTTAGGACACCCTTTGTTGGAAGATCCAAGTCCGTCAGCAATCGGAAATTATGTCGCTATTATGCCGGAATCTAATCCTCATATTTACCGACAGTTAAAAAGTTTTTTAGAATCAATCCGCTACACTGGATTTGCTAATTTTGATTTAAAATATGATTCGAGAGATGGCAAATACAAATTATTTGAGATTAATTTACGACAAGGTCGGAGCAGTTATTATGTGACTTTAAATGGTTATAATCTAGCCAAATATGTAACTGAAGATCGAATATATCAGCTACCTTTTAAAGCAACTGTCTACGGTGATGGTGATATGCTTTGGCTAGGTATTCCCAAAAAATTATTACTAGAACAGTTGCCTCCTAAACTAAAAACTCAGATTATTAGGAAGTATATTAAAACTCAGAAATTTGGAACCACTGTCTTTTATACTAAAGATTTGTCTATGCGACGCTATTTTCTGCAATTATATGCTTTTTATCGGTATTTTAACACTTATAAAGAGGCGGTGGAGGAAAAAATATGAACCCGTTTTTTACTATTTTAGGAGGGATGGGTACCCTTGCTACTGAAAGTTTTGTTCGATTGCTTAACAAGCGGACCGTTGCTCAATATGATCAAGATTACTTGAATTATATTGTGGTTAATCACGCTAATATACCTGATCGAACAGCTCATATATTAGATTCAAGTAAAGAAGATCCCAAAATTAAATTAATTGAAGATATAAAGATTCATAGTGCCTTAAACCCTGAATTTTTCGTCTTGACATGTAATACGGCTCATTACTATTTTGAGGATTTGCAGTCAGAAACCGAGATACCAATTCTTCACATGCCGCAAATTACTGTGAAGTCTTTAAGTCAGAGATATCCTAAAAATAATTTTCCCCGAGTTGCTTTTCTCGGAACTGAAGGAAGTGTTCTTGCGGGAATTTATAAGGAGGAATTACTTAAAAAAGGTTATGATTACCTTGTTCCTGACCAAAATCAACAACAAAAAATCAATTGTTTAATTTATGACGAAATAAAGGCAAAAAATCATTTGAATTTTAATTTATATGAGGAGATTTTAGAAGAAGTTTCTGCAAATTTAATGCCATCCGTTATGATTCTTGGTTGTACGGAGTTGTCTTATATTCAAGAACAGTACGGAGTTGTAGATCGGTATCAGCTTATCGACGCTCAAACTGAAACCATTAAGGAAATACATAGATTAATAAAAAACATTAAAAAGGGCAGTCCGCTTCTTTAATCAATATCAGTTGTTACCCTTGGCTGTAAAAGAGAGATTAATATTTAAATTACTGCTTGTTAAATGAACAAAATAAAAGCAATACTTTCAGATATTTAATTCCGCAATAGCGCAAGCAATTGCGGTTTTTGTGTGACAATAAAATGTAAATATAAAGTTGATGAATTTAATTTGAAAGAACAAAGCTATTATTGTAAATATGGCTAAAATTCCTAATGTGTGTAAGCGACAAAGAAGATGCAAGCAATGTTTGGGCTACATGACAACAACCCCTAGCTCGATGCAGAGTATAGTAGGAAGAAAAGGACGTTCATATATATAAAAGCTACCTTAAATAAGGGAGTTATTATCAATGATGCTAATTTTCGTTTGTTTTCCAACTTGAACCGTGATAACATTCGTGCTTATTTTAGAAGGCATAAGTATGTCAACTCAAGCAAATACAGCACCCTGTAGTATTCCTAAATCGCATATTTATAGACGGCCAGATACATAAATGAGCTTGTGAGTGATTAGTAATTTTATAGAGAGAGTAAAAACAAGAGCTTTAGCTTATTACCCTTCCCAGAGAATTAGGTTCTTAATTCTAGGATTGAGTTAACAGAAAGATCTCTAGACATTACCGTATTTGTAAGGAATTCCAGAAATTATAATTATCATTTAATACCGATTAAACAGTATTTGCTATAGTCGAAACCATTGAAACTCAGTCTAAGAAGAAAAGATAAAACGTTTTCTCTATTGCTTGTTGAATTAGAAATCATGGTGCAACTTTTTTACTGGTCAATAATTTTTAGTAAATTTATACAACATAGTATAATAATATTATGTTGTATTATTTTTCTAAAAGTGGTTTGAATACATTTCAGTGATACTATATACAATTGTTTTTTACAAGAATAAATTTGTATTGCCGACTGTTCTATTGACATATCTAGATAGAGTTTTTATGAGTCAGATTCCCATAAACCATATCAGAAATAGTCTCGATTAGACTAAATTCAAAATGGGAGTGGAGATCGTTATTTGAATTGGAAGCATAATGTAATTTTTGGGATTGTCTAATTTGCGCAATCTGGTAAGGGGTCATAATAGGACTTACAACAAGATAAGCCTTTTTTACTTCTTTTAAGGGCACGTGCTAATAATTAAATCAATATCAGGAAATTCTTTTGTGGTTTCAATTTTACTATCGGTTACAATATCTTTAATAGTGATACCGTGTAGGTTTTTATGGTGACAGCTAATAACTTGGAGGCGTCTCGACTAGAATAACAGACTACCAGTATATTTTTTTGAACTTTATGCTTTGATAATTCTATGGCTTTACAGAAGTAAAGCGTGATAAAGTCAATTTCATCATCTGATAAATGAAGATGATAAGCCCTTTCAATGTATTAAGCGCTTATTTAGAAATGTTGAAGATATCGCCATATTGAAGTTTGATTAAATTTAAGAGAGAGTTAGGGATTTGAATATTTAATTTGCATCTCTTTAAGGTTGGCACGAAATGACTGTAACTAGCTGTTTTGAAGCACTCAAAGCATTTGTGATCTTTAGCTGCCAGACTCCATCACGATTACCACTCCTATATCTCTATGATAGTTTTTAACTTTTAAAATAAAATATTAACTCTTTTCCACACATTCTGGCAACTTTTAAGCTTTAAGGTTGTATGATAACTAATTAAATAACTAAAAGCCCTCATCCTTGTGGATTAAAGGGCCATACGTTTGGGGATCTAACGGGTGTAGTGTAAATTAATCTTGATCATAAAAAGCAGGAATTAATTCCCGCATTAAAACCTTACCGGTTTTATTCTTATACTCTACATGTAAGAGTTCTAAATTCGCTTCCCAAGAAAAAACACCTGCTGCAGCTATCTCGTAGCAAAAACCTTCAAAGTTAACTGCTCCATGCAAAAGCTTTTCTACAGCGTCTTTAACAGCATCAGGATTGGGTTCAATGGCAGATCCGATGTGTAAACCATTTGTTGGAGCTGTTAAGATATGGTTATTATCACCTTGATAGGTAAAGACACCTGTATGTAAGTCGTAACCACAAGCAAGGACACCAATTCGTTTAAGCCGTCTCACTAGCTCTACAGGGTCAGCTCCTACTTTAATGGTTTCAATGTCATCTAATGTAAATGGCATGATAGTAACTCCTCCTTTTTAATAGTTTGTGCTAAAGCTAATAAAGTATGTATAATAGAAATAGCAATGGTTATAATAGGAAAAATTAAGGGAGGATTTAAATGAGGCGTTTATTTATTGGTGTCAATTTTACCAAAGAAGAGAAAGCTTATTTCGCTCATATCCAAAATAATCTTAAAGAATACTGTCGTCGAGGTCGCTTTACTCATCCAGAAAATTTTCATTTAACCTTGAGGTTTCTCGGCTTGTTACCATCAAATAGGGAAAGACAACTGATGGATCTTATAGACGCCATTTATATCGAGAAGTTTTTTATAAGCGCTGATCATATAGGATGTTTTTCTAAAAAACAGGGCTTTATTACTTATATCGGTTTTAAGCCTCAACAATTGTTAACACAACTGGTTGCTGATTTGAATGATCGGTTAAGAGAAGCTGAAATTATAGAGCAACAGGTTGAACCTGTGTATACGCCTCACATTACTTTGGGTCGAAATACTCAGTATGATTTACCTTTAGAAGTAGTTTTTAACAACATAGTAGTTGCAAAAGAACTTCCCCTAACTAATATTACATTATATGAAAGTATTAACTTCAATGGGAAGTTGACGTATCGTCCACTACATGTACGAAAGGTGATTTAAGATGGTTGCTGAAACAGATTATTTACAATTTATTGAGTCCTTTAACCATATTCACAAGTACTTGCAAAAATATACCAATTCAGATGATAATGTATCCTTTAGTGATTTATTATACCGCTCTAAAAAACATCCCGTATTAAGTTTATATTTAGCTGATTTACATGTCTTTAGAAAGTTGCGAAATATCATGGTGCATCAAACAGACGATTTTAATCAAATAATTGCAATGCCAAGTAATGAAGCCATTGAAAGAATTCAATTTATTGAACAACAATTAGTAGATCCAGTTAATTTAACAGTCTTCAAAAGGGATGTCATTTGTTTTGAAGCTGATGGAAATCTCAAAGATGCTTTAAAGATATCAGCAGAAAAAGAATTTTTAAAGTTTCCGATTTATGAGAAAAAGCAGTTTTTGGGTTTAGTCACTTCTCGCGGAATTGCTAAGTGGCTCCAAAGAACAGCGCAACAAGATAAGATCAATTTTACCGAAAAAATGAAGGATCTACTGGCATATGAAAATGAGGGTCGTTATCACTTTATAAGCATGGATACGACTGTTTATGAAGCCTGGTATCTTTTTAGAACGAAAGGTGCCAATATTGAAGCGTTACTTGTGACTCAATCCGGCAAAGAAAATGAACAAATAATTGCCATTATTACTTACGATGATCTTATTAAATATTTATATAACAATGATTTATATGTTTTTCATTAAAAGGTGATAAAAAATTTTAACATCTTTTTTGTTTTGGAACAAAACTTGCAGATTAAGCGAAAAGTTATCCGCTAGTCAATTGAATTTTAAATTATTGAACCTTATTAGGATTAGACTTTCACTAATGACTCATGTTACACTAGAACTAAATTAGTTTATAAGATGATCAGAAAAGGTGATAATCATGAGTACCAAACAGAGGACGCTTGAATTACTTGAAAAAAATCGAGGTCAATTTCTTTCAGGAGCAGAAATTGCCAAGGCATTAAATATTTCCCGCAACTCAGTTTGGAAAGCTATTCATTCATTAAAAAATGAAGCATACCAAATAGAGGCCGTTAGTAACCGAGGCTATAAGCTGACAGAGGACAATAATATTTTATCCGTTGCAGGCATAATTCCTAACTTATTAAATGAAGACTGGGCCGCAAATATCAATATTTTTTCGACTTTAGAATCCACTAATAAGACGGCTAAAGAAATGGCTATTCAAGGATATGATCACGGAACCGTCATTATTGCTGATTCTCAAACAGCAGGTAAAGGTCGCCTAGGTCGTCTCTTTCACTCACCATCTGGAAGCGGGATTTATCTGAGCTTTATATTACTTCCAGAATCTTTAGCATTTGAAAATCCCACTGCTGTGACAGCATTTGCAGCTGTAGCAGTTTGTGAAGCCATTGAAACGGTTACCGAGAAAACACCAAAAATTAAGTGGGTCAATGATATTTTTTTGGATGGTATAAAAATTTGTGGCATTTTAACAGAAGCAATTAGTGATTTAGAAAACAAAAGCTTTCAATGGATTGTTCTAGGGATAGGGATTAATGTTAATACGTCTATCGATGATTTTCCAGAAGAGTTAAGAGATATTGCGGGATCCATTTACCCAGATGGACAGATTCCTATTACAAGAAATAAACTGGCTGCTGCTCTTATTAATAATATATTAGGTGAGCCTCGTTATGGGAGTGAACAAGCGCTCTATGAGAAATATAAAGATTATTTGTTTATCATCGGTCAGAAAATTATGGTAACAGATCGACAAAATACTTACGAAGCAACAGCAATGGATATAAATTCCGTGGGACATCTCATTGTTAAAAAGGAAAACGGTGAAATAGTGACACTAGTTTCTGGGGAAGTGAGCATCCGTCCTCAATAGCAATAAAGTGCGATTATTGTAACCCTGATATTTTTTTTGGTTGACAATAGTCGCTTTTTATTATACGATAGAAAAAAAGAGGAGGGATAAAGCTGAAACTAGAAATTAATCAGTTAACGATGTGTGGGATGTTTGCAGCCTTAAGTGTCATTTTATCACAAATTGCCATACCTATAGGAGTAGTCCCGATTAACTTAGTTCATCTCTCTATTTTTGTTTCTGCCAGTGTTTTAGGGCCAAAATATGGTGCTCTTAGTCAAGGTATTTTTGTTTTAATGGGAGCCATGGGCGCACCTGTTTTCTCTGGTTTCAATGGTGGTATTGGCGTTATTATGGGACCTACTGGCGGTTTTATTATGAGTTATATCGGGTGTGCTTTTATAACTGGATTATTTATGAGTCGCTTTAATCATTCTTATCCAATATCTATGATAGCTATGTGCTTAGGGCTAATTGTTTCTTATGTTCTCGGAACCGCTTGGTTTATGCTGAT
>Ga0153980_1000911_pt1 | contig 12872 bp, 14 predicted proteins | sample TSGA064MetaG_FD_104722 | JGI IMG/M metagenome (GOLD analysis project Ga0153980, IMG submission 104722) | Attine ant fungus gardens microbial communities from Georgia, USA - TSGA064 MetaG | ecosystem: Host-associated > Fungi > Mycelium > Unclassified | place: USA: Georgia, Magnolia Springs State... | reverse complement strand
TGTAGACATTTATATCATAAAGTAAATATTTTTATAAAAACAAGTAAATACATAGATTTTATTTCATAACGAAAAGTTAACGTAAACAGAAAATCAATCCTATTTACGTTAACTTTTTTTTCGTATTCTTACTAGATAAAATAAATGGAATAGCCGTAGCCAAAAATAATTAAAGCGCCATAACTCCCCATATAATCGTGGACGTTAAAGTCATGGCTAACCCCACTAAAGATTCGTAAGGGACCACTTTTAAGCGCTGATTAATATTAAGAAATACACTTCCTCCCGTTGCATGAAAAAACGTTCCGTGAGGCAAATGATCTAAAACAGTGGCACCAGCGTGAACCATGGCGGCTCCTCCTAGAGGACTAACGGCTTCAATGATGGTTGGAGCAAAAGTTACTGAGGCAATGGTGGCTCCTGCTGTTGTTGAAGCCGTTGCGGCTGACATTAAAATTCCTGCAATAGGAGCTAATAAGAAAATGGGCATATTTAAGGCATTGAGAGCTGAAATCGTGGTTGCTTGCAACCCCGAATGTTGAATAATGCCGGCGATAGCTCCAGTTCCCACAAACAAAATTACAATAGGCATCATCTTAGAAAGGCCAAAAGCCATATAGTCGTTGAGCTGTTTTATTTTTCCCATGGCTAACGCCCCGATTATTCCGCCAATGGGTAATGCGATCAAGGGATCAATGGCGATATCAGCAATGGACCTTAAGGCGAGAATCATAATGGTTACAGCGGGTCCCACCATAGCTCCCATAAATGAAGGCAGAACTTTTGCGCCTTTTTCCTCATCTTTTATGGCGACTGTTTGACCTTTATGCTTTTTGGCCAGATAAGTCGCTAGTAAAACAGTTACGCCTAAGCCAACGAGAGCTGGAACTAGATTGGCGGTCATTAAAGAGGGTAGCTCGACACCAAAATTTTCAGCAGTAGCAATGGTATTAGGATTGGGAGACATCATATTTCCTGACTTTCCCCCGCCGATCATAGCCAGTAAGATCGCCACAGTAGGTAGATCTAATTTTTTTGCTGTAGCTAAAGCAATAGGAGCAACGGTAATCACAGCGACATCAATAAAAACACCCACAGCAGTCAACAACATAACCGATAAAGCTAAGGCTAATAAAGCTCCTTTTTTCCCAATTAATTTTATGATTTGCTCAGCAATTTTGGCTGCAGCTCCCGTTTGAATTAAGACTCCAGCTAAGACTCCAGCTGTCATAATGCGAATAATAGCTGGCATGATCCCGCGAGCGCCCTCGATCATGATTGTGACTGTATCGGTCAATCCCGCACCACCAACTAGGCCACCTATAACAGCACCAAAAATTAAACTGTATGCAGGATTTATTTTTTTAATGATTAGAATAATAGCCACGGTTAGTCCAAATATGGCGCCAAAAGTTGAAACTAGAGGATCCATCTCATTCACTCCTTATAAAAATTAAGATTCCAACGCTTTAATTAAATTAAAGATTTGAACTGTTGTACTTTTAATGTTTTTCGTCGCTAGATTTTTAGTCATTGCTTCTTGGAGGGTTACAGGCTTGGTTTGAATTGAGAAATAAGCATCGATTCCTTCTCGATTACATGTCGTTGCATCATCGGTTACACTACCAGCAAGAGCGATGACTTTAACTCGCTGTTTTTTAGCTAACTTAGCAACACCGATTGGAGCTTTTCCCATGGCTGTTTGATGGTCAAGTCGACCTTCTCCTGTTATGACAAAATCCGCGTTTACTAAATGTTCTTCAAGTTTTGTTTCTTTCATAATGATTTTTACTCCTGATTCAAGTTCAGCATTTAAAAATCCTAAAAAACCATAGCCTAAACCGCCAGCAGCTCCAACTCCTTCAACTAAGGCAATGTCTTGATTTAGCTCTCGCTTAACTACTTCAGAAAAGTTCCTTAAACCACGGTCTAATTCCTCGATAATCTCAGAGGTTGCTCCTTTTTGCGGGCCGAAAATATGAGCCGCACCGTTTAATCCGTACAATGGGTTGTGCACATCACAAGCAATTTTAAAAGTACAGTCCTCAAGTTCTGGTAATTTTTGATCGGTTTTGATTGAAGCTATTTTATTTAAAACTTGTCCACCTGTTCCAACCTCTTCACCTTTGGCATCAAAAAATTTAAATCCTAAAGCTTGCAACATGCCGACGCCAGCATCATTAGTCGCACTCCCCCCAATTCCCACCACAAAATGACGACAGCCTTTTTGAATGGCTTCTTTAATGATTTCACCGACGCCATAAGTCGTTGTGTGAAGGGGATTTCTTAAGGCTACGGGAACTAGAGGCAAACCTGAAGCTTGAGCCATCTCTATGATGGCCGTTTTCGATTCACTTAAGATTCCGTAGCTGGCTTCAACTTTTTCATTAATGGGACCTGTTACCCATAAGGTTTCTTTTGTCCCCCCCATCCCTTGAGTTAAAGCATCCACCGTTCCTTCGCCACCATCTGCCAGTGGAACCACTTGAACAGCTGCTTCACGATAAACAGTTAAAATTCCTTCTTTAATGGCTTGTCCCGCCTCATATGAACTTAAACTTCCTTTTAGTGAGTCAATGGCGATTACAATTTTCATACTAATCCTCCTAATAAATAGTGAACAAGGCGCCTTTTTGTAACCCCAAAATAACGACATAGAGTTTTCTTATCCTTTGATTGATCACACCTAGTATCATCTATTGAATAAAAAGTAATTCATAGTTGATTGACCGTCTATAACTAATAGTAGATTCCCCTTTTTTATAAGAGATATTCTCGTTTTAACTTCTTGACTTTCCCTTTTTACTTTCAAATCAAAAAGCTAGATCATCTATTTGGACGTTAATATATGAATTAAATCAATCAATTTGCAACTACTAGTCCTCTAAGATGAGGTAGCAAAACTCAATTCACTTAATTTAAAACGTTTTTTCTGTAATAGAATACAACATTTTACTAGCTGATGGCAATGGTACACAATACTAAAAATACACTGTTGAAATCTAATTTATTTGGTTCTTATAACATAAGATAATTTTGTAAATATTTCCAGTTGCTTGAATCAGCAAATTAATGTAAGCTATATCATAACTAGTAGACATAACAAAGGAGCTATCTATGATGAAAATTTCTCCACCTCTTGCCCAAAAAATTGTGGATAATCTTAAAATGACTTTAAATCAACAAGTTAATTTTATGAATACTGAAGGGATTATCATTGCTAGTACCAATAAAGATCGCATCAATACCCTTCACGAAGGTGCCGTTAAGGTTTTAAAAACTAAAAAATCTTTATTTATTGAATACGATGGCCAATATAAAGGGGCCAAAAAAGGGATTAATATGCCCATTTATTTTGACCACGAAGTTATTGGAGTCATTGGCTTAACTGGTGAAAGAAAAGTTGAAAAGTATGCTCAAATTTTAAAAGCCATGACGGAGATTCTCGTTAAAGAAGCTTATTTAAACGACATTTCATTTCAAACACGAGAAAAAAATCGTCTCATTATAGAAACTTTGCTTATCAATCCACAAGATTCTTTTGAAGAAAGTTTATTAGCTCTTGATTTTTCAACTCCTTACCGAGTTGTGGTTGGAGCTATTGGATCGAGTGAAGCTAATATCAGTCAGTTATTTTCGTTATTTGAAGCTTTTTTAGCTAACGATCACCAAAGCTTTTTTACTTTTACACCACGATTTATGATTATTCTCATTCCACAAACTGGAATAGTTGTTCGCTTAAAAGCATTTCAACAAGATGCCTTAAAACGATATCAAATTAAGGTAAACTTTGGCGTTGGAATTATCAGTCACCAAAATGAAGACTTAAAAAAATCTTATGAAACTGCCAAGCAAGCCTTGAATTGGATTCAAGCTCAAGAACAAAAAATTTCTTACTTTGAAGATTTAGATTTAGAGATTTTACTCGGTAACATTCCGGAGGAAAGCAAACATTTTTTTACTAGTAAAGTCCTAAAATTAATTCCCCCACAAGAGTTGGAATATTTCCACTTGCTGCTCAAAACTTTTGCTAAGCATAACGGTAGCATTCAAAAAAGTGCAAGTGAGCTGTTTATCCACAAAAATACCCTTCAATATCAGTTGATCAAATTAAAAAAACTAACCGGCTATGATCCTAGAAATTATTATGAATTTTCAGTTTTATATCTCGCTTTCTTACTAATTGACACGTAACTTAATGGAGGATTTAATCGTGAATTTTTTTGATTTAATTAAAGCTAATCGGAAATATTTAAATGAAAATGAAGAATCATTACTCAATTATTTATTTGTTCATAAAGACCAACTCAAGAAAATGACCGTTCGTCAAATCGCTGATGCTAACTTTACCGCTCCTAATTCCCTGATTCGACTCTGTAAAAAAACTAGGCTTTTCTGGTTTTATTGATTTTCGTGAAGCTCTTTATTATGCCACTTCGCAACAACAATCCTTATTTAAAATGACTGCACTTGACGAACAAATTATTAAAACGAAACAGCTGCTGAACCAAGCTGTTTTACATGAAGTATTAGAAAAAATTCATACCAGTCAAATTCTCTTGTTTGCGGTAGGACTATCTCGGCTTGTAGCTGAAGATTTACATCAAAGGCTGCGCACCGTTGGCAAAAATACGCAAATCTTTTTAGATCCTCACGTGATGAATTATAACGCTAAAATGCTTAAAGGAGGAGATTTGACCTTTGCCATTAGCGTCAGTGGCACCACCCGTACGCCCATGCAAGCGACCACGATTGCTAAAGTCGCAGGTGCGACTACGGTTAGCATTACTGGATTCTCCGAAAATTTATTGTCTCAATCAACTGATTATCAATTCTATGGGATGACATCGGAAGTCGTAATCAATGGGATTGATGTTTCAGATCGCTTAAGTCTTGTTTATATCGTCCATACTATTTTTTCGGAATATGTTTATCACTATTTAATTAAGTAAGAAGAAGAAACATCGCTTTAAAATGCATGCTTCAAGTCAGAGACAAATTTCCCTTCAATATACGAAAAAACACCTCAGTGATTTGAGGTGTTTTTGCTCAGCTTCCTGTTAATCTTGCACAGGACCTACAAGCTCCCATGCTTGAGAGTTTGTTGGTAGATCTCCTTGAGACCACCATTTAGCGCGATATAAATTTCCTTCAAAGCGGACTAAATCTCCGCCAACATAAGCAGTGGCTAATCTGAAATCAGTACTTCCATCTGCGTAAAAAGCATCGATGATTTCCCAAGCGGTAGAGTTTGTGGGATTTCCACCTTGAGTCCACCATTTAGCACGGTACAGATTTCCCTGGAAATAGACAATTTCTCCGCCAAAATAAACTTTTGTTGGGTCAAATGCTGGTACTGTCGGATGTTCTTCTGGTACTTCTGGTGCTACTGGCTCCTCATCTTCTTCATCAGTTGTCACAATAAAAGTCAATAATTCTTCAACTTGATGAGTTTCTTTGTGGCGCAAGCTAACTGTTGTTTCACCGCTAGCTAGAATTGGAAGATGAATGTGTCCTCTTTGTTGCCAATCTAGTGTGGTCGTCGTACTCCCTAATACGCCTTCGTTTGAAAAGATGACTTCATATTCCGTTAGATCTAAAGGACGATGATCGGTTCCTGTTAAAAGTAAATTAATTTCTGAACGACCATGTCTATCGACAAAATCTACAGGAACTTCTATAGAAGGCTCCTGAGTCAAATCTTTATCGTTATCTTGACGAGTTACCCACATGATTTTTTGAACTAAATCATCATGGTTACATTCTAAATCTGGATCGACCTCTGGTTCTGGACGCTCCTCTATTTCATCATTTGTCAGATGAACATCAATGACTTGATAGAAAGCCATATTTGTATCCGCAATATCCCAAACAGCTAAAATGACATGATAGCCAGTACGATCAGCTGGAATATTAACTTCATGGGTTCTCGTACCACTACCTGGATTAACGTTATGATAAGGAATGGTTTCAAGCAATTCAAAATCTGCACGAGTTAATGATGTATTAGGATTCCAATCAGGTGTTGTCATATAGTATTGAAAATCTCGAGACGCATGACCTGCTGTAAGCATCCATGTAAATTCGTTCACTCCAGGATTAATTTCGGTTGTGGTCCAGTAACCTTCTCGCTGGATATCGAGAGGTGAAAAATTTAATCCTGGACCCACTAATCCACCAGATGCAATTTGTCCGTCAGCTGGTCCTCCTTCAGGAAAAGCCCCGATTGCAGTTCCAGCCAAACTTCCTGGCCCTTCAATAGATTGTGGTTCATTAACAGCAGAACCATATTTAGCAAAACCGTCGTTCCAAGACATAGCACCTTGTTGGACTTGTAAGCGACCTTGATAGGCGCGGCTGGCTGGATCTGCCACGTAACCGTGTCCGTGAACAGTTTCAGCATTAGCTAAACCGATAGCTCCCATAAATCCTGTTACTAGAGCGACTTGTAACACTTTAGAAGCAAAGTTGTTCTTTTTCCCTTGTTTTTTCGCAAATATTTTCATCTTACCACTCCTTCTGACAATCGATTAATTTGTCGAAAATTATTATATTATAAAGTATTTTGTAGATCAAGAGAAAAATAAAAAAACTTTTATCTTCAAAGTATTAGTTAAAAAAGAGTGGTAAAAGTGTGTTATTTTTTGATGAATCTCCTTTTTTACTCACTATTTATCTTCTTGTATCATCAAGATAAGTGCTAGATTATCAAGACAATCGTATTATTTATTATAAATACAATTGTATTTTTTTTATATAAAGATCAAGTTTATTTATCAGATTTTAACGAGCCATTGTGGAGGTTTTACATAAAAACCAGACACAATCAATAGGGTTTAACTAACCAAAAACCCATAGATTGTCGTTAAAATTTTGTAGTTGTGTAAATTACACCATACTTTCGGCTTAAATTTATTCAATTTTTACTTATCGTTAAACAGCTTTACGATGGTACAAGGATAAGTGAAGTGATTGTTCAAAGATTAGAAAAAATTCAGCAGCTCTGTTATGGCTGTGGTGAAGCTTGCTAGGGCGGCAGCGGATAATAAAGCTCCCACACGCTTTTTCTCACTAGGTTTAGCTACTTGATACATAGCATAACTTGCAGCGGGTAACCGAACATCATAACCGGCACTTTCCCTTTAGCTAAAAAGCGAGTGGCTGCTTTCATCATCCCGATGTCAGAATTGTTTTGAGCCAGTAACGCATTAAAGATATTGAGAGCGCCTACCATTTGTTCACTTTCTATAGAGGCAACTCCGCCAACTGGAGTAAAGCGAACGAGCTGATTTAAAATATGTTGTAAACCAGTTGGAATTAAAAGTCGTTCCGTCAGTCCAAAACAAGTGTCCCAATGGCTCCAGCTCCAGCAATAACATTCCCAACTCCAACAATAGCCTCATTGACAAAGGGCCAGATATAGTACATCATCAGAGCTAAAATCGGGATCGTAACCGTTACGATAATGGGAACAAATCGCTTTCCTCCAAAGAAATTAATCGCAACAGATAACTGAACTAGATAAAAACGGTTGTGCATCCAAGCGACCCAATTCCCAGTGATGATGCCACCAAAGAGATTCATTCTGGAAGTGAAAACACTTAATACTAACACATAACGGCTTGCGATAGTAGTGGCTTCTAAGGCGGACAATCCTTGATCCACTAAGTAAGCAACTGACGTTGTTTCAGCATTTAAACCCTTTAAACTTAAGAGGTAACCTAAGGTTACGTGAAACAATAAAAATCCAATAATGGCGCTAAAAGCAGCCGTTGCTTTTTCAGCTTTCGCTAAACCAATTACCACTGAAACAGCAAAAAGAAGCGGCAAGTTTCCAAATAAAGTTCCGACCAAAATCCGGGCAAAACCGATGAATGATTAGATAATTGTCATGTCGATAAAGGCTTGTCCCACAATATTAGGATTTTGCAGAACCGCTGCCAGTCCTAAGAAAATACCCGCAGCTGCAATAATAGAAATAGGCATCATTAATGACTTACCTAATTTTTGTAAAAATCCTTTCAGAGCAAATCCCTTCTTATATAAGTTATGACAAAGCTATTATATAAGATGGCTTACAGCGTTTTCAATAGCCAGTGGCTAGTGTATTATAAATTGCCGAGAATGAATTTGTACTCACATTTGTATTTTTGTTTACAAAGGCGCCGTCTTCAAATTTTTAGTACCTATAAGTGAAAATCATAGCTAAACTTTTTAATGGTTTTATTATTGATAAAAAAGCAGGAAAATGGCAAAACTTTAATCATTGGTTAGCTAATAGCATGATTTAAAGATATAATAGGGATAAGTCATTTCTCATCATTTTGAACTTTATATCTTTGAAATGATATTTTTTAATATTTAGTTTGTAGTTTCTACACCAATCAAAAATTAATAAGCGAAGGAGAAAAAAATGAGCAGATGTGAATGGATGAGTTGTGAAGAAGAAATCAGCTATCATGACAGCCAGTGGGGCAAACCAGTTTATGATGACGCGATTTTATTTGAATTTCTGATTTTAGAAGGGATGCAAGCCGGATTATCTTGGTCCACTATTTTAAAAAGAAGAGAAAGCATGAGGCAAGCCTTTGACCACTTTGATCCTTATGAGCTAGCCCAATACGATGATAAAAAAGTGGCAGAATTAATGAAAAATCCAGGTGTCATTCGACACCGCTCAAAACTAGAATCTTTAAAAATTAACGCGACTTGTTTTTTAGCTGTTCAAAAAGAATTTGGCTCATTTAGTCACTTTATTTGGCGCTTTGTTAATCACCATCCTATAATTAATGATTTAGAAAAACCTGAAGATAGACCCATTGTCTCAACCGAAGCAATAGCGATGAGTCAATCATTGAAGAAAAGCGGCTTCAAGTTTGTGGGTCCGACGATGTGCTATGCTTATATGCAAGCCATGGGCTTAGTAAATGATCATTTAAATGGGTGCCCATTCAAATAAATCAAGAGCATCTTAGAAACATTTGCCTGACCACCTCCATATTGATAGTTAAAGCTACCCTCTCAATGGAATATTACCGATAATAAAACCAGTTGCATTTATTTAAAAAAGTCAAGAAGCTATCTCAATTTAAAAGAACAGCTTCTTGACTAGAGTATTAATTTTTTTCAAAGTATAGAGTTTGCACCTCATTGGGCTTGACTAATAATTTAACTTGTTGATTTTCAATGACAACCTCATCTGTTTTAAATTCATTTAAATTAGTGCGACCAGCATTTTTCATATTAGCTTCTAGCTTCAGCTCTTTTACTTCATCGGTTCCATTTAAATAACGTAAAATATAACCCTTTGATTGTTCTGCTTTTTTCAAGGTACTTAAAATCACCTCTTGATTTAATTCTTTTAAAAAGCTATACTGCACCGGTGTTTTAATGTCAGAACTATTTAGTTTCATGGCATTATACGGGATTTTATTATAAAAAGAAATGGGTGTGACGTATTCTTTTGCTCTTTTGGCCATATTAGCTTTTAGCGTCGATCCAGAATGGATGAACTAGACTTAACGTTATCTTCCCTAACATTTGCGAATCAGGAGTCGGTAGCTTAATTCCAGATGGTCTTCCTGGTCGCCTTAGTATATTTTCTTTTCCTAAAAAGCCAATGCTTCGGAATAAGGTAATAGCAATGGTATCAGACTCCTCACCTACAATTTCAAATTCTCTCGTGCTGTTTGTCGCAATAGTAACTCCGTATGCCTCATTAGATAAGCCTACATAGCCTAGCATCGGATAGATGGAATCTGGTCGTTCATCCCATCCCTCTTGCTGCCAAACGTCCATAGCTTGATCGTAAACATCTCGTTTTATATAGCCAAATTGATTATCAGAAATGGAACAATTAGCGGCAATCCCTGTAGGAACTAGCAACCGTAAACGATGGTCTTTAGCTTGATTATTCAGCTCAATAGCAACTTTTATGAGCGGTTTATGATTTGGAAGGGTCACCGTTAGCTCTACCTCCACAAAACTATTGCTAACCTTAACGGTTCGTTTTTCTAAATCCATGGGAACGGCTAGCGTAAAACTAATCTCAATGGTAGCAATAAATGGCGTTTGCTTAAGCGTTACATTAGCTTTTACGCGATCGCTATACAGTAATTTTTCTTGTGGTAAGGGAGAATAGTCGTATTCATCCCGGTCATCTCCTCCGTTTTCTATTAGAAAAACTTGATCAAAGATTTTTTGGTTCTGTTTGTCAAAGATTCGTAGCGTTCCGTTCTCATTGACTGTCACTTGATAGAAATGATGTATAGTAAATAGAGCATATATTTTAGGATTGTTATCTATGTGAATGTATACCAGAAGTGATTCTTTTGCAGTTCTTCTTTTTCATTATCTTTTTCTTATTTATAAACATATTATTTATATAAGTTTTCTAAAACATAAAAAAAGCCATTGGAAACTCTTTTTATGTAGTCTCCCAAATGGCTTTGATATGAGAATTACAAGGAAATTCCTTCTTGATGAAATTAAAGCTATCAATTTAGAAGTACGAAAATTTCTAATAAGGTTAACTTAATATTCAATAGATAGTATCAAGCTAAGAGTCATTGTTTTGTTTATTTTTCCAACCGTTTTCCCCTGACAATGAGGATCGAAATAAAGTATAATAAATATCGATTAAATTCTTAAAATAAAAAGAATCTAAATATTTTGCTAAACAGATAAATTTGTAAAATTAAGTAAATAAACCGCTTATCACGATTGCAAATGCAAATACAAAAATCAAAAAGGCAATTCCATAAGCTAAGATATTATCATACTTACTATTTTCTTCACCATGCTTTGACTTTTTATCACTTTCTTTACCTTCTAAAGACGAATCCTTATCTAACTCATTAGGCATAGGAGCACTCCCTCACATCTATAATAAAAATAAACTTACGTAAAGCATTTTACTACAGCAGTTACACTCGCACCACCAATAGATGCATAAGCGCCAATACAAGCTACACATATAGGAACTGCTAGACCCGTACATGAAAGTCCACATATAGTATAAATAACAGCAGCAGTAGCACCGCCAATTCCTAATACAGCAGCTAAACATCCAGCACTCCTAGAATGTGAGTTAGACATACTATTAAAATAATCTAATTCCATTAATATTTCCTCATTAGTAACATAATCAATATCAGTCACATCCTCTTTTATAAGTTTTCCATTCTCATAGGATGTAACTAAAAATGTACCATTAAAAGACTTTGTTAATACTGTTTCTACGTAAGATACTACATCATTATTTGAATCATAAATAATTGTAATATTACTAAATATATTATATTCTTCTCCAACAATTGGTATTGTTACAGAGGTAAAAAATCCTTCTTTAGTATCTAATGCCAACGCTTTTATACCTTCAAAATCTAAGTTTTCTTCAAGAACATTGATATTAAAATACCCACTTTCAATATCTCTAAAAAATAAATTCGTAACAGCTACATAATCTTGTTGGTTTAGCTCAGCAGTCGTCTGATTTAACGATTCAAATGTATTTAACACCACAGACTGCTCTAAACTCAAATTAGCTTCATCAGCTTTAACCATTCCCCCTAAAGACATAGAACTTAACGATATGACAGAAACCAACGCCTTAGCAATGTTTTTTTTAAAGTTCTTTAACATAAATTTTTTTTTCATAGTATTCATTCCTCTCAAATTACCAATTTTAATGAAAATAATTAGCTTAGGTCAACTCTTGTTCCACTATTTCATAATTACTATACAAGAGCAAAAATTCTCATTCTCACCACCTTCTATGAAAGTACTATATTTATTAAATTTAGACCTTCATTCTTCTTATAGTCTCTCATGCGAATTATTATAACATATTGAAAACATAAAATTAGTATTTTTTGGATATATATCTATATACTTATAAATAATACTTTTTTTAGAGAATTTTAATATAGAATAATTTATCTTATTTAAAAATTATTTGTAATAAATTGTGTTATATAATAGTAAATTGACTTTTGTATTCGGAAACTTAGTATTCCTGCTTAGAAATCCCACTGATAATGTATGGGATTATTTAAATCTTTTACAAATTTTATACTCTCTTGTCGAGCTATATTAATTATAAAGTTCATATATTAAAAATTAGTAGTTAATGTTTAGCCTAGATTAATATTAATCATCAGTGCAAGTCTACTTAACACTTGTTAAAATTAAGTTACAAAGTAAACATGAAATAAGCCATTCGGGCTACTCACGATGAAATGAGTTCCAAATGACTTTTACTTTGATGTTAATTAATTTACCTTGTCTTGATAGGTTCAACATCTAATTATAAATACGCTAATAAAATATAAGTTCTTATTCACGGGATACACTATTGTTCTAGAAATGAAATATAGTAAATATATCATATATTTAATAATTGTTATCCATGTGACTAAAGCGCAGAATATAGAACGCTGATTACCATACACAAGTTCCTTCTTATCATTCAATAAAGAGTGTAAACACGGAATTTGTTCTTCATCAGCAAACAGCAGATAGGCTAAATAAAAGCATAATATTTCACCCTGCTTTTTCACAGAACTTATATTCACATTAAAAGCACTGAACTTATAATAAGCTGTTCCTTTTTATAGGTCTCTTTCTTAAAAGTAAGAGCATACCTCTTTTCGTATAACTCTACAGAAAATGGTTGAAAAATACTTGTTAAATCTCTTTACCTTTTATGTTTTTAAAAGTGTTGGTTTGATTTAACAATTCGGGAGTTAAGAATATCAAGCATATAGATATTTACAACTGAGAAGTTTGAGTATAAAATTTGTGATTATTTTGTAATCGTTCATTATCAGTCGATAGTTGCATTGCTTTTTTAGAAAATTCAACTGCTTTGT
>Ga0153980_1000910_pt1 | contig 12872 bp, 8 predicted proteins | sample TSGA064MetaG_FD_104722 | JGI IMG/M metagenome (GOLD analysis project Ga0153980, IMG submission 104722) | Attine ant fungus gardens microbial communities from Georgia, USA - TSGA064 MetaG | ecosystem: Host-associated > Fungi > Mycelium > Unclassified | place: USA: Georgia, Magnolia Springs State... | reverse complement strand
ATTTCTTTAGCGGAAATGGCTTGCTTTAATAATTTCCGTGGCTCTTTAATAAATTCTAAATCTGTATAGCCGTAAAAATTGACTAAAAATTGTGGCATCAAATTTAGTGTTTGTAATTGTTTGGTTAACTGTAACATTAAATAACCGCCAGCGGAACGCCCGCACAAACCAAATGGCTGGTTTTGAATAATCTCTTCGTTTAACAATTGGAAGGTTTCTGTTAGTGTCCCTAAGATGTGATCGATTTTTGTATTTGGAGCCAACAAATAGTCCAGCGCTAAAACGGTATAGCCATTGCTTGTAAACAGCTCCTTCAGTTCTTCTGGTAAATCACTTTTGGTTCCATAAATCATCCCGCCACCGTGTAAATAGACGACATAGTTCGTTGGTTCAGTCGTAGTGGGGTAGATAGTAACTGTTGCGCCATTAGCGAGTGTTTGATTGTTTTTCAAGTGCACGTCTCCTCATCTTTATAATGTATGTGGCAATTTCATAATTTAACAATTGCAAGGGATTGGCTAAGTCAATATCAAGAAGTTGTTCCACTTTATTTAAACGATAACGAATCGTTTTTGAATGGAGGAACATCGCTTCAGAGGTCTGTTTATAGTTGCGGTTATTTTGGAAAAAACTGTACAAAGTTTCAAATAAATCGTAGTTGTTTTCGGCTAATTGATAAAGTGCGCGAGGAATTAATTCGTCTAAATTTTCCAATTGGTCTTCGCGGATAAAATTTTTAAATACCCCGATATCGGCTAAGGTGACAATTGGTCCGTTATAAAAAGTTTCATTAAAGCGCAGAATGTCCAGACATTCAATCAGTAGCTCTTTAATCCCTTCTCGTGATTTTAAACTGCTGACGGCAACGGTAAGCGTGTCGTTTTCTTCTAAAAGTTCAGCTAATAAACGACTTAATTGCAGCTTTGTAATTTTTCCATCACTTTCATTGAAGTTAAAAAGGACCGCCGAATAATTTAGCTGATCGAAGAAGATGGATTTCACACGCAGGGTACGAAGTAAGGCAATAATTCGTTCTTTCATGAGTTGTGTATTGGTGTCTTTGGTAGAAAAAGCAATCGCTTGGTAAGAATCTAGCTCTTGCATTTGCACTTCACGAAGCAAACTGTTTAGCTCGTCAGGATTTTGCGGTGTATTTTGTAAAATAGCATCCGCTAAGTTGTTCAAACGAGTATACCGTTCTTTTTTTAACAAATTTTCGGTATTGAATTTTTCTTGTAAGACATCAATCGCATTTTCTATAATCACTAAATCCGTTTCTTTAACCTTTTCATCTTGTAAATAAACCAGAAGTAAACAATTAGTGGAATAACTATTGAAAATAGAAACTTCTAGTGCCAACTGTTTTTTGGGGTTGGCATGAGAATAAAGTGTTAAAAGAGAGTAATCATTTTTAGTGAACTCACTGTTTTTTAGTTTTTCTCTTGAGAGCACAATCGCATCATGGGGTAAGTCGCCATCGCTAATTTCCAGATGTTTATCCAACATTTTTAAAGCGAAGGGTAATTTAATGATGTCATAAAATTCTTGCATAATCGTCTCAACCGTTGGGTAGTGGCGCTCTAATTTGGTGAAACGTTGGCGTACATCGTAATACGTACGTAAGACATGCGACTGATAATTCAACAAAGGCTCGTAAATCGTAAACAGAATTTTTTCATAGCTAATGTCTTGTGTGATTTTAATTAAAGGAATTTCATAATTGAAACATAATTCGATAAACCATTCTGGAATCATTTTAATGAATCGATCTGTTTTCAAAATTAAGCCGCTGATGCCAATTCGGCGCATCTTTACGAAAAAATTTTCCAACTCTTTTTCGGGTAGATCATGCAATGCGTAGAAAGAAGTCAAAATTAACTGATTCTTTCTACTCCAGTTCTCAATGTCAATCGCTTCTAAGACCATTGCCGAGTCAACTTCATTGTCTAAACCAATCTCTTTCGTCAAAATTTTACCTTTTTTTAAGTCACCTATCGATAATAACTCTCTTAATTTCATCGTTTTCTCCTTTTTTCCTCTTATGGATAAAAATTATACCATTTTTTTAGAATTATGTCCGATGAAAACACTTTCTCGTTTCGATACAATAGCATTGTAAGGAATAGATAGGAGGATGAACAATGTTACACACAGTAATTTTGAAAAACAATTACCAAGACTCCATCAACTTAATGTTATTGACCAATAAAATCAATGCATTAGATGGTGTAACCATGAGTCAAATCATGATGGGAACAGATGCCAACAAAGACATCCTTAACAACACGAACTTGTTAACGGATGAGGCCAATAGTGCATCTGCAAACGACATGATGATTGTGGTTGACAGTGAAAAAGAAAACATCATGGAAGAAGTTATGCCAGCGATTGATGAATTCTTAGATGATTTATCAGCAAAGGGAACTAGTGAAGAAGCACAAGCAGCGACTTCTTGGTCAGAAGCGTTTGATCTTTTACCAGAGGCGAATGTAGCGCTATTCAGTATTCCTGGTGAATATGGTGCGCCAGAAATGGAACGTGCCTTAAAAAATGATTTACACGTGTTCTCTTTCACGGATAATGTGTCAATTGAAGATGAAGTACGTTTGAAAAAATTAGCGCATGAAAAAGGCTTACTAATGATGGGCCCTGACTGTGGAACTGGTATTATCTCAAGTATTCCAATCGCCTTTACAAATGTTGTTTCTCCAGGAAACATTGGCGTTGTTGGTGCTTCAGGAACAGGGATTCAAGAAGTTACAACGATTATTGACCGCTTAGGTGGCGGAGTTGTTCACGCCATTGGTACTGGTGGTCGTGACCTAAGCGACAAAGTAGGCGCTATCACAGTGAAAGATGCTATTGTGGCTTTAGAAAATCACGAACCAACCGATGTGATTACAGTTATTTCTAAACCACCTGCAAAAGAAGTTCGTGATGAAGTGGTTGAATTATTACAAAGCATTTCAAAACCAGTCGTTGCGATTTTCTTAGGAGAAAAACCAACAAGTCACGAAGGCAAAGTTTATCTAGCTCATACATTAGAAGAAACAGCTAAAATTGCTGTTGATTTAGCAAATGATGTGGCCGTGAAGAAAAATTACTTTGAAGCATTAGCAAAACCAGCTGTACCAACATTACCAGAAGATAAAGTTGTAAAAGGCTTATATTCAGGTGGTACATTAGCTTCTGAAGCGGGTATGTTAATTTCTGAAGCTTTAGACCTTGGCGGTTTAGTGAAAGCAGAAGGTTATGTCTTGAAATCTCACGGTTATGAAGTCATTGACTTAGGCGATGATATGTATACACAAGGTCGTCCGCACCCAATGATTGACCCAGATGTTCGTATCGAAAAAATTCGTGAATACGCACAAGATGAAAAAACGGGGATTATCTTATTCGATGTGGTGTTAGGCTATGGTGCTCATGAAGACATGGTTGGTGCATTGTTACCAGCAATTGAAGAAGCGCGTGCCACAGCCAAAGAAGCAGGACGTGATCTTTACTTTGTTGCAACTGTTTGTGGGACGACGAAAGATCCGCAAAATTACCAATCGTCGGTTGATCGTTTGAAAGAAGGCGGCGTTTTAGTTGCAGAAAGCAATGCTAAAGCTGTTCAATTAGCTTTATTACTAAAAGGAATCGAAATTTCAGAAGACGATAAAGAAGTGGTTGCTTACAACGGACCAACTGTCGATGTACCAAAACCAGGCGAAAAAGTAATGGAACTATTAACAACCAAACCAAGAATTATTAACGTTGGGTTGCAAAGCTTTACAGAATCAATCGTTGATTACGGTGGCGAAACTGTTCAATTTAACTGGCGTCCGCGTGCCAACGGCAATAAGAAAATGATTAAAATTTTGGATGCTTTGGAAGATTACAGTGAACAAATCGAAGCTGAAAATCACAAAGTAACAGATAAAATTAAAAATGCACAACCATTCTTAGTAGATGTGGTACCTGCGAAATCAGTGATTCCAGAATTAAATGATGATGCACAAAAAACATTACTTCATGCTGGACCACCAATCCAATGGTCTGAAATGACTGGACCAATGAAAGGTGCTTGTATCGGAGCTGCATTATTCGAACGTTGGGCAGACAATGAAGAAGATGCTTTGAAGATTTTTGAAGCTGGCGAAGTACGTTTCATTCCTTGTCACCATGTAAAAGCAGTAGGACCAATGGGCGGTATTACTTCTGGTAATATGCCAGTCTTTGTTGTAGAAAATCGTTTAGAAGGTAACGAAGCATACTGTATCTTGAATGAAGGTATCGGTAAAGTATTGCGTTTTGGTGCTTATTCACAAGAAGTAGTTGATCGTTTAGATTGGATTAAAGATGTTTTAGGACCAACGATTGCGAAAGCCTTGAAACTTTCTGAAGAAGGCTTGAACTTAAACGTATTGATTGCGCGCTCTATTACAATGGGTGACGAGTTCCACCAAAGAAATATTGCCGCATCGTTGAACTTCTTAAAAGAATTGTCTCCATTAATTATCAAAACAGATATTCCAGAAGATCAAAAATACGAAGTAATCAAATTCTTAGCTGACACAGATCAATTCTTCTTAAATGTCATGATGGCAACTGGAAAAGCAATTGTTGATGGTGCCCGTAAAGATACCAACGGAACGATTGTCACAACGATGACTCGTAACGGCGTGAACTTTGGGGTCCGGATTGCAGAAACAGGCGATCAATGGCATACCGCACCAGTAAATACACCAAAAGGTCTTTACTTCACTGGTTTCAGCGAAGAAGACGGAAATCCTGATGTCGGGGATAGTGCAATTACTGAAACAGTAGGCGTTGGAGCAATGGCTATGGTAGCTGCACCTGGCGTAACACGGTTTGTTGGTGCAGGTGGCTTTGAAGATGCGTTAGCAACCTCAAATGAAATGGCAAAAATCTGTGAAGGACACAACCCAACATTCTCAATTCCAACTTGGGATTTCCAAGGAACTTGTTTAGGAATTGATATCCGTAAAGTGGTGGAATTAGGAATTACACCAATCATCAATACAGGGATTGCACATAAAAATGCCGGTGTTGGTCAAATTGGTGCAGGGACAGTTAGAGCACCTCTAGGCTGTTTTGAAAAAGCCCTAGAAGCGTATGCTGAGAAACTAGGCATTACGGTTGAATAACCAACTAGTCATTAGTGACTACATTTTTCCTATCCACCAATATGGCAAGATGGGAACCATTCACAGTGTTTTTGAACGTTCATTTAATCTGAAAGTCCAGGATCAATTAATCAATGTTGCAAACTTCCATAATTATTTATCAAGCTTTGGTATGTTTTTGCCAGATCAATTGTTTCAAGAAATCTTTCCGTATGTACAACAAGGTAATAAAGTCAAAATCACAGAAAATCAGTTGACCTTTTACAGTACAGTCGGCGTGAAAACGATCCAACTCACACCTGCCGAGGTCGTTTCTTTAAACATTACTCATTTCAAGTTAGAAAAAGACCAATTACGCTTGTTGCGAGACCGCTTATTAGCGAGAAACTTAGAACGTAGAATTGGCCTGCCTTTAGACGAACGAGCGAAGCATATTTTCAAAAAAATGAGACAAAAACAAAAAGTTTGGACACTATCGGAATGGCAAGAAGTAACGAATTATCTGATTGGTCGGGGCAAAGGGTTAACCCCGAGTGGTGATGACATTTTAGTGGCGTATCAAACAATTCTGTTCATACTTGCTGATGAAAGAGCTGCGGCGTTAGCCGCTACTCTTTCGGCAGCAAATTTATCCACAACAGATGTTAGTAAAGGCTATATTGCAAGCTCGGCTAAAGGATATGTAAATTCATTGTTGTATCAGTTACTCTTGGATTTGGAGAACCATCGGGATAATAGAGTTGACGAAAATATTGACAGAATTATACAAATCGGACATTCCTCTGGTAAAGATATGTCATTTGGAATGTTGCTAGCTTTACAATCTGTAGAGTTAGATGAGAAGTGAGGAGAAGACATGGAGAATAGTAAAAAAAATCAAGCAGTGCAAGTGAGCAATAGTTACTGGATTAAAGTCGTAGCCATTTTCTTCGTAGGCTGGATTTTAATGTACGCAACACGAACTATTTTTAATCCAGTGATGGGGGTCATTGGAGAACAATTTGGTCTAAGTAACACACAACTTGGTTTAGCCAATAGTATCTTCTTTCTAACCTATGCTGTTGCACAGATTCCTTTTGGGATGATTGGCGATAAAATTGGGCGGAAATTAGTCATTGCTGTTGGGTTTATCGTTCTTGCTATTTCTACTTATTTTAGTGGATTGGCGACAACCTTTGTTATGTTTTTAGTCATTCGTGCAATTGCTGGTATTGGTCAAGGAGCTTACTATGGCCCACAATATGCGCTATCGACAGAAGCGATTCCAGCAAGTAAACGGACCATCGGTAATGCCATCATCAATAGTGGGATGGCCTTCGGTACATCAGGTGGGTACTTACTTTCAAGTAAGTTGGTTTTAGAAAATGGTGAACATTGGAGCAAACCATTCTTTATCATGGCGATTCCAACGTTTATCGTAGGAATTCTTTTCTATACAATTTTGAAAGAAAAAGTGATTCGTCCTGGTGAAGAAGCTGCACGAGCAGCTGCTGAAGAAGGACCACAAGAAAAGATCTCATTAAAAGAAATTTTCTCAAATCGTAATTTATTAGCCGCATTTATTTTATGTTTCACAAGTATTTATGCAAACTTTGTCATTATTACTTGGTTGCCACAATTTTTAATTGCTGAACGTGGCTTTACAGGAGCGAGCGTTGGTTTCATTTCATCACTTGTACCATGGGCCTCTATTCCAGGAGCCTTAATCTTCGCTCGTTTGAATGATAAAACAGGTGCGACGAAAAAATTAGTCTTTACATTAGTACCTTTAGCAATCCTATCTGTCTTTGCGATTGCTTTTGTAACAAATCGGACATTGTTAATTTCTGTTTTAATTCTTTATGGGTTAACAGGGAAATTAGCGTTAGATCCAATTATGGTGACTTTTGTTACCAAACATGCACCAAAAGCGGCCTTAGGAACAACGTTAAGTGCCTATAATTTTATCGGGATGTCAGGGTCAATCCTAGCACCGTATGTCACAGGATATTTAGCAGATACAGCAGGCTCAATGCAAGTTGGCTTCTATCTTTCTTGTGTACTATTAGTTATTGGTTTACTAGCTTTTGCTTTCTTAGCTAAAGATGAGAGTAAACCGAAATTAGGTTAATTATCCCTTCGATAATGACTGAAACAATCAAAATGAGCAAGACAAAATCTTTCATTTCGTAAACAAATTATTTCTTATCCGTCGATACTGAAAAGATTTTGTCTTTGCTTTACTAAAAAGGAGCGAATCAATCAATGAGTTTAAACGTAATTGCCCTAGGTGGTAATGCTATTTTAGATACGGATCCAACAGATGAAGGCCAAAAAGCCGTCGTTAATCACGCGGCCAAATATATTGCAGAATTTGTTGCTAAAGGGGAACAAGTCATTGTCTGTCACGGAAACGGACCACAAGTAGGGAATTTGCTTTTACAACAAAAAGCAGGCGAAAGTGAAAAAAATCCAGCGTTGAAATTGGATACTTGTGTTGCGATGACACAAGGAAGCATCGGTTACTGGTTACAAAATGCTTTAACTAATGAGTTTGAAAAACGTAACATTGCTAAACCAGTTATCTCTGTAGTTACACAAGTGCGTGTGGACAAAGAAGATCCTTCGTTTAAAAAACCATCAAAACCAATTGGTCCATTCTATACAAAAGAAGAAGCTGACGCGGAAGCAGCCAAAGATGGCTCTACGTATGTGGAAGATGCTGGCCGTGGCTACCGAAAAGTTGTTCCATCACCAATGCCTAAAGAAATTGTTGAAAAAGAGGCGGTTCGTGCTTTAGTAGAGGCGGACGTTTTAACTATCTGTTCTGGTGGCGGGGGCATTCCGGTCGTAGCAGAAGACGGACAATACGTAGGTGTGGAAGCGGTTAACGACAAAGATTTCTCTGCACGTGTTTTAGCTGAAAACGTTGATGCAGACCGTTTGATTATTTTGACAGGCGTTGATAACATCTACATTAATTACAATCAACCAGATCAAAAAGCATTAGAACAAATCAGTGTAGCCGAAGCAGAAGAATACATTAAAGAAGGTCACTTTGCTGCTGGTAGTATGCTACCAAAAATCGAAGCTGCCTTAGACTTCGTAAAAGGTGATGACAAACGGAAAGCAATCATTACTTCTATCGAAAACTTAGAAAACATCGATAAAGAAGCAGGAACTGTGATCAGTCAAAAGGGGTAGTTTACCATGAAAAAACCGTCCATGATCACCCAAATTGCAATTGCTGTTGTCGTAGGAATCCTCGTAGGACTCTTGATTCCTGCTAGCGGCAATTACTTGAAAATAGTTGGAGATGTCTTTTTGCGACTGATGCAAATGGCTATTCCTATCTTGATCTTAGGGCAAATTGTCCAAGCAGTTGGCAGTATTAATCCAAAAGAATTAACGAGCCTTGGGGGTAGAACAATCGCTGTTTTCGGGATTTCCTCCTTAGCTGCCGCTTTATGGGGCGTCCTAATGGCAGTCATTTTTAATCCAGGATACGGTGTTAAAATGACTGGCTTCCAAGATGCTTCTATTAAAGCGCAAGAAATCTCAATCACTGATACGATTTTAAATTTCGTTCCGAAAAATATTTTTGATTCACTGACTCAAGGATCGATTATTCAAATTATTGTCTTTGCATTATTTTTTGGTTTAGCACTGAATAAATACTTACAAAGCCATCCAGAGACACAACTCTTCCAAATAATTGTGGACTTTAATGAAGTTATCATTACAGTCATTCGATACGTCATGTATCTAGCACCTCTGGGGATTTTTGCTTTAATTGCTTCAACAATTAGTCACTTAGGCCTTCAAATTATTTTACCGTTAGTGAAGTATCTATTGGTCTATGGATTAGGAACTATTTTATTTTTGGGCATCTGGATTTTGGTTATCACATTGTACTGTAAAGTAAGTCCACTAAGTTTAATTACAAACATGAAAAATATGTCTGTGATGGCCTTGGCGACAACTTCTTCAGCAATTACTTTACCAGTAGCTTTGGAAGAAACAGAAACAAAATTAGGTTTAAGTAAGCGAATTACTAACTTAGTGTTGCCGTTAGGTATGTCGTTAAACAGTAACGGTTCAGCGATGCATATGGCTTTTACTGTAATGACTATCGCTCAGATGTATCAGCTAGAGTTTGATATTACGAAAATGATTTACTTAGCAATTACAGCAACGTTTGTCTCACTAGCAAACGCAGTTGTTCCCGGTGCGGGCTTAGTCTCACTGGCAGTGATTGTTCCGCAAATGGGTTTACCCATTGAGAGTATTGCAATTTTTGCAGGCGTCGAATGGTTTGTTGGCATGTTACGAACAATTTTAAATGTCAATTCAGATGTTTACTCTGCTATTCTAGTTGCAAAATCAGTGGATGAAATTGACTATACTGTCTTTAACAGTAGCAATAAGTAGTGAAAAAAGGGGAGGAAATGCAAGGACGAAGAAGAAAATCACTTGTTTTCTTTCCCTTTTTTAAGATTAATGATAAAGGAGCAAGCGCAATGGAAGAAATGGTTGTCGTTACACCGGAAAAATTAGAAAAGCTGATGAAGCAAAAATTAGAAGCTGCTGGTTTACATTCTGAACATGCCGAAGAAGTTGCTCGACATTTAACTTTTGCAGATGCTAGCGGTATTCATTCACACGGGGCGGTTCGTATGGATTATTATGCGGAACGGATTGCAAAAGGCGGGATCACGATTGACCCCGAATTATCATTTGAAAAAACTGGACCGTCCACTGCCATTTTTCATGGCGATAATGGCGTGGGTCAATTTGTTTGTAACGAAGCATTAGCTGCTGCAGTTGACCTAGCCAAAGATTCAGGGTTAGCATATGTTGGCGTTTCTCAAACGAGTCATAGCGGGACGTTATCGTATTATGTTAAAAAAGCAGCGGAACAAGGCATGGTTGCTCTTTCGATGTGTCAATCTGATCCAATGGTGGTACCGTTTGGTGGTACAAGCAATTATTTTGGAACAAATCCAATCGCTTTTGCAGCACCTAGAGCAGGTCATGAACCAGTCGTGTTTGATATGGCTACGACAGTACAGGCGTGGGGGAAAATTTTAGATGCACGTTCAAGAGATGTTGAAATTCCCGACACGTGGGCAGTAGACGAAAAAGGCCAGCCAACGACTGATCCTTATGAAGTACGAGGTTTATTGCCGATTTCAGGACCAAAAGGATATGGACTAATGATGATGGTCGATGTCTTAGCTGGTTCGTTGTTAGGCTTACCTTTTGGCAAACATGTCAGCTCCATGTATGCGGATTTAACGGAGAAACGGAATCTGGGACAGATGTTTTTAATCATTGATCCAAGCCGCTTTACAGATTCTGAACGATTTAAAGAAAATATTAATCAAATGGTGGAAGAACTTCATAGTGTGCCTACAGCAGAAGGGTTTCAACAAGTTTACTATCCAGGAGAAATTGGTCAGCTAAACTATCAAAAAGCCATGTCAGAAGGCATTGAAATTCCACAAAGTATTTATGATTATTTAGTTAGTGAGATTGTACATTACGATAAATATGGCGGGCAAGGTGCCTTTGCCAAATAATGAGGAGCGCAGAGGGTATTCGCTGCTGCGTTGCTCTCGCCTTCTTTCTATTGGAGGAAAGTAAAATGAAAAAATCGTCAAAAGTAGCACTTATTTTTGCATTTTTAGTTAGTATTTTTGTGCCAGTTGCGGCCTTTGCTGATGAGATTGGGGATGTAGTTGCCCCGACAGGAATCATGGCATTAGTTGTGATTATTCCATTGATTGTTGTTTTGGTTCTATTGTTTATGAAAGTCGATATGATTATTGCTGGTTTAATTGGTGGCATCTTAGCGATGCTGATTGGCGGCATTGGACTAGAAGAAGCGAATAAACAGATGTTGGAAGCTATCCCGATGATGTTAGGAATTACCGTTCCCATCATTAATTCAGCTGTTGCGATGGCGGTCTTTAAAGCAGGTAGTTATTCAGCTGCATTAACTTTAGCCAAACGAGGCACAAAAGGAAAAGTCGAGTATGTTTCAGCTTTTATTGTTATCTTATTAGCCGCAGCCACATATATGTCAGGAATTGGTGGCGGAAGTGCGATGGTTATTGCGCCATTGGCCTTTGCTGCAGTTGGCGTTGTTCCTGAATTAATTGCAGCAATGTCTTTAGCTGCTGCGGTATCATTTACAACCTCACCCGCTTCATTAGAATCAAGTATTGTTTCAAAATTAGGCGATATCAGTGTCGGTTCATATGTTTCAACCATGCGACCTTACTGGTTATTCTTCGTAGCATTAGCGATTGTTTTAGCCTTTTGGGGAACGAAACATAGAAAGATTGGCTTTAAAGAGTCGGCAGATGATGAATTTGATAAAAAGAGCAATGGTGAATTATTTAAAATTACCTTGCCAGCCATTTTCTTATTGTTTGCTGTAATTTTTGGACCAATTGTGAATGATTTAATTGGTTTTGCCTTCTTTACGCCACTTGTATACATGATTTTAACATTAGTTTTAATTTTCTTATGTACAGATTTCTCAATGAACAAATCTGTCGAAGCGATGGTAGATGGGTCTACATATATTTTGACTCGTTTATTCCAAGTAGGGATTTTCTTAGCCTTTATTAATGTTATTGCACAAACAGGAACGTTTGCTGTAATCGCAGGTGTTGCTGAAAATGCACCAGCCTTTATTGTCGTGCCAGTTGCCATTTTAACAGGGATTTTAATTGGGATTCCAGCTGGGGCCTACGTAGGTTCTGTTTTAACTTTAGTGCTACCAGTTGCTGTATCGTTGAACTTCCCACCGTTAGCATTAGGTTTTGTAGCAATGGGTGTTGGTTTAGGTAGTCAAATGAGTTTCGTGAATATTACCATGCAAGCTTTATCTTCAGGCTTCCAAATTCCAATTTTGGATGTTGTTAAAGGAAACGTGAAATGGTTAAGTATTGCCTCTGTACTATTATTAGTTATCGGTTTAATCTTTGGATAAAAAACAATTTAGGGAGTGGAAAACATGGATTTATTAATTAAACAAGTTCGTCTTCAAGACGGTGAAGCATTACAAGATGTAGCTATTAAAGAAGGAAAAATCATTGAAATCGCCCCAGTTATTACTGGCGATGCCAAAGAAGTCATCGAAGCAGATGGTCGTGTTTTAATCCCAGGTTTTGTAGAAAGCCACTTACATTTGGACAAGGCATTAATCGCTGATCGTAAACCAAATAAATCAGGTACGTTGAAAGAAGCGATTGAAGTAACCGCAGAATTAAAACCAACATTTACCGAAGAAGACATTTACGACCGTGCTAAACGTGCTTTAGAAATGTTAATCGTTCATGGGACCACGGCGTTAAGAACGCATGCAGAATTTGACCCAGCGCAAGGTTTTACTGGCTTCAAAACAATTATGCGTTTGAAAGAAGAATACAAAGAGTTAATTGACATGCAAGTAGTCGCATTTCCGCAAGAAGGAATTTTTAAAGCCCCTGGAACAGAACAAATGATGTATGAAGCAATGGATATGGGCGCAGACGTTGTCGGCGGTATTCCTTATAATGATGCACCAGCGAAAGAACATATTGATTTAGTGTTTGAAATTGCTAAAAAATATGATAAAGATGTAGATTTACATCAAGATTTTGCCGATGAAGCTGATGATATGAGTATTGAATATTTATGTGAAAAAACTATCGCTGAAGGCTACCAAGGCCGTGTTTCAGTGGGCCACTTAACGGCATTGCACGCCTT
>Ga0153980_1000909_pt1 | contig 12875 bp, 14 predicted proteins | sample TSGA064MetaG_FD_104722 | JGI IMG/M metagenome (GOLD analysis project Ga0153980, IMG submission 104722) | Attine ant fungus gardens microbial communities from Georgia, USA - TSGA064 MetaG | ecosystem: Host-associated > Fungi > Mycelium > Unclassified | place: USA: Georgia, Magnolia Springs State... | reverse complement strand
TATCCCTGAATACAATCCACTGAAAAGTCATGCTCACCAAGGTCATGATATCCCTGAGAGAAGTTTTGATACAAGCGGGATCTCTGAAGAAACTCCTTTACTTGGGGACCTTGAGAACCATGCTCCTCCGAAGTCACAGTCCAACTCCCATGGAGGTTCGATGAATGTGCGTGCTCTCGTGCTGCATGTACTGGGCGATGCTCTCGGAAATGTAGGTGTCATTGCTACAGGATTTGTCATCTGGAAGACGTCATGGTCCTTCAAATACTATTTCGACCCACTTATCAGCTTGGTTATTACTGTCATCATATTCTCTAGCGCACTTCCTCTTGGTAAGTACTGGCAAGTGTTCTAGGTTCCAATTATTCATTTACTTGGTTGTATGAACAGTCCGTAGCGCCTCCTTCATTCTTCTTCAAGGAGTCCCGGCGGCAGTTTCTCTAGATGAAGTTAGATCATCTATCCTGAAAGTCCCTGGGGTCGTTTCTTTACATGAACTACACGTCTGGCAATTGTCAGAGAACAAAATTGTCGCCTCCGTTCACGTTCGTTCTGAAAGAGAGCACGATTTTATGCATATAGCTGGAAACATCCGGCGAACTCTCCACGATCTCGGAATTCACTCTTGCACAATACAACCTGAATATGCTCCTTCCATTACACCTGCGGGCTCGGTACGCTGCTGTCAATATTGACAATTTCACTAGTCTGAGGATTTTTAGGGAAATGATGACACGCCCTGTCTTGTACCCTGCCCTCCGGACCAAGCATGTGACCCAGCTCAAAACGCTTGCTGCCGTAGGTTCTCAGTAGCAACCTTACTTTCATGCTGATTACTGTTCCATAGCTTCTACTACCACTGATGTATAGAGATCTATATCTACATCTATACAAGAAGAAACTATATCGCATAAAATGTTATTTTTCTTTCATGCATTGAGTTCCTTCACAAAGAAAGGAAAGTTGGTCACGAATCCCTGAGATGTGGCCAGCTTCTGCCCCACCAATTTGCCAGCAGGTCTAGCCTTCTGTGCGCGGAGTCCTGCAGCCAATTGTCTAACCATTGCTGGACTGTGTTGTCCCAGGATTGGCCTATGTTCACCACAAGTCGTGCGAACCGCCCAATCGAGATGCGCAGCTGCTGTGAGTGCAGAGGAAATGATAATGGCTAAGATGTCAGCAGTGACATTCTGTTCCGCTGGTTGTTGAGAGTCAATATTGCTTATAAGAGAGGGAAGCACAAGATGCAGAAAAATGGGTAATAGTGGCGGGGTTTGAGAAGACCTCGGAGTAGCTAAGACGAACGTCGCCAGTCGTTTGACGATTGCAATCTCCCTCATGCTCCCTGATATGATTATTTCGGACCAAAGAATTTTTAAAAATTTCGTCGGTGGCGAGATGCGTAAACACTTCTCAACGTTTAAGCTTGGAACTTTCTGTCCAGAGGCGGCGGTTATAGCGTCGTGTATATCTTGCTTCGGCTGTTCTTCCCAGCTGTGGAGATTGACCGGGGCCACCCGATTAGTATCTAGAGTAAAAATTAGGATTTAACTCAAGATATTTGGGAGATACTTTTTTATCCCACACCTAAATACTTCCTTCCAGTGACCTCTGTTAGTTTGTCTCGGATTGCAGTCGCATTAAAAGTAGCGATATTTTTGGTCCGTTTCAGGTTGGTGAGACCATACAGTTGATCTTTGCATAACAAGAGCACTGGACGAGGACAAGAAGGCGAAAGAACAAATGTCTGGAGGATGTCTAGGAAGGCCGGATTCACAGACCTACCAACATGAATAAGCTCAAAATTTCACTCGGAAATGCAACTCACTTTGATGATTCAGATTCTTTCAACACCCCTCTCACCACATTGAACAAGGTCCAATTGAGAAGAGGGCTAGTAAAGTAAGAAATCCCGTTGTTAAGGACATCAGGATCCAGTTTGGACCTGAGAGCCTGAGCAATCAGGCTTGTGGATAATCGCAATAGGAGCTTGAGTGGCGTAGATCTTGTAGAAGATATAGATGGTGAGTTGAACTGATAGCACGTGTAACTAGGCTAACCTTATAATATCATCCTCGATCCCTTCGCTGCTGCTGTCAAATAAAGCCTTGAACCAAGCAGTAAAGGAATTCGCCTCATCTGACGAGAGAGTTCCAGGGTCCTGGACAGTGGTAGACGAAAAGAGATAAGAGGCCGAGATCGACTGATCCATGAAAGAAATATGACTCGTGCTTAACTTGACTTCCGTATCAACAATTCAAAAGCTACATTACATTAGAATTGGACTCTTACCCGAAACCGGACGATAGTGTATTGCACCAAGAGTACAATATCTCCTAGATGGCTGACTGCGGTCTGTGGATCACCTGATGATTGATAAATCTCTTTGCCTTTCCCTGTATTACATGGAAACCCACCGACAGTTCCGCAATCATATTCTTCCAAGAATCCCAAGGCGCGGAAGACAAGTTCAGTGAGCTTTATATGTAGTGCAAGGATGTCCAGAGCAAAGTCGCTTGTGTACAAAATTTTGCAAAGATGACTAAGGTCATCTGTGTCCAGAGAAGTTGCGAACTGGGTGAAGCGCTGGAAAGACCTGGAGGGTCAAAAATTTGTCCCTAGTGACTGACAAAGAAGGCACCTTCAACACGACGCATGCGAAGGTGTGATGTGTGCTACTGTCACGCCATAGACGGACGATCCAATTACATACATCAGTGATTTCTACATCCAATGCTAGCTTGCTTTCAAGGTATAGCTGCCAATGGGGTGTTAGGGTTGGGCTAGTTCTGAGCGAGACACATACCGCAAAATCTGCGCCCGCCTCCTGGGCTTCGGCAAAAAGCCGAGAGCCACTCTCTGCGTTAAAAGCGGGATCTAATTGGAGTGCAAAATTCTGATCTACCAGGTCGCACTGAATCAAAGAATGGAGCAGGTCTCGGTTGAAAGACCGTCCTCTTGACCCCCAACTCATTAGTTCGCATTTGATGTCCCATTGAGACACTTACAGATCATCCTCAGAACTGCCTGTGGCTCGAGATAGGATGTGTTCGCACTCAACTATGAGGTCTGGCCTTCTGTATATATACTCCAGGGCAGATAACATTGCACTTCTCTGTACCCAGTAAGGAATTGGAAAAATGTGAAGTTTACCGCACCCACCCAATCACTCTGAGATGTATGGACACCTTTGTTTGCAGCCTCGAACGACGCTAGCAAAGATGGAAGCTAAAATTACTACTCAATATGATCTCAAGTTGCTGTATTGTTCGCACTTACGCGTCCAACGATGAAGACCCTCCATATGGAGCTTGTCGAAGGATTTTGTGCTAAGCACATAAATGCAGTTGTCAGAAGTTGCGTATAGAAGACTCTTGGTGTCCACGCTGTCCATCGCAATATAGCAATCAACGTAGACACAGCATCATTCGTACTACCGACACCATAATCGTGCCCACGTTGGTGGATCTGTGACTTGTTAACCCAGACTCGTCTCGTCCCGAGAAGTGACCCACCCACTCATGAAATGTAAGTCCAAAAGTAATGACATCTGAGTCTGAACCCTGAACGTCGGTCTTTCCCATGCTGAGTTGTATTGACTGAATCATTTGAGCTTCTCGTGCAGCCTTAACATCATCCCCCATTGAGAGACTCAAGGAGAACCCAAACGTTTCCAGCATTTGGCGAAGATCGGTTTCCAGCTGGTATGAAGTAAGCAACTCATTTGCGTCAGTATAGAGCATGGCAGCTTGAGTGTTGGATATCTGTGAAAAGTCGGAGACGCAAGAGAGGAGAAGCGCGGTGAGCTGCGAGGCGGAGGAAGTCAGCTGATGGAAGTGGGAGATTGGGAGCGTGTATGTGGTACGAAGAAGAGCCATCGCATCTTGTATTTTATTCAAAATGGAGGCTGGTGTTTCAGAAAACGAAACAATAGAACCGATGGGCGCCATTTCGGACCTGTAATGAGCTTCCAAAGCCACCTGGCAAAGGAGGTCCAGCGTCGCGACCGCGTGCAAATCTGGAGACCGAGCAGCTTGTAGAAATGTAGCGACATATACTGCAAGCGATAATACTCCACTGTCGATCGCATGTTTTAAATATCCTTGTAATTCAGGGTCACCGGGATAAGATGAGAACAACACCAGTATCGAGTCTATCGACGAGCTTCAGCAATGAAGTCAAACATCAGCATAAAGAAGAACAGACTGCTAAGATTATTCTCAGTAGCATCATGAGATTGGGAACCTATGAATCTACGACACAAAGCCAGCCACTATATGGAGTCAATTTAAGACGATAGTTGAGCAGATGGGAGGTACCTTGGAAGCAGAAAACCCACTCTGGAAACAATTGCGCGTAAGCTCGTCGAGATTAATGTTCATGCTGGCGTATCCGCATTTGGATATGAACGGACGGACGGACGACGGATGTCGCTCGATCCCACGCTCCCTCCCATCAATTGCACGCTCAATTTCCGAAATTCTTGTTGTCCTATTACTAGATTCTATGATAGTCACTAGCTATTTTCCATTTACTCAAGTATATACGATGGGCCTTAACCGGATTTATTTGTCGATTGGGAGGCTGTCCATACCATTTTGAACTACCTCCAATCCACCCTCCTGCTGCTGAAGGGCTTGGCGGAGCCGCAAGAACTAGAAAACCACTCGTGTTAATGTTAGATAGTAAGACAAAAAAAGACACACCTTTTGCTCTTCCCTGAAAATCTGGTCTTTCATTTGCTTCGTTGTTTTTTCCATGTGGATGAGAAGTGACTGGAAAGCCGTTTAAGCAGGGATTCATCACGATGCAGTTAAATTTCACTCACTCGAATTGATCGGCTACTGAGGCATCGATAGCTCGAAATCCGTTCGAGAGATGCGGGTTTTATACCGTTGTGGCGGAAATGGTCATGGAGAAACCCAACATAGTGCTCCAGGCACTCAAGGTAATGCCTCTTCTTCTCATGCGATGTGATGCTCTCAGAGGGAGAGTCGGTAGATGCCAAAAGTGAAGCATCAGAAGCTGGCTCAATTGCATTGCGCGTAGACCTTGCAGGTAGAGGACGATGGGGCTTGTTCATAATGTGAGTGGACGAGTAACGCTCCTGTCTGAAAGTTGGATGAGGAGCTTGTTGAGATTGATTTTCTTGTGTATAAAGCTCGACTAGCAATTCGCTTGGTGTCGGAAATGTCAATGGCATAGCCACATTGGACGGGGGCAAGCAAGGGGCGCCAGTATGGTCGTATCGTTGCGCCTGTGGGTATTCAGGTTGAAACCCGATCGAGGGTTGCATAGGAAGGTGAGGGATCGAGGTTCGAGGTTCAACTACCGTATAATCTTCAGGGCAGCATGAGTTGCTCCTGAGAATTGGGGCGCATCCGGATACAGGTATTGGCGCATGTAAGCGTAGTACATCCGATGGCCCTTCGCCAAGTTCAAGTCCAGTCCAGTATGTACTATGCATGTGCTCTTGAGAAACGGGTGTGTCCAGTGGAGGGTAGGAACAACCTTCCCGAGAAAACTGAACAGGGGTGGGATCAGAGGGCAATCCGAATGGAAGGACTAGTGGCCCATCCTTTGCACCGCCGCTATCTTCGACGGACTTGGAGACGAGTCAGAAAGTTGGCAACGGAGATAATCATAAAGGATCCACCTCATTGCCACAGCTTGTATAGTAGCCATGATGTTGGCCATGGTGAAATGTGTAATCGAATTGCAAGGTGCCGTCCATGGTAAAAGCGCAGGGAATGGAAAAAATCAGCCGGCAAGGTCAAAGTACTTGGTGAGATCCCCTTTTAAATGACTTTGTGGGAGAGTGAGTTGGTTTGTCGAGATTGTATACACGTAATGGGCGTAATAGCAAGCACCAAAAAGAGCGTGATGACTGAGATGATAGTTGCCGAGACGAAATAGTCCATGCGAGACTACATATCAGGCAGCGATGCTGAGCGGCCAGATCCCAGATCTCGACCCGGGCGAACAGTAGATTCGCTTGGATCTTCGAGGTAAATTCAGGGACATGTTTGCAAAATAGGAAATTTGCCTGCTTTCAAGCTGGGATTGCTGCTTGAATATATGGCGGAGACCAAGTCGGCTGGAAAGATCGAAAAGGCCATGATCAACAAGCCGTACGTTGAAGATGCAACCTCTTTATCTGTATTATGTTACTTGGAACGGACATCGTTACTACCAGATTATATTCAAAGTGGAGACGAAACCACTGTTGCCGTTGCATCCACCTAGAGAAGTTATTGATCAATCCCACGATTTCAACGCAGGAAGTCCAAGTGGAATGACTTGAAGAATTCCCCGAAAAAAAGAAATAGCAAGACTGTTACTGGAATGAATGGACCTCTCGCTACACTGTGCACGTAGCACTTGTCTTCGCTGTCGATCGAAGGCCATTTGGGATTTAATGCCGATTTGAGGCCAGCCTGAAAGGGATTACGGAAGAGCGGCGAAGATTTTCTAAAGACCGGCGAGATCCAGAGGAAGGTACCCGTTTTGCAAAAGAGGGAGTTTGTTGCAAGCGACCATGGATAGAAGCGGTGTGACCAGATTCGGTGACGTGGACGAAAGTCACGTCGCGGTAGAAAGGCTAATTTGCTACAATGTTCTCTTAATAACCGGATCAGTTGGGGCAGGTGCCCAGATCTGGAATCTGGATCAACCTCGCACAAGATTCAGGAAATCTGGTAGTTAACGCGCGGATCGAGCGGAATGGTTGCTCTGCGCAAACATTGGCCTCGATGCCCTGACATTGCGCCGCTCCTCATCTCAGATCTGTCCACATAATACTTATATTCAACCCTCCTCTCCTCGTCCTCCACGCCATGCCCACACGTATCCACATGTCTCCATCCCCCGACTACCCATTCCCACTCCTCGAACAAGACCATCACTACTACTCTTCCTCTTCAAGCGACAGCGCAAGTTCTCAATGCGCAGAGCTCCCTCATCTTTCGGAACAGGCTTCTTTACCGGAGCCTCGCACATACTTTACGCAGTCTACTTCACGTAGGCTGCGGATCGCACACCCATACGCTCGGCTACTTGCCAAGAAAGACGATACAAAGAGACGTCGAATTTGGAATCATGCTCTTGAGAAATTCATCTTCAACCCATATGAATTGTATGTGATGCCGATATCAAGACAGGAACCGCTCAACAGACAACTTGATAGGTCCACACTGGGGGCACCACATCGCCGAACGATTTACCTCGCTAGTCTGGAAGCTCACATCGACAAGCTACATGCACAACTTCTAGAGTGAGTCGCAAGCACTGCCCACCTCTTCAGTCTCCTCACGACGTACCAAGAATGAATTGCTGTCCTGTATCTGTAGCTGAACTGGAGCCTTTTCGTGGCCTAAACTCAAAAACGGCCAAGGTCAGCTCATATGTTTCTCTGCCCATCCACCTGTCCACTGATCAAAATGCACAGAGCATGGTGTCAAGCCTACAGCACGAGGTCTCAGTAGCAAGACTCAAGCTCCTCGAGTTGGAGCGAGCCGTAAGTCACTTGGCGCGGTCCATTCTAATATGCTCAAACGTGAGATAGAACGCCGAGTTGGAATGTTTACTTCAGAAATCCGAGGCCGATGCTGAGCATTTGTGCCGGTTGTAGGAGGTTAATTTTCCTAGCGTAGATGTTTGTAATAATACCGTTTCATGGTGCATAGTAGGATATACTATTCGATGTTCTAACGAGTCTCGGCACCCGCGGTGTACGATGATGACATTCTTGGTGAGTATTCACCGTCCATGAATGCTTCATTGGGCATCACTTGCTCCCTAACTAGTCGACAGCTCATCGACTCTGAGTAACACTGCAGAAGTTGACTGTACCCAAGAAACACACCTCAGATAGTTCAGGCAGTCAAAGAAACATGGCAGGCCTTTAGATCACAACATTCAAATTTCAAGGCGGTAGGTCCAGATAGGGAAACTCCTAATTATGACTGTCGACAACAAGTCGACAACATCCAGTATTGGGTCTAGGAACTTCCGTAGGTAAAATCAATGAGAGATGACCATAACGACAAGAATTAATGTCACTTATAAAGCATCATGCACTCTGCTAATCAAACATCCTATGAGTCAAGCCGAGTCAATGGTTATTCCAGCCACCGGAACCTACGACCATCGCATTAATTAGAGGGACCATAACAAAAATTCAATTGCGCACTGCAATCGTGGTTTATTGTTCATCATCTTGGACCAAGAACTTGTGTTTTGTCCGCGATGCTACCTCCGTCATACCTCGACCACTGCCAGTAACACCAACTATAAAGAGATTGAAAACTCAAACTTGCGTGTCGGAAAGTACGATACCAACTAACCTTTCCCTGTGGGATTATCGGGAGTTTTGAAGATACTCGTTCCACTGATCCCAGCTATATGAACACCTTTCTTCTCAGACTTTTTGGCAAACTTCTGCCAGCTCGCCTGCTTTTGGGTCTGCTCTTTCGCTTTGGCAGCTCTAACTTCAAGCTTTTTCTCATTCTTTTTCTTCTTCCTCTCCCTCTCCTCTTCTTCCGCTTTCGTGAGTTTGCGCTTGTTAGACGTTTGAGCAGTCGTCGAGTAGTTGGGAGGCATTTGCCTCAGGTCAGCAGCCTTAACAAGTTCTGTCGTATTATATGCTTTGAAGACAATGCTATACACTCTGTTCTCTGCAGAACCGCCAAGAGATGTGATCCGCGCTGGATACCAAGCATTATCCTTGGAATATTTGGCTAGGCACTCGTCCCCTGCTGCCCAGACATGGGAGGGGGTCGATGTAGTAGATCGCCGAGAGCCTTCGACCTTGGCCGATGACGCAGCCTCCCCCTGCGCAATAGCCACTTCGGTCAATTGAATGAGCTCCTTGAGCTCAGAACGCAGGGACGCAAGTTCTCTGCTATCGGGATCGGCAGAGAGAGCCGCTTCAACCTGGGATAGCTGGACCTGATACGTTTCTAGATCTGCTCTGTCCATAGCGACGGTGTAGTTTGAGGTAAGATTTGGACAGGAGCCTTTACGAGTATCAGCGTGGGAATTTATTACTACACGCTGCTATATGGAAGGAATTTATCTGCAATTTATCTGCACACAGTTCATCGAAAAGGCCATTCAAATGCTAATTACGATATTCAATGCCATATCCCACTACGATCAAGCCGAACTTTTTTGTCCTGCTTGGCCTTACTGCCTTGAGGTCGTCCCACCTGGCGTGTGCTTCGCTTAGAATGGTATTTGCGCTGCTGATATGAACGAGTCTTCGAAAGGTCTGACGTGACCCTGGTTTTGATGTCTGAAAGGTTCAAAGATTCCACCTTCTGGGTAAGTTCGTCTAGTGATCGTAGATGAGACCCGTTTTCGGGGTCAAAGGTATTAATGGGCGTGCTGGTAGTCTCCGGAAAGTGGAGATTGTCTACGGTTGATCTTGATTGAGAGGATCGTTCATTTGTGTTTGGTTCATCCGTCTTCCTCCTCGTTATTCCTACATCGTCTTCCACACTCTCGTTATCAGCATCCTCCTTCTCCTCGTCGTCTTCACCGTGCCCATCCTCGGTTTCCTCCTCTTCCTCCTCCTCCTCCTCTTCACTCTCTTCTGCATCATCATCATCATCATCCTGTACAATGTCCATATACTTAAATGGGTCAATCAAAAGTGCTTCCAGAGGGGTACCGAGCATAGCTCACTTTTTCCAAAATTGACATCTCTTCTTTCCCAAAACCACTCGCAGCTACCACTGCATCAAGTTTAAACCCCTCTCCAGATGACCCACTTCGGATGGTGCGACTAAATTTGGGGTAGAGCACACTCTCATATTGAAATCTACGGCGGAAAAATGTCCTGATACACTCGACATCACGGTTGAAGTACCTAGTCCCGAGTGAGGGGATGTATGCATCGAGGGCTATAGAACATACCACTCCGCATTTTCATGCGCTGTGCTGACCATTTGAGGGAAATCAATGACAACAGGTTCTCCAGACTCTCGACGGACAAGGATGTTGAACTCGTTGAAGTCACCATGAATGAGGCCGGCATGAGCAAATCGAACGATGAGATCCATCAATTGAGAATACAATTTTCCCGGGGACGGCAGCTCGGCAATTTGCCGTCTTAGGGATAAGTTATATAGAGTTGCTCCTGCCCCGCCAGAATACTCACAGAGGGTAAGCGTCGATGAACTCCATAAGTATGCAATGTCTAGCTTGGTCAATGGGACGCGGTACCGGAAAATCGTGTTCGTGAAGAACCTGCCAAATTAGCATTAACTTCATCTGAAGGCTGGTGGGATGCATATAGGATATTCATACTTTCATAAAAGCCCACTCTTTCTCGGCAGCGAGACGCGACATATACATCCATGACGCAGATTTCCGCTTGCCAAGATAGTCGCGTTTTTGTTTAATTGCACGAAACGAGATACGTCCTAGCCTGATTCAATCTCGACTGCATCCTCTATTCTCATTGGTGAAGACGAACCTGTGGAGCTTCAAGACCATCTCACTACCACATGAGTTAGCAACGATATAGATATCTAGAAGAATCTTAAACACCGACTGAAAAGGACTCGTTGCAAACGCACCGGATTCTTTACCAACACCAATCTGGTTACCCACAGAATGCATAGAATCTCGTTTCGAAAGTGCTCGCATTGCCAGATAGTCATAACCACCATATTTCAGGCGATACCCATCATCTAAAATACAGATTAAAGAAGAGTAGCAGAAGGTACTGGGGTCAGCATACACTTTGAATTCTGAACCTTTGACACTAGGTTCCGCTTGGCCAGACTACCAATTAGTTTGTTTACGCCGCCATTTCTAAGTCCAGAGATCTGTACTATTAGAGGTGTTGGCACGATATCGTGGTTCTTGGAGCCCATTTCCACCTTGGCAAAATTTACCATTAGCAGTCTGCCTAGATTGAAACAATGGAATGAATGGATGTACAGCGGTGAGGACCCGAAACTCATCGGATGATATATATCTAAGATCTGTCGCATCGAGCTTCATGCTGCTGGCAGTGATAATTCTGAGTCCTTCAAGTTCAGGTGTAAGAAGCGTTGATCTGCCGTTTTAAAGTAAATCACCCGTTTGATCGTTGCCTAATTCGGCATGTCAATGATTAAATTGCCAGATCTTGGTCATTTGTCCGCACAATATCTCTTTCCCTCCGCATAGAAATGAACACTGGCCGTATCCATCGGGCTATTGTTGTTGGTATCAATGCCAGGAAATCAGAATCTACTTAATTCGCGATCACAGGCTAGTTCCGGCGAAATCTTGGCCTGCCTGGGAGAGAATCTTTCTATGTACGTTCCTAGGGCGGCAGCTACAACATCAACGGTAACGTAATATCATTCGGAAGTCCTTCTATTCGTGCTCTGCATGCTTCAGAGCTGGAGGATGAGGAAAAAGATGCCATGTGGGATCTCTTCGAGAAGAATATGTATGGGCTGTGAGTGAAAGGCAGTTGAAGTCCGAACAGAGATAAACTATTCAGCTCAGATACTCAGCATCTTCATTCGGATGGGAACCTGTGGAGCGAAAAGAGGAGATATTTCACAGGTTGTCACGGTTTCTTCTGGTGCAAGATTTAGAGCAGAAAACCAAGGTGGTTGCTTTTTCTATGTTCAGGTTTGAAAATGAGGAAGGAGAAAATGTTGTTTACTGGTACGCTATGTTTGACCTCCATGATGGTGCCGATAGATGGAATGAATGCAGCTATGATATCCAGATATCTCCTCAGTGCCACAGGATGGGTATCGGGAGGAAGCTCATTGATAACATCTGTACCATCGGCCAGGCATTCGGAATGGTAAAGATAGTGCTAACGGTACTGAAAGGTAAGTAGCAACTTCCTATCTAATTCCATATCCAACCAGTCTTAGCGAATACGAATGCAATGGCATTTTATCGGGCATGCGGGTGTGTTCCATGTGTTACTCCTAGTTCTGACCTGACGACGGAGAAACAAGATTTCATATCGACCCTAGCTCACCTAGCGTATACTTGCTAGAAAACGATCCAAGTAGAGAGAGCTACGACTATGAGATCATGTCCAAAAACTTCTAGCTCAAAGGCCTGAGCTGGAATAGAAGCTCATGTGTCCAAGTATACATGGACGTCAAGCATATGAAAGGCTCGGTTTGTACGTCGGTACAGAACAAATGGTGTGATTTGCAATCGACTCAAGATGTGACATTGCCAGAATGGCGATTGAAGCATTCGCTGCAGATGAACACCGATTGGATTCGACGGAGGATGTCAGTTCCAAGCAACCAACTGATTGATGTAAAGAATAGTGACCCGTGACGAAAGCTACCGAATCAATGACGGTTTGTATGGTGTTGCTTGGCAAGAACAACCTGCCCAGCTATCGCGAGCTCTGAGTCTTGTTCATTGAAAATCATGTTGTCGGCGACTCTCCGCTCTGCACGCCCCTGTGTATGCCGGATACCGGGGCGTCGCTTTGCCTCTCATGGTGCCCCTCAATTTAATGAGCCCTCAGGATATCTTTTTGGCGAGAAGGTGCGTTTGGGCGAGAGTCTTTTGCATTGAGAAAATCAATCTAACCTCTTGTACGTCAAGCCTCTTCCACCCGGGCAGAAACGTGTCAAGGAGGACTGGGAGAATGTATGGTATTGGGGAATGTTTGGAACTATGGCATTTGCAGCTGTCTTGTTATATTACAAGCCTGATACAAGGTGCGTCCGACTCAAGGATCTCCTCAGTTCAACCTCATTAATTTGTCAATTTATTTCCTAGCATACAAACCTGGGCTCTTCAGGAAGCTAAGAATAGGATGGAGGCACGAGGGGAGAAATACAAATATGAGCCGTCGTCGTCGTCTTCGTCGTCATCGTCGTCTTCGT
>Ga0153980_1000908_pt1 | contig 12895 bp, 9 predicted proteins | sample TSGA064MetaG_FD_104722 | JGI IMG/M metagenome (GOLD analysis project Ga0153980, IMG submission 104722) | Attine ant fungus gardens microbial communities from Georgia, USA - TSGA064 MetaG | ecosystem: Host-associated > Fungi > Mycelium > Unclassified | place: USA: Georgia, Magnolia Springs State... | reverse complement strand
GGCATAACGGCACAACTTTTATTCTATCAATAATATATTAGAAGTAAAAAATTACTTTTAGCTAAACAGTTTAAAGTTTAAATATATGGATAGAAATATTACAATTTTATTACCGGTCCTTTGCGGCCTCTTGTTTCCTTGTAAAGGGTTAGCTCAAAAAGCACAAAAGGACAACTATTCTTTATTTAATCCGGTACCACGTTCGCAAATGAGGGAAATGGAAACTGATCGTCCTGATGTTACCGAATCTCCTTACACCGTAGATGCCGGGCATTTCCAGTTGGAAACGGATCTGGTCAGAACAATAAAGGAAACAGGCGAATCGTCCGAGACCCATACCGTACTCATCAATCAGATGAACCTAAAGATTGGGATTGCCAATTCTACTGCTATACAGATCGGATTTCAGACCTACGGCAGGCAGAGTGAAAAGGAATATGATTCAGGTTCTAAAACAATTTCAGATGGGCATGGAGATCTTACCTTCAGGATTAAACAAAACCTGATAGGAAATGATGATGGAAACTTCGCATTGGCATTGCTACCGTATATCAAGTTTCCGACTTCCAAATATGAGGACAGCAGATTCGAGGGCGGATTAATTGTCCCTATGCAATACAAGCTTCCGGGTGAGTGGAATCTTGGGTTACAAGTTGAATTGGACAGGCTTAAAGACCAGGATGAGCAGGCCATGCATACTGAATTCTTACAGACCCTCACAATCAGTCATTCCATTATAAAAGGTATAGAGGGGATCGCAGAAACTTATTATACTTACGATTTCAAGGCTCATCAGTTTTCTAATTATCTCAATGCAGCCATCCAGGTGGATGTGGCGAGAGATTTTAAGCTGGATGCAGGTTTAAACTTTGGTATACAGCATACAGCAGCAAAACATTATTTTATTGGTGCATCTTACCGCCTTTAAAAGAAGGTATGGAACGCTTCTAGATCTCAGAGCGATCGGTGAAAATATTTCATTGATCGCTTTAATATAAATCAATTCATTCAAAATCAACTCAGTTGAATTTTTGGTTTCATTATATGGAATTATCTCTGAAAATCCTATAATGAAATTCTACCATTCATAAGGTAGGTACTGGAACCAAAATAAGCATCAGCAGTAATACATTTTCATAGCTATATTTTAGGATTATTCCGGCTGAATAATGACAAACCGTACCAATGGAAATTCATTTTTTATATGCCCACGAATGCGTTGTATGGCTTCGGTGATCTCTTCCGTATCCAAATGATCTTCAAAATCTATGATCAGCATCAGGACAACTTCTTCTGGTGATTGATAGGTGGATAGGATACTTTTTGTTCTCACTACTGCAGCATCTTTTTCGGCCAGCTTTGCGATTTTTTTCCTTGTTTCAGGGGCTATACCTTCTCCCATCAATAAACTCCTGCTTTCCCTGGCCAGGATAAAAGAGACAAACACAAGTATCAATCCTACGATTATCGAAGCAAGACCATCTAATTCCGGAATTTGAAATGAATGACTGATTCCCATCAATATCATGACCACGGTCAGACCGGCCACTGCAGCTCCATCTTCAAAAACAACGAGAAAGCTTGCGGGATCTTTGCTTTTAATGATTGCATCCCACCATTTCAAGCCGTTACGGGTCTTATTGAACTCTCTTATTGCGATAAAAAAAGAGGTTCCCTCAAAAATAAGAGAGAGCACCAGCACAACATAGTTCCAGAAAGGATCTTTCATCAATTCAGGTTCCCGGATGTGTATAATTCCCTGGTAAATAGATAAGCCGCCGCCCAGGCCAAATATCAGAATAGAAACAACAAAAGACCAGAAATAGAGTTCCTTGCCATATCCAAAAGGATGAGATTCATCGGCAGGTTTCTTACTCCTTTTCAGTCCATATAAAAGTAGCAGCTGGTTCGTGGTGTCAACGGTTGAATGGATGCCTTCAGAGATCATGGATGAACTGTTTGTAAATGCCCCGGCAATAAACTTTGTGAGTGCAATTAACAGATTAGCGGCAAGTGCGCTATAAATTGATTTACGATTATTGGTCATTTATGATTGGTATGAAAATGAAAGGCGTGAGATTATTTTTATGCGTTAGGCATATAAATATCTTTAGCCAAACTAATGTGATTAAATCATCTAATAAAAATATTGCTTTTAATCGAAAAATGTCAACACTATCAGAAAAACTTTTTGTCTTTGTTTATAATATAATCAAAAAAATAATTTGTTGTTTTTGCCTGTATCTCCTAATATATACAATGAAAAGTATAGCAATGAATAAAAAATACGAAGAAAGTAATGACTGGTAAAATTAACATGTAGAATTAAATATAAAAACGAGACTCACGAGTCTCGTTTTTATATTTTCGGAGGTTAAACAGGGGTGTTATAGTGTTAAATCCCAATGTAAAGGGAAGTTTGTAGCCCCGCCAAGAATCGAACTTGGATCTAAAGTTTAGGAAACTTCTATTCTATCCATTGAACTACGGGGCCGTTTCAATCCTAAAAATACAAATAAATTATCATAAAAAGGGTTTGGGATAGCCGTCGTGCTGTTTTTTACCCCAAAATATCAACCGATTATCTGTTTTTAAAACTAAAAACAGTCAATTCCGTTTTGGCTACATCTTTGTCCATTTTGGCAACTCCCGGCTTTTGTTGAATCCAGACCTTTGCTATGTAAAATATAAACAACAACAAAAAATGAAAACAATTTTTATAACAGGTGCTTCTACAGGATTGGGAAAATCTACGGCTAAACTATTTCAAAGCAGAGGATGGAATGTCATTGCAACCATGCGAAACCCTGAATCAGAAACAGAACTTACTGCATTGGAAAATGTAACCGTTCTTCCTTTAGATGTTACCAATATGGAACAGATTCAGTCCACCGTTACAAAAGCTATTCAAAATCATGACATCGATGTGGTGTTCAATAATGCAGGATATGGTTTGATCGGACCATTGGAAGCATTAAAAGATGAGCAGATTGTAAAACAGCTGGATACCAATTTATTGGGAGTTATCCGCGTGACGCAGGCTTTTATTCCTTATTTCAGAGAAAAAGGAAAAGGAACATTTATTACAACAACTTCAATTGGAGGATTGATTGCGTTTCCGTTAGGTTCTACTTATCATGCTACCAAATGGGCACTGGAAGGCTGGAGCGAAAGTCTTGCATTTGAACTTAATACCTTCGGAATTGATGTTAAAACAGTTTCTCCGGGAGGTATTAAAACAGATTTTGTAAGCCGCTCGCTGGATTCAGCATCAACTCCTGCCTATGATGGAATGGTGAATACCTTATTTTCTAAAATGGAAGGGATGATGGAGGCCGCTTCAGTACCGGAAGTGATTGCTGAGGTAGTATACGAAGCTGCTACGGATGGGAAAAATCAGTTGCGATATGTAGCAGGTGAAGATGCAAAAGCATTGTATGCCCAACGTTTGGAATTGGGTGACGAGGTATTCAGACAACAGTTTGGAAAGCAGTTTATGTAATTTTTGAAAAGATCATAAAAAGTAAGCGGGCGGTTTTACAGTCTGCTTACTTTTTTAATAAAATTCTTACCTTTATAATCATGGAAAAGAAAGAAAATACCCCGTTGAAAATTTCATCCATATCAGAACTGCACCAGCTGCTGCAGCTTCCCAAACCCCTTCATCCCTTGGTAAGCCTGGTGGATAATACAGAACTGACGGTTAATAAAGAACTCCTTAATCGGAATTTTGTTTTGAATTTTTATAAAATTTCCTACAAGTTTTCTGAAAACGGCAAAATGGGCTACGGACAGGGATATTATGATTTTAATGAAGGCGGGATGATGTTTACAGCACCCAATCAGATCCTGTCTACCAATGAAGAAGCAGAATACCATGGCTACACCTTATTAATGCATCCCGATTTTATCAGAAACTATCCTTTGGCGAAAAATATCAAGAAGTACGGATTCTTTTCCTATGATACCAATGAAGCTTTATATTTGTCCGATAAAGAAAAAAAAGTAGTCATTGGACTTTTAAACAGTATTATGGAAGAACTGAACACCTCTATTGATGAGGTCAGCCAGGATGTTATCATTTCCTATATTGAAGTTCTGCTGAATTACAGCAACAGATTCTACAAACGCCAGTTTATCACCCGAAAAGCCGTAAGCAGTGATCTGCTTTCTAAAATGGATTCTATTCTGGAAAACTATTTTAATCAACAGGAAACATTAAATAACGGTCTTCCTACCGTAGAATTTTTGGCATCAGCGCTTCATTTATCACCTCATTATTTAAGCGATATGCTCCGGAATATAACAGGCCAGAACGCCCAGCAGCATATTCATGAAAAATTAATTGAAAAAGCAAAAGAATATCTCACCACTACCAATTTTTCTGTCGCAGAAGTTGCTTATCAATTGGGATTTGAGCATTCACAGTCTTTCAACAAATTGTTTAAAAAGAAAACCAATACCACTCCTTTAAGCTATAAGCAGTCATTTAATTAATAAAAAAAGAAGCTTTCTTTATGCTTTGAATATAAATAAGTCGGAGAAATATTTTTTGCAATACTATTTTTATATAGTTTATCGTTATATTTATCGAATTATTTTTAATTCACTGAAAACGAATTGAAAGATTATAACTTTTAAATGACAAGCAAAATCATCGGCGTGGGTAATTATATCCCATCAAAAACCATTACTAATTTATTTTTTGACGAACATCATTTTATTAATAAAAGCGGAGAGTCATTAAAAGAAAGCAATGCAGTTATTGCGAATAAACTGAAAGATATTACAGGCATCGAGGAGAGAAGATATGCTTCCGATCAGCAGGTGACTTCCGATTTAGGTTTAATAGCGGCACAGGCGGCTATAGAAGATTCAGGAATTGATCCTGAAACACTGGATTATATCATATTTGCCCATAACTTTGGCGATGTCCGTGCAGGAACAGTTCAATCGGATGCCGTTCCAAGTTTGGCTGCAAGAGTAAAACACCTTTTAAGGATCAAAAATAATTTTTGTGTAGCGTACGATGTATTGTTCGGATGTCCGGGATGGATAGAAGGAATGATACAGGCGAATGCATTTATCAGATCCGGTATTGCTAAAAGATGTTTGGTGATCGGTGCAGAAACTCTTTCCAGGGTAGTGGATATCCATGACAGGGACAGTATGATCTATGCAGATGGAGCAGGAGCGGCCATTCTGGAAATGAGCAAAGACGAAAGTGGTATAAAATCCCATTTATCAGCTTCCTATACACTGAACGAAAAAGACTACTTGTATTTTGGGAAATCATATAATAATGATAAATGCCAGGATACAAAATACATCAAAATGGACGGCAGGAAAATCTATGAATTTGCACTTGTGAATGTTCCGGATGCCATGAAAAAATGTTTTGATGAAAGCGGATATACCATTGATCAGCTGAGTAAGATCATTATCCATCAGGCTAATGAGAAAATGGACGAGGCAATTGTAAAGCGTTTTTACCAGTTATATGATCTGCCAATGCCGGAAAATATTATGCCGATGGTGATCAGTAAACTAGGAAACAGCAGTGTAGCTACGATTCCTACGCTTCTTAAAATGATTCTGAACGGAGAATTACCGGCTCACGAAATCAAAAAAGGAGATGTCCTTTTATTTGCATCTGTAGGAGCGGGAATGAATGTCAATTCATTTGTCTATCAATTCTAATATCAGATTCGATTTCCTTTAATTAGATTTAGACAAATTTCTTAAAGAAATTAATACTATCTAACCTCTGTCAGACGCTGGCAGAGGTTTTTTATAATGCACCATTTTCTGAGCAACAGAGCCATTTTTTAGATATTTCAATTGGTTTTTTTGAAGATTTCATCCTTAATGTTTTGTTAAGTTTTAATATTTTCCAATTCTTGTTTGGGATAATATAAGAAAATGACTATTTTTATAAGGACGAAATAATGCAGAAGTATTTTAGAATTCTGGAATATTAATGTATTTTATTGTATACACAAATTTTAATATGATAAAAAATAGATGTGTCCTTTTCCTGTCACTCATCATGCTTTCTTCGTGTGGTGGAAAAAAAGAAAAGCCAAAAGAAAATGCTGTACAAAGCTATCAGGTTCTTACCCTGGTTCCCAAGCAGGTTACTGTTTACAATGATTTTCCGGCCTCCGTACAAGGAGAAAATGTAGTAGAGATTAAACCTATGGTATCTGGTTATCTTCAGGATATTTATGTGCCTGAAGGTGCTTCTGTAACGAAAGGACAGCTATTATTCCGGATTAAAAATCCCCAGTATGAGCAGGATATCATTACCGCAAAAGGAGCTATAAAAATTGCTGAAGCCAATGTGAATACCGCACGGATGAATGTAGAAAAAGCAAGACCTTTGGTAGAACAGGAAATTGTAAGCAAATATCAGCTGAGTTCAGCGTTATATGCATTACAGTCCCAGCAGGCAGCCTTATCACAGGCAAAAGCCACTCTTGCCAATGCACAAACCAATCAGGGATACACTTATATCAGAAGCCCGCAGAATGGAACGATCGGGCTTATTCCTTATAAAATAGGAGCTTTGGTAAGCAGTACGGCTACCGATCCTCTTACTACCTTATCAAATACAACCAATGTGTATGCTTATTTTTCTCTCAGTGAAAAACAGTTGCTGGGTTTTATGAATACAGTGAAAGGAACTACAACACTTGAAAAATTAAACAATATGCCCCTGGTTACATTGGTATTGGCCGATGGAACGGTTTATCCCGAAAAAGGAAGACTGGAAACAGCCAGCGGAGGAATCAACAGCAGTACAGGAACAGCTACTTTCAAGGCGATATTCAATAATAAATTAGGACTTATTCAAAATGGGGCAAGTGCTACCATCAGAATCCCTGTCAATATGGATAATGCTTTACTGGCTCCGCAAACTGCCATTTACCAGTTGCAGGATAAATCATTTGTATATCAGGTGATGACCGGTAATAAAGTCATGAGCACGGCGGTGGTGACTACCCCTACAGATGACGGGAATTTTGTGGTGATCAAAAGCGGGGTGAAAGCAGGTGATAAACTTGTGCTTAACGGGCTTAATATCAGTGACAGTACCGTCATCAAGCAGATACCGGCCAAAGCTGATTCTATCTACAGCACCATGAAAACCAACTCTAATTAATAGGTCATGTTAAAGCTATTTATAAGAAGACCTGTACTGAGTACTGTGATTTCCGTAATCATTGTTGTTCTTGGTATTTTAGGAGTAAGCAGTTTGCCGGTGGCCCAGTATCCTGATATTGCACCACCTACCATTCAGGTTTCCGCTTCCTACCCGGGGGCGAATACAACGACATTAATTAATAGTGTGGTATTTCCTCTTGAGCAGCAGATTAATGGGGTAGAAGGAATGACTTATATGACTTCTTCAGCAAGTAATACAGGTTCTGCAAGTATCAGTGTGTATTTTGCGGTAGGAGTAGATCCTAATCAGGCAGCGGTGGATGTACAGAACAGGATCAGTACTGTGCTGTCCAAACTTCCACAGGCAGTAACGCAGGCTGGGGTAACCGTTAGAAAACAGCAGAGCAGTAACGTACTCATTGTAGGATTATACAGTGAACGTCCGCAATACGATCAAAAATTTTTACAGAACTACACTTCAATCAATTTAGTTCCCCAGCTACAGAGAGCAAAAGGAGTTGGTGGGGCCAACGTATTTGGAGGCGCAATGACTTATGCCATGCGTATCTGGCTGCAACCCGATAAAATGGCAGCATATGGATTAGTTCCTGCGGATGTTACGACCGCCCTGAATGCCCAGAACTTTAATGCGGCTCCGGGTAAGATTGGGGATAATATGGGGCAGGCATTTCAATATGACATTACGTATTCCGGTACCCTGGCTTCGCTTGATCAGTTTCAGAATGTCATTATTAAATCAATAGGAAGCGGACAATACCTTTATTTGAAAGATATTGCACGCATTGATTTAGGAACGCAGACCTATACCAGTGCCACAGCAATTAACGGGAAACCGGGGGTTGCTATTGCCATCAGTCAGACTCCCGGATCCAATGCTCAGGAAGTAATTGTAGGAGCTCAAAAAGTAATGGCTGATGCTTCGAAAAATTTCCCATCAGGAATTAAAATGATTGAGCTTGTTAACATCAATAACTTCCTTAGTGAAAGTATTACCAAAGTACTTCATACCCTGGTAGAATGTTTTTTACTGGTATTCCTGGTGATTCTTATTTTCCTGCAGGATGTGCGGTCCACGATTATTCATGGGGTTTCGGTTCCTGTATCCATTATCGGTACTTTTTTCTTTTTATATTTATTCGGATACAGTCTTAACCTGCTTACTTTGTTTGCATTGGTATTGGCCATCGGTATTGTGGTAGATGATGCAGTAGTAGTGGTGGAAGCGGTGCACAGTAAGCTGGAACATGGATATACTTCTCCCCGTAAAGCAGCCATTGACGCTATGGGAGAGATTGCACCCGCTATTGTTTCCATTACCCTTGTAATGGCTTCCGTATTTCTTCCGGTAACGTTCTTAGGAGGTTCAGCAGGGGTATTTTATAAGCAGTTTGGGATTACCTTGGCCATTGCTATCATGATTTCCGCAGTGAATGCGCTTACTTTAAGTCCCGCTCTGGCGGCAATGTTTCTGCGGCCTCCCAAACATGAAGAAGAAGGCAGTAAAAAAGGATTCTTTCAAAAGATAAAAAACGGATTCAATTCCAATTATGAAAAACTGATTAATAAATATACAGATTCTGTTGCCTTTCTGATCAGAAGAAAATGGCTTACTGCTTTTATTGTACTGCTTTTTGGCGGACTCTTTTATATTACCATTAAAAGTGTGGCCTCAAGCTTTGTACCTTCAGAAGATATGGGAACAATTTTCGTTAACGTAACCCTTCCTCCTGCTTCCACGAAAGAAAGGGTACAGGCTATCAATCAACAGATCGATAAAATTGCCCATACCATTCCAGAGGTACAGGCAACCATGACTACATTGGGACAGAACCAATTAGGCGGAAGCGGAAGTTCCTACGGAATGCTTATTTTACGGCTTACCCCATGGAGCCAGCGTCCCGGTGTTACCGATAAAGATGTTATCAAACAGCTTACGGAAAAAACAAAAAATATACAGGGAGCTTCCATTAACTTTATGCAGCAGCCTACCATCAGCGGCTTCGGAACGAGTGGAGGATTTACCTTTCAGATAGAGGACAGAGGTGGGCATTCCATCAGTGATTTTTATGCAGTCGCACAAAACTTTTTAGCGGCATTGAATAAAAGAGGTGAAATACAATATGCTGCAACAGCATTCAACCCTAATTTTCCACAGTATGAAGTAGATGTTAATATTGCTAAATGTGAAGATAACGGTATCCAGCCTTCAGATATCCTGAGCCTGATGAATGTTTATTATGGAAGTTCCTATGTGAGCAATTTCACCGAATTCGGGCAGCAGTATCAGATTATTCTTCAGGCTGATAATCCTTACAGAGGAACTATAGAGCAGATGAATAACATTAAAATACGTACCGGCAGCGGAACAATGAGCCCTATTTCAGAATATATTACGATGAAAAAGGTATACGGTCCTTCTTCGATATCACGTTTTAATATGTATAATGCGATCTCGGTAAACGGTTCACCCAATATCGGGTACAGTACAGGTCAGTCCATGGAAGCCATCAATCAGGTTGCAGCCAATGTTCTGCCTCCCGGATACAGTTTTGAATACAGCGGAATAAGCAAAGAAGAGCAGAGTTCAGGCTCTCAGGCCAGCATCATATTTTTATTAAGCCTTTGTTTTGTGTATCTTTTGCTCAGTGCTTTATATGAAAGCTATATTCTTCCGCTGGCAGTAATTCTTTCGCTGCCTGTAGGACTGAGCGGTATATTTGTGTTTGCAAAATTATTTGGAATAGATAATAATATATACGTACAGATCTGTATGATCATGCTGATAGGATTACTCGCCAAAAATGCCATTTTGATGGTAGAATTTGCTTTAGAAAAGAGACATGAAGGGATGGATCTCCTTGAAAGCGCACTCGCAGGAGCCAAGATCAGAATCCGGCCTATTTTGATGACCTCACTGGCTTTTATTTTTGGTTTGATGCCTTTAATGTTTTCAACGGGTGTTGGGGCTAATGGGAATAAATCCATTGGTATCGGTTCCATCGGTGGAATGCTGTTCGGAACTTTACTCGGAATATTTGTAATCCCGGGACTCTATGTAATTTTTCAGGGATTACAGGAGAAAATCAAAGGAAATAAATATGACGAAAATGACGAGTTGATTGTAGATGAAAAAAAATAATAGTACAGTGGAACGTATGACACATTGGAGAAAACGATATCATTTTTTGGTACAGGTTACAGCTTTTTCATTTGTACTGTACAGCTGTGATGTTACGAAGCCTTATGCAAACAAGCAGACTGTTCCTGATCATTTATATGGTGATGCAGCAGCAGATGCGAATACTAATATGGCTGTACTTTCATGGAAAGAAATTTTTAAAGATCCTTTGCTGCAAGATCTTATTGCTGAAGGAATTGAAAATAATCTGGATCTAAAAACCGCTGCCGCCAATCTTAAAGCTGCAGAAGCCAATTTTGTGCAGAGCAAGCAGGCATTTTTACCCTCACTGTCAGGGAATGCCTCTGCAGGCGCCTACCATCCCTCTGATGCACAGGCTTCCAATACACAGGTGTATCAGTTATATGCACTTTCATCTTGGCAGGCTGATATCTGGGGTAAGCTTAGAAGTACAAAAAGATCCATGTACGCCAGCTATCTTGCCAGTGAAGCCTATCAACAGGCCGTGAAAACCCAGCTTGTTGCCAATATAGCAGTTACCTATTATCAGCTTTTAGCATATGATGAGCAGCTGAATATTGTTCAGCAGTCTTTAGAAGTGTATTCGAAAGATACCGAAACAATGAAGATCCTGAAGAACAGCGATGTGGTTACAGGTGCTGCTGTAGTACAGAGTGCCGCGAATTATTATGCCGTAAAATCTACCGTTCCTGATATCAAAAATAATATCCGCCAGGCTGAAAATACAATGTCTTTGTTGCTGGGCAGAACTCCGGGCCCCATTAAAAGGGATTCTCTTTTTAATGAGCAGGTGTATAGTGAATTATCGACCGGGCTTCCTGTACAGCTTCTGGCCAACAGACCAGATGTAAAGCAGGCGGAACTGCAGCTCAGAAGCTATTTCGAGCAGGTAAATGTCGCTGAAACTTCTTTTTATCCGGCTCTTACCATAACAGGACAAGCTGGTTTATACGGAACGCAGCTAAAAAATTTTTTCAGTGCAGGAGCTTTTCTGGCTAATATTGTGGGTGGTTTAACACAGCCAATTTTTAATAACGGACTCAATAAACAAAAATTGAAAATAGCACAGGCTAATTACGAAGCTGCCGAATATAATTACAGCAAAGTATTGCTTACCGCAGGACAGGAAGTTTCCAATGCCCTTTATCAATACCAGATGGTAGATGAGAAAGCGCTGTCCCGGCAAGAGCAGATAGCGAATCTTGAAAAAGCAGTGCATTTTACCAAAGAATTATTAAAATATACAAGCGACACCAACTATACCGATGTCCTCACTTCAGAACAAAGTCTTTTAAGCGCCAGACAGAGTGCAATTACCGATAAGCTTCAGCAGCTGCAGGCGGTAGTTAATTTGTATGCCGCCTTAGGTGGTGGCTGGAAATAAAAGTTTGAAATTTCCAATGTTCTTGAAGAATACTGTTATCAAAGAACATTGGATTTTCTATCATTAAATTTTTTAGGATCTGGATTTTTATACACATATCCTAAATCTGATTCTAAGTTTTTAGAGGAAATTATTCGTTGGGACGTTTTGTCAGCAGGTGATGCGCCAACCGGAATATTTTTTTGGTAATTGATGACTTCCTGCTTGGTTGGGTGTTCCGGGGCAACAACATTATAGGTTTTGGAGGTGATATTCATGTCGATCATCTTTTCAATGATGAGACAGATATCTTCATAATGAACATGATTCACCGCCTGATCAGGATCTGAAATAGTGTAATTGCTGAATACTCTGTTGTCTCCCATAAGTCCGCCTAATCTTAAAATATTGATTTCCGGATACTTGACCTTCATTAATTTTTCTATTGAAAGAAGGGTTGGTTCCAGATGCTCTTCAATGGTATAACTTTCATCCATAGATATATTCATCTGCGGATAAATACCAATAGAGCTCATTAGAAAAATAGGTTTTTTACATTCACCGATAAGCAGGCTGATGTTTTCAAACCGGTTTTTTAACTGGTTAACAGGTGTTCTTTTAGAAAAAGGGACCGTAATGATCAAGGCATCCATTTCCTGGATTGTCTCATTATTTTTAAGTTCCTCTGTAACCTCATCATCTGAAAATTGAACTGTTATGGCATCCAGTCCTATCGCAATCAATTCTGATTTCTTTTCCTCAGAAGTAGTCGTTGTATAAATTTCATACTTAGACTGAAGATGTTTTGAAATGCGTATTCCCAGCCAGCCGCAGCCAATAATTCCTATTTTTTTCATGATATTCACTTAGATTATATAAGCTTAAGACTAGCTTATTCTTTCCCGCATAATTCCGGGAAATCCAGACTTATTATTGGGCTACAAATATAGAAGGATTTTTTTACTGTAAAGAGAATTATAGATTTAGTATTTTAAGTATAGGGTGAAATTAATCTAAATAATCTGGCAACAAAAGAATCCGCTCTTTAGGAGCGGATTCAATAGATAAGACATCTCATTTTTTTAATTAGACAACAATAAAAAGCACAGCCGACAATGCTGTGCTTAAATTTTTATTTCAAATTTAATTGCAATTTCTGGTCTGAAAAAAGCAAAAAATGATTT
>Ga0153980_1000906_pt1 | contig 12915 bp, 11 predicted proteins | sample TSGA064MetaG_FD_104722 | JGI IMG/M metagenome (GOLD analysis project Ga0153980, IMG submission 104722) | Attine ant fungus gardens microbial communities from Georgia, USA - TSGA064 MetaG | ecosystem: Host-associated > Fungi > Mycelium > Unclassified | place: USA: Georgia, Magnolia Springs State... | reverse complement strand
TTTATTTCCCCTGTAAGGCTTTAAGCCTTGTTTCGGCAGCTTTTAGCACTTTAACATAGGCAACATCCACCATCTTATTTCCTTCTTTCTTTTTAACATAATACCGTATGCCGCTTAATCCGCTCATTTTTTGAACATTATACCAGTTGGTTTCCTCAAATTTATCCCCGGCAAGGGTTATGAATCTTGTATAACCTTCAATTGCCTTGGCTTTATCTTTGGTACAGCCGGATTTATCCAGGTCAGGATCATGCCACAATCCCCAGGCAAAGGAACCTCTTTTATCGTTATACGCCTTGCTGTCTTTAAAGATGAAATCATCCGTCTTTTTATCATCTTTATCTTTACAGGACGCATAGAGATTTTCATAAGCTTTTTTGAAATACTTCAGACGGTCGTTATAGCCGTTTAATCCACCATTGATGATCCTTGTGATGTAAATTAAATCATTAACATCTGCATTTTCATTGATTTTTTTAAGCTCTGTCCAGTACCATCCTGCCGATCTTACACTGTAAGGCAAGGCTTCCAGTTTCTTTTTATTGTCTAATGAGGAAGTAAAATCCTGGCTTTCATAATCTCCATATCTTTTGTAATTGCCGGCACCGGTCAGCTGGATCAATCCGCGTCCTTTATAGCCTCCGTATGCAGTATCTGCGACATTAAGCTCTGCCGTATATTTAAAGTTCCCGGATTCGTGGATCAGCTGTGCCAGGAAATGTGATTTTCTGAGACAGGTATTGATTTTATAATCCGTCATGGTTTTATTCAGTGCTTCAAGATACGTTTTGGCTTTATCTTTAGCCACTCCAATCGATACAAGCACTTCTTCTGTAAGATCTTTTGTACAGTAGCAGGTTCCGGGTTTATTGGCTACCGGTTTTTGTGCCTGGAATCCGCTTAAACATTCGCATACTTTGGTTTGTCCAAGTTCTTTGGCGAGCTGTACAATGCTTTTTCCATTAAGCTCTGTAGCACTTTTGCAGAAATATTTATCGTCAAGGTATTCGGTACTGAATTCCCTTACGTCCATATGGATCCAGCTGAATGTATGGTCATACCTCGGATTTTTGTTTTTATCATACAGCAGATCAATAGGTTCTATTGAGAATTTGTCTTTATCCGGCCATTCTTTTTGAGCTCCAAGGTATTTAACGAAGATATTATCCCTCATATCCCTCAATTCTTTAAGGTTTTTATCCTGTGCACCTCTTATCGCCCAGGTTCCTTTGCTGAACTGCATATCTATTGCTTTCCCCTGATGATTGGTTGTTGTATAGTTCTTAAAACGGCATCGGTATCCGGAGCTGAAGGAGTCTATTGTATAGGTTTTCTGAAGACTGAAATAATACTGCAGCGCTTTGAATCCAAATAAAAGTGACCTGTGAAGGCCAGGATATTCATATTTATGAAAGGCTTCCGTTTTTGTAGTCGATTTATAAGTTCCTTTTCCGGTGCCGTCACCAAAACCTTTACAGTTATTGGTTTCTTTCGTTCCTCTGAGTTTACTGGTTGCTTCTTTTCCTTTTGTGCCGCAAGAGCATTTAATCTGGCCCCAAAAGGTGCTGCTGATATCAAATTTTGTAGAAAAATCATCAATGGCCCGCAGAACATTTCCACAAATTTTCCCTGTTTCAGGAACTTTCATGTAATCTTTCTGGAATTGCTTGATCATTTTTTCCGTTCTGTCCGTAAATACATCTGTAGGAACATTCCCTCCAAAACCGGAAAGACGGATGTTGACTTCTCTGATAAGTTCGCTTTTATCTCCTTTTTTAATGCAGTATTTCCCGCCACAGTCTACTGTATTCCCCTGGTCATTTACTTTAGTGGTTGCTTTCCCATCTGGTTTCTGAGGAGTTGGAGTCTGTTTAGGTTTTACCGTTCCGTTGGATTCTCCCCAATCCCAAAGTTCCTTGAACCAGTCGACTGCCTGATCTACCATTCCTTTTTCTTTGTTGGAAGGCTGCTTTTGTGCTGCTGGAGAGTCTTTAGCTTTCGGAGGGGTTTTTCCTGGGGCTGGAGACGGTGATGCCGGAGTTTTGGGCTGTACAGGAGGTTTATATTCAGGGTTTTGAACGTTTACGTTGTCTGATGCGTGTTTTTTATCTGTATAATATTCTACAGTGACGTAAAATTCAAGTTCTTTATCTATTTCTCCTTTGGCCGCTTTTTGTACCATAGCTTTTGTCAGCAGAAATTCTACACTCGCCACGCCATTTGTACCTACTGTCCCTTCTTTTTTATCAACAAAAAGATTGCTGCCATTGTGGCCTTCTCCTTTGGCATCATCTTCCCATAGGGTAAACAGCAGTTTTTCACCGGCAAGATTTACACATTGGGCCTTGGCCACGAGTTTTTCAATGTAGCTGAAAACGGTCCCTTTTGTATCGTCTACATACAGCAGTTCTACTTTATTAATTTTTGGAACAGCAGTTGGCTGAGGGGTAATATCTATCGTAGTTAATCCTTGTCCTTCAGGCTCATTAAGATAGGCTTCCAAACGGTAGGTATGCTTATAGGAAACTTCACCAAAGGTAAATGTTCCGTCACCTTTTTTCTTGATATTGGTGGTAGTAAAGCTTCCGTTAGAACGCTTCTTAAATAGCTCCCAGGTAACCATTGCGGGATCTTTTTTCTCTTCAGGGGTACCGGGATACCATTCTGTAACGGTATAAACTGCCTTCTCGCCTACTTTGGGAGAAGGGTTTCCTGATATTTTTGAAACTCCTTGTTTTGTTGGCATCGTAGAAAATTTTAGCAGTTAATAAGCGTCGATTTCACTTTCCTCGACAGATTCTTTAAAGTCATCCATTTTCACCAGAGGATTGATATGCTGTACCGTTTTACTGTCCGTATTCTGCACATTCTTCTTGCTCATCTGTGCGCGCTGCCCGTGATCCTTTATCGTAATTTTCCCGCCTGTTGTACACTGAAGCTCGGAAGCTTCCGTCACACAGCTTTTTCCCATGACTTTTACTTTTTCATAGGTTTTCTGCCATTTTCCCGCCGGAGCATAGGCACAAGGCAAATATCCTCCTGCCGTTGGCTTAAGCTTGCATTTTCCAAAACTGGGGCCCGGAGGATCAAACTGCAGATCATCTTCTGTTACGGCAAGATATTCTGCACTGCCTGCCGCATCATTCCAGTAGTGCTGTTGATGTGCCGTTACTTTATGCTTGGGGAACTGGTCGCCCTGATTACATTGGGACTTACCCTTTTGAACGACAAAATATTTGCCGTCCTGAGATGATGATTGATTTGACATACTTCATGATTTGGGTAATATCAAAGATAAAAAATTTCCTGTAATACATAAAAAAGCAGAAATAAATTTCTGCTTTCTACTATTATAAGTTGTTAATGTTTAGTATATTCCGGTTCTTCAACAGGCATCATCGTTGGCATAAAGTATTCATTCAGCCAATAGAAAGTCTGTCCGTTTTGCTGGATTTTCACCGCAGGATCGTTTCTGTGGTTCAGCATTCTGTCTGCTAACACTTTGTAATATTTGAAATACGTTCTTACGGTTTCCTTATTAACGATTTTAGATTTTTTCCAGCCTTTCAGCTTGTATTTAGACATGGTTTCCTCTTCGGAATTATCAAAACCTGTACTCATTCCTACCGAATACGACATCGGCAGCTCATACAATTCTGATTTATCCAGGAATTTGATCGTAGGATTGTATTTTTTCAAAATATTTACATATTCCTTGATCGCTGCTGATTGGCTGAAGCTTACTTTTTCAGCATCCGTTTTTTGATAAATTTCGGTATAGAAAGCTTTAAGATTATCGTATTCCGATTCAGAAATCAGGATTCCCTTTTCAATACCCGGTTTATAATCTTTCAAATCTTTTGGAATGTATCCTTTTACCAGGAATGGGTTTCCATAGTTAATCAACTGGGCGGCAATTCCTGCCGGAACAGGGTTGGTAAGACCCGGATACAGATATTTGTATTTCATATCTACATCTGTTCTTCCTGCTCCTACTGTAGAATGGAAATATTCATTCAGTGATTTATCAATGGTCTGATTATCTAACGTTACCTGAGCAATCAGGCTGTCCACTGATTTTTTCAGATATCCCGGTGTTGCGATGTCGCCTTTTTTAGGAAATATTACAAATCCCTGAGACATACTTTGCTTCGGATAATCTAATGAGAAGAATCCGGCATCTCCTTCTATCAGGCTGAAATTGTTTTTTGTAAGGACATCGCTCTGGTTGATGATCTTTTGCTTCTTAAGTTCAGCAATGTTCTTAGCGGTGTTGGTCACAATATTTTCTGCCATTAAGACAAAATCATTGTAGGTATCTGATGATCTTGCACTGGTCTGGAACATGATTAACCTGGCCTGTGCCTGGGTAAGTGAACTGATCACACTGTACATATTTCCGCTTTGATTGGCTGATGTTCCTACGGTGATCACGATATTCGTTTCGTCCGGAACATTGGAAAGAAGATCTCCTGCTGCGGCAAGGGCCTCACCTACCGGCTGATACCCATTGTTGCTTGGACAGTTCATCTCATTGGTTTTTTCGTCTATAAATTTGGTGATCTTACTATAATCCGTACTCAAATTGGAAACGGAAACATTGCTGCCACATGAATTATTTTTATATAATACCACTCCATATTTCACATTATTAAAATAAGAAGGTTTTTCAAATCTAAGCTGAAGATCCTGCAATAAAGACTTTACAATAGGAGAATACGGAGCATTTTGTGCGCTTACATCGAGTGCAAAAACAATATTAATCGCTTTATCTTTTTCAGTGATTTCTCTATAGCGGTCAAACTTGATTTTCTCTCCTAAAACATTGAATATATAATTATTGCTGTAGTCTAGTATATTCGTAAAATATTTTGTTTTGGAATCCGGTGTCTGAGCTTCATTTAAAGCTAAATTTACCGGATAAATATTTTCCAGCGGTGTTCTTTTATTAACATCAGTAAGAAGAATCGCTGTTTTATTTTCTGCATCGGCTCCTCCCGGGTATCCTTCATGTATTCCTAATGTCGTTTCTGTAACTCCGGTATTATTTTTCAATTTTATGGCAGAACGCTCTCCCCATGCAGACACTACATTGGAGCTTACCCATCCATACAGACTGGTGCTGATGCTATCCATATCAATTGAGGGTTTCTTACCTACCAGAAATCTTTTGTTGTTTTCGGCCTGTTTGTAGACGTATACCATCTGGCCGTTCGGAATTTTAACATTGGCGGTTTCTATAAGACTTGGCGAATTAAACACCATAATAGAATCGTTTTTGTAATACCGGTCTGAGCTTCTGATCACTTCACTGTTGCTCGGAACCACTGCTACTCTTACAGGATATCCTGTTTTCTCGCTTTTTAAAGAATTGTTCCACAGAAGAAGGTCTGATTCGGGAATCCAGCCGTATGTTTTGATAGATTTTGAGGAAACTTTTTTCATTAAGGCATCCGGAATATATTCGGCAACTTTTACCATTCCGTCTCTATGCTTTAAAACCATTAAAGGTTCCAGAAACTTAACTTCTTTATATGATTTCTCATCATTTTTATCCAGGTAAGCCGTATTTCTTGAGCGGTCCGAGACTACAATCCACGGAGTGGCTTTTTTCGGATATCCATTTACGACAGGTGAATTATCCACCTGACCGTACTGTGCAGGTTCAGGTGTTCTTTTCGACGGTAGTTTTACCTGACAGCTCGTCAGTAAAACCGAAAGTCCAATATAATATGCTGCTAGAGGAAATTTATTTTTCATCCTATTTTTCTTTTATGAGTGGTGTGCATCCAGGGGTACTGAATGGTCTTATTTACTTTGGTTTATATCAACTTTGGTAACACAGTTCTGCTTGTCATCAAAATTCACTTTTACAGTCTGGATAACCGTATTCTTGTCAAACTGAAGTCCTGCGCAATACATGTAAAAATTGTTTGTTTTGCTATCATTCACTTTTACGACTGTATTTTCGTTGTTACAGAGATAGGTTCTCAGCAGATAGTTATAATTCATATTGAAATTATTACCGTTAGCAATCTGCTGCAAACGATATTTAAAATCATTATCAATTCTTGCATAAGAATCTTCTACAGATACTTCTTCTTCCTGCAAAGCATCGTAAGCGGGAAGAATTTTGATGTGGTGATAAACAGGCTCCTCACTTTCTTCAGTATATAATGTTACTACATAATCCCCAGGCTTTTTATAAGAATAAATCGCCATTTTATCTTTGGAATCTGTATTTCCGGTTTCCCCGAACTTCCATGCAAACTTTGTTGCATCGGAAATAGCGCGAAACTGTACGTTTTCATTCTGCATCGCCTGAGTCTGAGCATCAATTGTTGTTGTAATTCTTGCTGAATCTTTGGGCTTCGGAAGTCCTCTTTCAGATACCATTACCGGGAAGGATTTTGTGTATTTATTATCAACAATCAAAGTTACCTGATAATAGCCGGATTTACTGTAAAAGTGGATGCCGCTGCTTTTATCAGAAGTTGCCCCATCTCCGAAATTCCATCGTCTGGTTTTTGCGAATTGGGTTTTATCTTCAAATAAAAGAGTATCTCCTACAGATAATGAAGACGGGGATATTCCACCTACAATATCATCAGCAGAATGGATCACTTTTTTCTGCAGCCATAATGCAATAAGGGCTGCAATCAGCAGGGCTGCAATAACACCAATAATAATGTTTTTTTTGTTCTTTTGAAAATAATTCATAGTTAATAATTGTGATGTGTTTTGTTTTCTAGTATTCTGATTTGATTACTGCGTTCTTGATTTCAATGCAGTTTCCCGTTGAAAAAGTCGGTTTTGTGTATCTTTAAATCCAATTCTGCAATCTTCCACCTGTTTTTCAAATTTTTTAATATCTTCTGTCGTTGAAGAAATAATCCTCTTATCATCAAAATACATTTTATAGAATTTAGCTATCTGCGGATACGCATCTTTCCGGACATCAGTGATATCATTTTTTGAATTAAAATAATTTTCCAGATCATTAATCCCAAGTGCAATATTGTCCTCTACAAACGGTTCAGGAGCTACATCTGTAAGCTTGGTAATCATGGAATAGGTACTATCCATAATAGGCAGAATAAGCTTCTGATGCTGTTCATATTTTGATTTCTGCTCCAGATTTTGAATACCCCGTACATCTTCATCAGAAAAAGGTGAATCATATCCCTTCAAAAAGAGTATTCCAAAAAATATCATTGCGGCAAAAAGCATCAGTATTAAATAAAAAAACTGATAATGCTTTTCTTTTTTAGATAATGTAACGTGTCCCTCCATATGTATCTATTTTCTTCTACCTCCTGTAAATTTTCTTGTAGGATCAATCTTAAGTTCTTTATTAGCCACTGAAATCCTGTTCCTGCATTCGTTGAGGTCCCTTACGGCAATACGTTTTCTGTATTGCACCCCACTGATACTATTTTTCAGGGTAAGCATGGTTTCAATCTGCTTCATCAAGATGGCATAATGCTTAAAACTTTGGGTGCTGTCTTTCCCCATAATGTTCTTCGCATCTCTTATGTTATCTATAATATTGGTTCTGAGGAAAATTTCGTTTTCCACCTTATCTGTATTAAGCTGGTTCATTCGTTCATAGATATTATCCACGTGCTGTTTCAGAACATCACTCCGGTCGATAAGATCTTTATACGCTTCGGATTCTCTCCTGATTCCTTCCCGCTGGGTATCATAACTTTTAAAAAAGAACAATACACACACAAAGGTAACTACCGATAAAACGGCAAAAGACAGAATAAACTTCCAAATGCCTACTCTGACGTCAGACTTGTTTAATTTTTTCTCCCTGTTTGAAGACATATGTTTGTGATTTGTTTGGCCAGTGAAAATATAAAAAAAAAATTTTATGTACAATAGTATTTTCCCCCTGTATTTATCCGGGAAATATTGTTGTGTTATTAATTAATTTAAGATTAACTTTCACATTCATAAGTTTTTCATAAATTAGGCCTCTAAATTTTATAATATCCTACACCAAATCGATATTAAAAATGAATAAGATATTAACTAATACTGTGCGGTTTTCGATTGCAGACAGTGATTTTTATTTTAAAAAGATCATGGTCAAGACGCTGTTGGAAAATCCTTTTTATATGCTTCTTAATGACTGTAACAACGGGCATGAGCTTGTTAACAGAATTTACAGAAGACAGGAAGATGTCTTCGTGATTGAGCTCTTTATGCCGGTATTAAGTGGAATTGAAGCTATCAAATACATCAGACAAAGCAATACGGAAACCCCTATCGTTACGTATTCCGGAACGTATCAGGAAGATATGGCCGAGATACTTTCAAAAATACCCAACATCTATTACTGCGAGAAAAAAAGCAGTATTATTAAAGACATTATCAAAGGGAAAATAGCTGCCGACACCTTCGATTATGAAGCGTATTCCAAAGCATGGGAACAGCAGCCGCTTGCCGTTATGGAGTATATGGACAGACAGAAAAAAAGCCAGGAAGAGCTTTCGCCCACTGAAATCCAGCTGATGAAATTTTGTTATGAAGGCTTCAGTAACAAGGAGATCGGAGAAAAACTGAGTCTGAGTACAAGAACAATTGATACCTATATCAACAGGCTTACAGAAAAGCTGGGATTGAAGACAAAACTCCACCTCATCCGCTTCTGTGTAGAAAATGGCTATTATAATTCCAGCATGTAACCTTATCGTAATGTAATCTTAATACAGATTAAATACTAAAATCTCAACTGTTTAAACAAAAATTTTTTGCGACTAATTTGCTAGTATTCAATTTTTTTAACTAAATTTGCACACCTAAAATTTAAAATTAAAAAAGGAAATGACAAAGGCAGAATTGGTAAACACCATCTCAAATAAGTTGGGAACAGAAAAGAATGAAACACAGAAAGTTGTAGAAGCTTTTATGCAGGAGATCAGGACTTCTATGTATAATGGGGATAACGTTTATCTAAGAGGTTTTGGATCTTTTATCATTAAAACACGTGCTGCTAAAACAGGAAGAAATATTTCTAAGAACACTGCAATTGAGATTCCTGCTCACAACATTCCTGCTTTCAAACCTTCAAAATCATTTGTAGAGAAAGTAAAAACAAAGGTCGCAGTAAAATAAAACATTAACTGAATATTAACTAGTTACTAAAAAATTTAAAATTATGCCAAGCGGAAAGAAAAGAAAAAGACACAAGGTTGCAACACACAAGAGAAAGAAAAGAAGAAGAGCGAACAGACATAAGAAAAAGTAATCTCTTTTTCTAGAGATTTACAATATAATAATATAGTTGGTAGCTTTATTTTTTTAAAGTTTACCGACTATATTTTTGTTTGCAACTATAAGATTTCGCGGAAAATAATAACATGTCTTTATTTATTATTAATAAAATATGATGGCTTTAATTCTAAATCCTTACATTTAAAATATTTTTAATTTGATAAAAAACATGCCCATTCCCTATAATCTTAACAATTTTATCTTAATAACAAAATGAAGAAAGAACTAATAGTTTCGCATGAAGATGATCTTACAAAGATTGCACTGCTGGAAGACGGAAGACTATGTGAACTTCATGAGCAAGAGGACAAAAGCGATTTTATAGTTGGAGATCTGTTTATAGGAAGAGTAAAAAAACTGGCACCCAACCTGAATGCTGCATTCGTTAATATCGGATATGATAAGGATGCATTTCTACATTACCAGGACCTGGGCCCGCAATATCTTACATACAAGAAGTTTTTAAAAGACACTATTTCTAAAAAACAAAGCACTTCAAGCTTAAAAAATTTCGAGATACAACCCGAAATAGACAAAAATGGAACGGTAGAGAAAGTCATTGCAAAAGATGATCTGGTTCTACTACAAATCACCAAAGAGCCGATTTCTACCAAAGGACCGAGGATTTCAACCCAGGTTTCTTTAACAGGACGTTTTTTGGTTTTAATTCCTTTCGACAACAAGGTTTCAATTTCTAAAAAAATCAGAACTTCTGAGGAAAAAGAAAGATTGAAAACCCTAATTGAAAGCATCAAGCCTGAGGGTTTCGGTGTGATCATAAGAACGGTTGCCGAAGGAAAAAAAGTTGCAGACCTGCATAACGACATGAATCAGCTGATTCAGAAATGGGAAACTACTTTTAACAATATCCAGAGAAATAAAGTTCCGTCTAAAGTTTTAAGCGAAGAAGATAAAGCTTCAGCTATTTTAAGAGACAATTTCAACCAGGATTTCGTGAATATCTTCTGCGACGACGAGCAGATGGTGACTGAAATGAAGAATTATGTAGAAGTAATTGCCCCGGAAAGAAAGAATATTGTCCAGTTTTACGATTCCCATATTCCACTTCTGGAATATTATAACGTCGAAAAACAGCTTAAACAGAGTTTTGGAAAACACGTTAACATTCCAAGCTCAAAAGGTGCCTACCTTGTTATTGAACACACAGAAGCACTACACGTAGTCGATGTGAATTCTGGTAATAATATCACTACCGGAAATACTGCCAATAAAGAACACGCTCTGAATGTGAACAAAATGGCAGCCACAGAAATCGCCAGACAGCTGCGTCTCCGCGACATGGGAGGAATTATCGTGATCGATTTTATTGACATGACCAACCCGGATCACAGGAGAAATCTGTTCGAACATCTAAAAGAGGAAATGAGTCGCGACAAAGCTCGCCATAAGATTCTGCCTCCAAGTAAATTTGGACTGATCCAGATTACCAGACAAAGAAACCGTCCGGAAAAACAGATCGAAACCAAAGAAGAAAACCCGAACAAAGATGGAGAAATTGTAGCTCCGATTGTTATCGTGGAAAGAATGGAAGAAACCCTGAGAACCATTATGCAGAAAGAAAAAGGAAAACTTTATCTTCACGTGCATCCATTTGTAGAAGCTTACCTTACCAAAGGTCTTAAAAGCATCCAGATGAAATGGTTTATCAAGTACAAAAAATGGGTAACTATTATCCCAAGGGATTCTTTTAAATATTTAGAATATAGAATTTACAATTCGAATAAAGAAGAATTGATCGGTTATTCTAATTAAAACAAAATTTAAAGCCTCTAGTTTTCTAGAGGCTTTTTTTATTTCTGTAGAAAGATTTCCCTACTTTTAACCCATACTTTTATAATTTAAATTATCTCAATCCCAAATGAGCAGAGAACATCATTACAAAACTACGATCTTATGGACGGGTAATAAAGGCACCGGAACCAGCGGATACAGAGATTACGAGAGAAGCCATACCATTGCTGTAGATCTTAAACCCGTCCTGGAAGGTTCTTCCGATCCTGCCTTTCGCGGTGATAAGACAAAACACAATCCTGAAGATCTATTCTTATCTTCTCTATCTTCCTGCCATATGCTCTGGTATCTTCATTTGTGTTCCGAAGCCGGCATTATTGTTATAGATTATCAGGATACCGCAACAGGTATTATGACGGAAACACCCAATGGAAGCGGACATTTCACACAGGTTATATTACATCCGACCGTAACGGTAACAGAGGAATCTATGGTTGAAAAAGCCAGAGAATTTCATCATAAAGCCAATCAATTTTGTTTCATTGCGAACTCGGTAACTTTCCCGGTGCAACATATCCCTACTGTGTTAGTTATATAATTTACTGCTTAAAAATAAAGTCTCATAACCTGCTTAAATAATAGACTTTAACAAAAATAACTCTAAAATATCCAAACAAAACTCTACAAAAAGAGAATTATTTACAAAATAATCAATAAAAAATACATTTTATTAACCATTTATATCTTATAATTCGTAATTAATTGCTAATTATATTCAAAATGTAAAGTTTTTTTTATATTTTTATATAACTAAAACTAACCATGATGAAACCAAGATTAACTATTTTTGATGAGCCCATGCTGTATACAGAAGGATTATCAAAACTGCTTTCTCAAAGTAAAATTTTTAATACAATCAACATTTGTAATTCTTACGAAACACTTTCCAAACAGTTAAAAGAAGAAGCTCCGGAAATCCTGATGATAAGTTCCAATATGCTGATGCTTACGGATCTTTACAAATCTATAGAAAATATTACAGCCGAAAATAAAGACATTAAAATCATTATTATCGGTAACAGTTATGATGTGATTGATATCAGAAAGCTTTTTAATAAGGGAATAAAAAGTTACCTCGATAAAAACAGCCGGTATGATGAATTCATGAAATCCATCCAGGCTCTTCTGTTAAATGAAATCTATATCTGCAACCACGCCAAAGAAAGCATGATTCATTTTTTAAGCAATAAACCGGGAAAAGCAATTTCTCATATTAAAGATCCGCTTACCCGGCGCGAAATGGAAATACTGAGGCTGATATGCGACGGTTTAAGCAGCAAAGACATCTCAGAAAAGCTTTTCATAAGCATCAATACCGTAGAAACCCACCGTAAAAGGATCCTTCTAAAACTCAATGTAAAAAACTCCGTAGGTGTCGTGAAATACGCACTTGAAAATCATATTATTGATTAAGAAAAAAATCCAAACCTGAAGGTTTGGATTTTTTTGTACAATGTAAAAAGTAAAATGTATTTATGATGATAAGGGTTGAGCTGAAGAATCTTCTGAAGTATAAAGTGTTTTTTTGTAAAATGTAAAAAGTAAAATGTATTCATGATCAACAACCCCAAACACTATACACTATACACTATACACCATCAACCATCAGCCATCAGCCATCAACCGCCAACCATTCCCTTTATTCATAATCCGGCATTTCTGCATTATTGAAGAGCACTGCTCTGGAAAGATCTATCATAGTACTGTTGAGATCTATGGTCATCACATTTTTCTGAGAAATATTATCATTCGAAGTATTCATAAAAATAACCTGCGCATTATTGGGTGAAAATCTGGGATCAAGATCATTGGTTCCCA
>Ga0153980_1000900_pt1 | contig 12971 bp, 19 predicted proteins | sample TSGA064MetaG_FD_104722 | JGI IMG/M metagenome (GOLD analysis project Ga0153980, IMG submission 104722) | Attine ant fungus gardens microbial communities from Georgia, USA - TSGA064 MetaG | ecosystem: Host-associated > Fungi > Mycelium > Unclassified | place: USA: Georgia, Magnolia Springs State... | reverse complement strand
TCAATGTCTGCTCAATCTGTACCCAGTAAATTACTAAGTGAATTCTCGCTGTCACTTGGGCCAAACGTCTCCGCAAGACAGTTATTGTTTAGCCATTACTAGAGTTCTCCGCTGCCCAACACAGCAGCAATACCCCTTCCCTTATAACTGAATTTCCCCAGAAAACTATGCTTTGATACCACTTTTTGGTATGTGGGGCAGTTGCCTCTGTGCTAATGTAGCAAACATTTTCCCCCGACAACTGGATCTAGACAGTAACCTGACATGTCATCTATCAGTGAATGGGAGCTGGAAACACGAGAAACTATCTAATCAATGGAGCATTCTCAGAGCCTCATAACTCTCCGAGGTTGTACCAACGCGAGATTGGACGGTGATTCTGCCCAGAAATAACATCCAGCCCGAACCGAAAAAATGGCCTATATTCGGCCTGGAGAATCCTCGTGAATCACTTTTGAATGCATATAAAAGTCCATCAACTTTGGTTTTTGCGAATGCCTGCACAATGCCTAAATTTCTCTTGATCCTAACTGGCGCTCTTTTTTCTGCTTGTGCTGTTTCCGCTCAAGCTGGTGGATATGGACAGGTAAAAATCGTTCCTACCTAGCCCAGCGCTCTTGTGTTCTTGTGTTCACAACAGTTATGCATCATACTTAGTGTGGTGGCCAAGGTTGGTCAGGTGCGACCACCTGTATTGATGGTTGGACCTGCACGTATCTCAATGACTGGTACTCTCAATGCCTTCCTGGAAGCACTACCATTGGAAGTACCACTGGAAGTGGAGGGCCGTAAGTTCTACATTGATCCGGCTGGGCAAACCTTGCGTTATCTCATTACGTTGTCTTCAGATCCACAACAACAACTGCAAGCGGAGGTTCAGAGACTCTCGTCCCTGGATATTCTTTCATCCGTGCAGTCGTAGGTTATATTTTTCTCTTTCTCTTCCCAATTGACCATCCACTTCTTCGTAACACTTGTAGGTCGACCCCAATTTCCACAAATATCTCCGTTCCGAAACCAAAAATGCTGCTTCACCAGCAGTCCTTGGCGAACCTGCTGATGCAGCTCAATTCCAAGTCACCAATGGCCAACTCGTCCAAAGCGGGGCTGTGACACCGCTCTATGCTGTTGCTGAGCCTTTCGTCAATGGAAGTGGTCAAAACAAGCTAGCGGTAAGCTGGTCCGAGACCCCTGCTGCCGCAGGCGATTTCTCTTGGAGCGGTGACTCTCTCTTGTGGTCTGATGCCAGCGTTACTCGTCCTCAAACAAATGTAAGTTTCCAGTCTCGAATGTCATTAAGCTTTTTTTTTATCTTTTTCTTATGTCAGGCCTGGTTGGTTTGCCCTGATTCTGCTGGTAACAAGCTTTTGTATGTCAACTTGGGGCCTTACGGATACCAGACCCCTGCTGGATGCGCCGACCAGACTCTTAATGCTTACACAGGTTCAACGGCTACTGCATAAACACGTTACGCATAGTACGACTGGCGATGATGTTCCCAAAAGTATTACATAAAAGCGAAAGTGAAAATCCCAGCCCACAATATGGTAACTCCATGTTTTCAGATTGATACAAGTAAGCGCTTCCAAGCGCAGCCCGCATGAAATGAAAAGAAAGAAAGAAAGAGAAGATATGAGCTCAATTTTGATCTTCGACGAGATTGCCAGCCGCTTTGAGATCGGCGGCAACCATCTCTTTGACCAAGTCATTAAAGGCGACTTTGCGTTTCCATCCAAGAATTTTCTCGGCTTTGCCAGGATTACCGAGCAAGAGGCTAGCAGAGGGAAGTGGAAAATCATAAATGGGATCCATAAATTCCAATTAAAATCGACGTACTCGACTTCGGCTGGACGGAAATATCTTGGATCAATTCTGACGACCGTTTTTCCTGTCTTTTTGTCGATAGCATGTTCTTGTTCAGCGCTCCCTGACCACCTAATGAAAATTATCATCAAAAGTGAGATACGTGAGAGGAAGGAGAGGTGGAACCTACCCAAGTTCCATGCCAACTTCTTTGAATGCCTTTTCCGTGAATTCTCGTACGGAATGCATTTCACCCGTCGCAAGGACAAAGTCGTCAGCTTGAGGTTGCTGTAACATCAGCCACATACCCTCGACGTAATCGCGAGCTAATAAGATTCATTGAGTTTGTGGGGGTACATCGGCCATAAATGATGAGATACTAACCATGTCCCCAATCGCGCAATGCGTCCAGGTTACCAAGATACAAACATCCCTGCTTCCCTAATGAGATATCTGCTGCAGCTCGAGTGATCTTCCTCGTGACAAATGTCCTTCCACGTCTTGGACTTTCGTGATTGAACAGGATCCCATTACAGGTGAACATCCCATAAGACTCGCGATAATTCACAGTGATCCAATACCCATAAAGCTTTGCACATCCATACGGAGAACGAGGGTAAAACGGTGTCGTTTCACTTTGCGGTGTCTCCACGACCTTGCCGTACAGCTCCGAGGTCGAAGCTTGATAGAACCGTACGTGCTTTTCGAGGCCACAGGTCCGGATCGCATCGAGGAGGCGAAGCGTCCCTAAACCATCGACATCGCCTGTGTATTCAGCCATTTCAAAAGAGACTTTGACATGAGATTGAGCGCCGAGGTTGTAGATCTCGGTAGGTTGGACTTGGGCGATGATGTATACGAGGTTTGTGCTGTCGCTGAGATCGCCATAGTGTAGCTTGAATTTGCCAGGGCCTGAGGGAGAAGCACAATGAATATGAGAAAAAGGCGCTTTAGATGATAGATAAACCTTACGTTCATGTTGGTCCTCATAGAGATGGTGCAGACGACCGGTGTTGAAACTTGATGATCGACGAATGATACCATGAACTTGATAGTCCTTGGCCAAAAGAAATTCGGTCCTAAAGACATTTCAAAACAAGGACTGCAAAATGGTTTGCAATGAAAGCATACAAGTATGAGCCGTCCTGGCCAGTGATGCCTTGTAACGTCTGTCAGTCTCAAATGGTTCAGGCACTCATTGCCGTGACAGTACCAGAGATGAGCGCGACTTTACGCTTTCGGTATTCCTCAGGAGGCGGAAGATCTAGCTTTGTAAAGGCGGGAACGTTATCCGAAATAGACATTGTGTGAGAGGAATAGAGAGGCTTATGGTCAAAGGTAGGTAGTTCTTATATTCTTATGTTTTGACCGCAATGACAGCGAACTGCTTCGAACATGTTCATATTATCACTCGCTGACCAAATATTATGCTTCTATCTCCTTACAATTGCCTCCTCAGCCATGCAGATTGTTAATATCGTCGGCAATGCACCCTCCATGAGGTGATCATGAGGTTCTATTCTACAAAATGCGGAGACCTTGACAAGATATTTTGACGCTCCAAATCACTAGGTACTTTTTACATCTCCCGTTCTGGCTACGTCGTAGTTTTTGAGGAACCAGTCAACTGTGATATCAAGAGCTGAAGAATAGTGAGGTTTGGGGACTTTGGAAAATGACAGAATCTCTTGCCTTGCTCAAAAGGGGTGAATTGGAATCCACCAATAAGCGTCAAGAGTTTCTTGTTGGATGCAGGCTTGCGGAATTGGCCATCGGCACGAGATGTGTCGAACTGATGCCAAATAAATGGGAGACAGCAAAGTGACATGTGTTGTCATACCGTATAGTCTCCTTGGAAGCCGATAGCCTTTACAATTGTATCGGCCACATACTTAATGCTTACTTCCTCGTCCTCACCAACTGTGTACAATCAGTAAGAGGAATGATCGGGGACAACGATGTTCACCAGAAAGAATGACAGGTTCAACATCGTCATATTCTCGGAGCATCCAAATAAAAAGCTTGGCCAGATCCCAGGAGAAAATGAACTGGCGCAAAGGCTTCCCGGTACCAGCGACGACGAAAGGAGTATTATTCTCTATGGATTGTCAGCGCCACACATCGGGATGTAGGTTAGGTAAACATGCTTTTAGCAAGATAGCATTTGTGTATCAAACCAGGAATAACATGAGAATCTTCAAGGTCACTAGAAACTGCATGAGTAGACAATCTCGGAAGTAGCTCGGATCACTCACAAGTTATCATGGGGTCCGAATACGTTTGTTGGGATAGCCGAGGTGAAGTTGCAGCCAAACTCTTCCTTATAAGCACTGACCCTCTTAAAAAGGCAAGCAGATAATTTGTGTGTCACGTACTGATTTTGTACATCGACCATACGCTTAGCATGAGCGTAACCAAAGTTGCTGTCATGAGGAGGGCCTGTGTGAATTTTATTCTCATCCAGGGGATATTCAACCTTGTCCGGGAAGACACAGGTTGAGAGACAGGAAACCAGTTTGAGGACCTTAGCCTGACACGAAGTGTGGAGGACATTGTCGTTGATGAGGATATTATCGCGGAGGAAGGTCAACTGATGGATTGAAACCTTCAGTCATGCTAAATCCCAGGCATGTATTCACAGTGACCTTGTATTTCATGTTTTTGAAGAGTCCACCGACTACGATGATTGATAATCAGATTTCAACTGACAAAAGTTTCATCTGGTGCACGTACCCAGGGCAGCAAGATGAATAACATGAGTAGGTCTGTACTTCTCGTATAGTTGACGTGTCTGAGAAGCATCTCTATCCCAATGTGATGTTGATTTGGTATCAGCAAACATTCAATTACCTTAGGTCACCTTCCGCTGAACTGGCGAATATCCAAGTCTCTCCTGATTTCTTTCCGAAGCGAGACCCCTCAGGCTCTGACTGGATAACATGCTTGATAGCTTGTCCAACAAGACCGGTGCCTCCAGTGACGAGTATAACGACTTCAGACATATTGGTCAAGATTTAGTGATTTCCGCGAATTCAGGGAAAGCCAATCATCACGTGAAAGCCGGCAGTGATGTGATAACAATATATGCTTGTCTCAGAGGTAGACATGAACTACAAGAAGATTGCCGACGAAGTCTATAGCCTTGGGGAGTCTGATCACCAGATGGCCTTGCAAGTTAAGGAGGCACTACTAGTAATCGACCAGTGCTTAGACGCCCATGGGTGGGTAAGGGAGCTGCCCCGAACCCGTTGACACGACTCTCATATGGACTCTCTAGGATGGAAGGCGTTTCAGTCAGCTTTAACGGAGGCAAAGACTGTATATCAGATACCGCGGCAGAATATTCTCAGAGCTTACCTTGCTTCTAGGCACTGTTCTCCTGCACCTCTACGCCGCAGCTCTGGCCCGTAGACTACATCAGGATCAGCAGATGAGGCCTATAAAAGCCCTCTATATCCCCGTGTCCTCTCCCTTCTCCGATCTCGAGCTGTTCATCGACCAGACCGTCAAGGCTTACAATATTGATTTGTACTCACCATCAATTCCTGTGGACAGTGTCCCAGCATCTGCCTCGGCGACACCTATAGCAGTGGCTAGTGCAAAGGGTGGAGTGTGTATGCGTCAGGCACTACATATGTACCGGGAACTATCCCCACAGGTTACTGCTATCCTCATTGGGATGAGGCGGACTGATCCTCATGGTGGTGAGATCATCTATCACCCATACTTGAATGTCTGAATTTATTTCTTAGCCAAGCTCTCATATAGGAATATGACCGATCCTGGCTGGCCTCAGTTTGAGCGCATCAACCCCATCATCAACTGGTCTTACGGAGACGTCTGGATGTTCCTTCGTCATTTGAATGTACCGTACTGTAGTTTATACGATCAGGGGTAAGTATTTCCTGAGCCTCGGACCCGGACTGTTCTGACTTGAGCAGCTATACATCTCTTGGTTCAACATTTAATACTTTTCCAAATCCTGCTCTATCGATCCCAAATACCAGTACGTCGTCGCTTGAGCTAAAATCATCGTCTCCCGCGTCCGACACCGATTCTTCAACCTCAAACGTTGAGCCATTGCCCTGTATGGCTCAAGCGCCCACGACGCTGGATGGATCAATGCCGACGTCTGAATCTCGATCCTCGTCTTCTAATTCGATAGACTCCGTTTCCAAGAAGCTGAGATATTTGCCTGCATACAAGTTGCAGGATGGGAGCCTCGAGCGCTGTGGACGTGGGCCTGCTCCTACAACATAGGCTGTGCAAATCGCAAAATATGAATGGTGGTCATTGATGGAAGGAATAATATTCATGTTATATTCTGTTACGAGGGCATGTGGGTTGCAGTCACTTATTCTGTCGTGATTCTGGTTATCGACACTCCGAGTATGCTATATCAATTGCTGAATAAGAAAAACTGTTCTTCTAAGTCATTTTCTAAGGCTATTAGATTGAACTATGCCTATTGCCAGGCCATTCCCTCAATTGCTCGTTTCATCGCCCGATACCCCCCATGCCGTTGCTGAGATCATGCACAAATTATCACAGGCCTTCCAGGAAGAGGGAATTATCAAGGATGCCAACGACACTCTCCAATTTCACGAATCCACAGCTGGATCCCTCCTTGAAGAATCAAAGTCCCTGCTCACGACCCCTAGCGATCCTTCAACGTGGCGACATCACCATATCGTCGTATACCGCGACGGGTCTCTCCCGCCAACAACATACACCGACTCCTATTTCAACATCTCTCTCTTCTTCCAACACCTCTCCTCCCTCCGCTCCCCCGTCTCTTCTTCTCATGGATCGTGGCCACTAGGCTCTGCACTCTTCTTCTCCCCCTCTGTAACCTCCACGCAGACTCTCCTCGACAAAAACCCTCTCTACCTCTCTTCCCTCCCCACTCCCACCGTCCACATCGCCTCTTACCAGCTTCAAGGCCGAGGCCGCGGTTCCAACGTTTGGCTATCCCCGTCTGGCTCTCTTTCCCAGTCTATACATCTGAGGTTGGCTAAAGACCAGGGTGTCCCTTGGAGCAAATTGGTTTTTGTACAGTATTTGTATGCGTTGGCAGTTTGTGAGGGCCTGAGGGACGAGAGCGTTCTAGGTGATGATGATGAGGACGACGATGACGGTGGACAAGGGTGGAGAGTCAGGATCAAGTGGCCGAATGATGTGTATGCTTTGGTGGGTGCGAAGCAGAGTGAGATGAATAAACAGAAGATTGCTGGGATTTTGGTCAGTACGAGTTTTAATTCTGAAGGTGATGCTGAGATCATTATCGGTGCGTTTCGCTTCACTTTTCATTCGTGTTATGTATGTTGAAGTACTGTTGTATATCAGGTTGCGGGTTGAATGTGTTTAATGATCCTCCGTTGACGTCGCTCGTCCATTTGTTAGCGGCCTCTTCGCCTCGTCGTCAGGCGTTGAGTATGGAGCGTATAGCAGCTGTTATACTCGTTCGGTTTGAACGAATGTGGAATCAATTTGTCGATGGTAAAGGAAGCTTTGAACCGTTTTTGGAGAGCTATTTGTCAAGATGGATGCACAGGTACCCTCTCTCTGACATACACTCACTCATTCACTCATTCTCAACCAACACTCACAGTGATCAACAAATGATGCTCACAACAGTCTCACCGCCTGTGCCAGTTAGAATAAAAGGTATAACACTTGATTATGGGTTGTTGAGAACGGTTCTTGAACGACCCAAGGACTCTTTTGATCCTTGGGGAGAGGAGGAGGAGTTTGTGGATCTACAACCTGATGGGAATAGTTTTGATTTGATGAAGGGAATGATTCAAACGAAACGTTGACTTTGGGGTAGGACTAGTAATGAATACATCAGAAAAAGGTACTACAGTGGGTCAACGATAAAATTGTTTATGGACACAGGAAAAAGCAAAGGCGACATCTACTTTGCCATAATTAAAAGACAATGATAATCATACAGAACAGTTGGTTAGTCAGAAATCTATAACCCTATGGATGATTTGGAGGGGTCGGAGAAACGATTTATCCAAACCGAAAAAAAATGTCCCAGCCCATCCCCAATTCACAGATAAAAGACACAGTGAGAGAAAGGAATGGTAACGCAATATCAAATGGTTCATCAACTACCGAAGAAAAGAACAGTTCCACGTTCTCGTAAATCGAGGACAGCATACCAAGCCCCTCCCGTCAGTGTCAACGCTATACCAACCGCATTCATGCCCGTTATCGTCAACTTGAACAAGACGACCGATGTCAAGATCGTCAACACTTGTTTAACATTAGCTGAAAAAATTCATAGGTTGACATTTCAGAAGGGAACAAAAATTTCACGTAAAACGTCAACACATACCTGCTACACTCATACCCAAGGGACCCACACTTCGATTAGTATGAAAACCAACGATGTTGAGCGCAAACGCCATTACTATATTGGCCAACAACCCAACTCCTCCAAACAAACTCAACCCAGCAGCTTCGGTAGCGCGGAAACCTTAAAGAAACACAATGCCATTCAAGGCACTACGTCAATGCCCAATTTGATTTCTCTTTGAAGGAAAAAAAAGGGTAGTTACCCGACGTCGTTGATGGAGTAGGACCATAAGTGAAATGCCGAAAATACAAGAGAACCCGATCGGTTTCGCCAAAATAGATCGCGAGAAGGATGCATTGGAAAAGCGCAAGGGGAGAGAGAACATGTAAGAGTTGGATGGGTGTCAAGTGGAGTTTTGGAATCAATTTCATTATTGTGGCAAGGTCCTGGCCCTTGGGTACCCAGATCTGTGAACGCGGAGGGATACGATTGGAATAGGGAGAGGCCTTTTCTTTCTCCCAAGATCCCATCTTTTTGTGGGGGTGGGACAACTGTGGGGCTTGCAATATGTTGGTAACCACGGTTTTGAGAGCTGCTAGGATGGTGCTCAACAGGGTTAATAGAAACCCACAGAGAGTGTAGTAATAGTCTCCATATGTTCTAAACACATAGTTGGCAATGGCCAGAGGAAATGAGCTTGCTGTTGCAACTTACGCAAAACCAACACCTGCTATCACAGGCACCAGAGATAAGAGTTTCAAGGGGGGAATAGGAGACTGAATCAAGACGGTGGAGAGAAGAAGAGTGAAGAGGGGTGATGAAGATCGAACGATTTGATGGAACTGCGGAAACAAAGCGAAGGAAAGAGAGCCACGTTGTTGAACAGGTGAATATGAACCAATCACAATAAGTCAAAACTCACAGGCACAGTGACGAGCTGCAATGATACATTGCTTACAACAATATTGAGTGTAAACAAGACGCTGAAGAACACCAGAACGACGATCTCATTCAAAGCGAGAGCAGGTAGGCGATCCTCAGGTCGCATCACAACCCACGTCCCAAGACACCCACCTAGCGCATGCAAGGCGGTGATAACATAAGGAAACGGAAACCGGTTCAACACGACCTTGTTACTAATCGTAAGCGAGAAGTTGAGAAAAAACCAAAGGACGATCCAAAAGGTACGCGAGCCTGACAGTCGATCATCTCTAAAGAAAACAAATGAGGAACGACGACGATGATGGTGAGAACGATTGGGCGTGAGAGAAGTGTGCTCTGGGAGGGTATCCGTATCCGCCGACGACGAAGGCGCGAGCAGCGGTGGAATGGCGTCGTCTGAAGAGAACTGGGCTCTGGGGTATCTGCGTTTTCCGTGAAGGGAGGATAGTTTGAGCCCCTGTTTGCTACGCACTGAAGTTGGAGTGGCGTTGGCCATGGGCGGTGGATGGACAGTTTACATGAGCATTGTTGCAGAGCTTGATCAACTTTATCTTAAGCTGCTTAGTAAGCCTTCTTTTGAGGTCGAGGTCTATATTGGGTGGGTATCCTTAATTCTATATTGCCGAGACTCTGCATTCTTTGTCGTTCAGTGAGCCGGTGAACTCTCTATTAGAGAATCACACACAAAGAATCACTTTTCTGTCGAGTGTGATCCACACAATCATACCCAAGTTTGAGTACGTAGAAACCTCCAATTTCTGCAGGGACAATTAAAAACTCGGACATCAATGGAACAACATATCCTTCCCTAATCTTGGATTTTGAACATAGTGACTGTCCGCCCTGAAACCCTTGTCAATTGTTGAGTTCCAAGCAAGTTGCCCCTAATGAATCCAAGAGACATTCTGTTATGAACATTGGAAACATCTAGATAAACTCATTTCAATGCATTCGATTGATCGTGTAATACGACTGAGGTAGATACTCTCATGCATAAGGGGAGACCAAAACGGAAGACAATTCACTGGTTATCTATCGATGTTGATGACTAATCGTAGCGATTCATATCTTTAGACTTCTACTCTCAAGGAAATCTTCTCATGGATTTGAGTCTTGAGAAGGATCTACATATTCGGGAAACTATCCCAGAAGCGAGAAATGTAGTCAGCAATCCACGCGTGAAACCAGCTCCGACGTTGAGCGAGAAAACGATCCCCACGCCGTTTTCCTATTTACCGAGTGGCGATGGGACGGACGAGAATTTACTGATCCTAATGCATGGCCTAGGTGAGTTTTTATTTCTATTTTCAAGTTCGATCATCGTATTGCCCAAGACACACGAAGAAATGCTTAATATCTGGTGTATTGGTGTTGTCTTATGTCCTAGGCGACACACATGCACCGTTTGCGAGGATGGGGAATAAACTTAAACTTCCTCAGACCGCTGTGATAGCGCTTCGCGCACCTGAGCAGTAGGTACTCCGCTCCTCTTTCATGCTGCTACCCTTTTTTTTTACTATCGCTGACGATTCTCTGCCCACCCTTTGTTTCGTTGTACCACAGAATCCCATTTCTATACGAAGAAGCATACCAATGGTATACCTCCTTCGACCATCTAGGAGAACTCATTCCCAACCCGAACCCTACATCTGCAATCCAACTGCTAGACAAAGTCGTTACACATCTGACGACAGATTGTAAATGGCCGCTGAATAGAATACATTTGTTTGGATTTGCACAAGGAGGAAGTGTAGTGACTGAGTTTGGGCTATGGTGGTGGAGAGACAAGCAACTACTGGTTGCCAGGAAAGCTTTATCTCCGAGCGACTCCATCCCGGAGATACCGGCAACTTCTTTTGGGTCTATCATTACTGTCTCTGGCCCTTTGCTTTCGTTCCCTTCATTGTCGACATCCTCACCTACCCCGTTACTCGCAATCTCACGACCCCCTCCCTCCGAGCTGACTCTGACCCCAAATGATATTTCGGCATTCAAGAGAGGGTTCCAAGTTATGAGAGAGGTAAAGTACGAGAGGCAGAGTGGTGGGATGCCAGAGAGTCAAGCTGAGTGGGAGCCGATAATGAGATTCTGGAGTGAAAAATTGGAAAGGAGAGTGGGTGAGGAAGCAGGACTGTACGAGGTAATGAATAGACCTTTGTGAATGAGATTCCATCTCCGTGTGACTACCGCACACACACAGGTTCCTGTTTATCGGAGACTTTTATCAATGATTCTATTTTCAAATAGAGTGGATTTAAATGATATAGTCATATGCTCAATCGATTTAACCGTGTGGTGATACAACCTCGTCCAGTATTATAATCATAAATGCGGGAACCCTATACGTCGTTGTTCGTATTGTCATGCACTCAAACAACGTCAGACTTGAGAATGCTTAGACGTATGTTAATATAGATCATGGTCATGCATATCTGCTATCATTCAAGTCTAAATGCTATTTGAAAAGGTTCCCGGAGTCAGAACTGCTGATGGTCAAATCTTGTATGAAGTTATTACATCTTTGAGTGGGAGACAGGAGTTCAACACCAAAATGAATATCTCCCATAAAAGGAAGAAGACTACGCCACTCAAAGGCGAAGATCAGTGCAAATTACCTGTGAGACAACGGTATTATCTGACTCATCTTCAGGTGAGGGTTCTAATTGTCGTCGGAAGAGAGCATTGCACTGATTCGGGGGGGAACAAGTCATCAAGTATTCTTTTTTTCTGGACTGTTTTCAGGGCACCAAGCTGGAAATCTCAAGACTTGTCACCGAAACACCTGGTTCTATTTATTCAGGATTTCTATTCCGCAACAAGCAAGCTAGTGCTAAGACGTGGACAGCCTGAGCAGGGCCCAATGTTATGGGTCTACAGAAGGCATGTGGCCACAGGGAGGGTGTAGGCGAAGTTTGCTAGTGGATGTAGCAGCAAGTCCGGAGTGATGGTTCTATCTTGGAAAAGCGTCGTTAGCAGGAAGAAGTCTGGATGCTTCCCAGAATAAACTGCGAACAGGTCTGAATGTTCACAGAGGAATCAAACAGGTGAATCTGGTGCTGGAAAGTTCAGAGGGGGCGGGGATTGTGTGGCCAGTTTTTTCGCAAATGCCAGGAAGTCTCCTAGATTTTTTGTCCCTATGTCCCTCATAGATGAGGCATGTTCGTATTATGCGCTCTGCTGAGCCTGTATGTGGTGGAAGGTTCTAAGGTCGATGAGGTCTAGGCACTATACAGCTGACAATCTGATGTCTGCATGCATGTCTACCCATTTTAGCATGTCGTGGTAGGGTGAGAAGGCCTTGACGTGGTTTGAGGTTGTGTCTAATCCTAATAGCAGAACGGTATGAACGTCAAGCTGTGTTTCTCTTGTAATTGTTGTTTTGAATCCTAATTTAGGGAGCTGAGCATCCTATACTTCAGCCAGTAACACCCCAGTCCCTTGTTGGGTAAATCTCTTCTTGATAGAATACCACTGCTGCTGCTCCGTTACGCCGAATGCAGTTTTTCTATGAATCATCGAGACATACGATAGCACACCGATCTGGTCTCGTCGTATTCATCAGGGTAGTCAGCTGATATCTTCTGCCATGAAAGATGCGCTCGTGGTTGAGTTGAGGACGCGATAGAAGTAATCGGGTATCCTGGATCTGGGCCCTCATTTGAATCTTGGTTGTTTGGTTATGGCCGGATAGGGCGTTGCCGCTGGACACCTAGATACACTTAACCTGTCTATTCGGCTTGCAGTTCAGGTGTACGAGTGAGTATGTCTCTATGTTATACACGAATAGTCAGACATCATCAAAATGGATGCAGTGACTCCTGTCCCCTTCCCCTAGGAAAAACGGAGATCATAGAGTCTGAGTCTGTGCTTTGGAAAGTTTTTAGGTTCTTTGATGCCTTTTTGATGGGGGTGGACAGCT
>Ga0153980_1000894_pt1 | contig 13031 bp, 16 predicted proteins | sample TSGA064MetaG_FD_104722 | JGI IMG/M metagenome (GOLD analysis project Ga0153980, IMG submission 104722) | Attine ant fungus gardens microbial communities from Georgia, USA - TSGA064 MetaG | ecosystem: Host-associated > Fungi > Mycelium > Unclassified | place: USA: Georgia, Magnolia Springs State... | reverse complement strand
GTTTTCTAATATTGAAAGCTCTAATACCTTACTGGAAGCATCTCTTAAAGTAAGGTGAACCATGTCTCCTAATCTTTCAGTCCAAAGCAGTAGTATTTTGAATAATAAAAAAAATCGTCTTTCCACAGGCAAGACACTTAACTTCAGTGCTTACACAAAAAGACGATTTTTGTTATTTCTATTTAATCCATGACAATGGTTTGATAGCGTCGGTAAAGGGTCGTGAGCACCCATGCACTTACGATCCATGATAATAACAAGTAAGGCATATTATATCCAACTGAGTAGATTAAGGGGTGCATTCCTTCCGGAGCATAACTCCCAAAAAAGATATAGCCCGATAAGATATGCAATACCGCCCGACCAATAGATCCTACCATAGTTGAGATCCATATATTATACCCGACATTTTTAACAACTGATTCTGCATTTAATTGAGATGCCCAAATCCCAGTTAAACCACAAAAAGCGGCATATGGCAATAAATAATCAAATAAAACTTGGATAGGATGAATGAGAGTGGACCCCATTATTAGTTGGATTGTGCCCAATAAAAGTCCACTTAAAGTTCCCATTTTCCAACCTTGTCGATAAGCTAAAACTGCTAATGGGACTAAAGATAGTGAAATTGAACCACCGTATGCCCAAAACCATCCAGAATAAATTTTAGCTACAAAATCTAACACAAATGCTAATGCGATTAAAACACTTATTTCAACTAACTGCCGTACACTAAATTTCAAACTAATCACTCCTCTTAATGAGGGGTGTTTACGACTAATATTAACATGTAAAAACCTTATCCGTTACTAAAGTCAATCCTACAAGGAAAATTCCCATTAAGGGATTTAATAATTAAAGTTAGCTATACTTTCCTCCGCTAGTTTTAACTAGATCAGGTTCAAAGGGTTATGTTATATTACCACATTCTCAGCCGTAAGGCACCCCTAGTATTTTTGAAAGCCGCACATCTAATTAGCAAGTATTGACAGAGCACCATGCGCTCACTGCAACTTGCACCACATTAGTTAAACTTTATGAAAAGTTCTATGATTCTCAGCTACTTGATGTAATCTAGCTACAACCCCCCCTTAAATAAGGGTTTTACAAATTTAGTAACATAAGGGCTAAATTACTTTTTTATCTTACTACATTTTTTTTATAATGTCTAATACTTTATCTTGACCTAACATTTTTGCATGAGCTACTACAAGAGGATACGCTGATAATCTCTCAGGCTTTATCCACGTAGCTTGCTCCTCTTGTACTAGCTCGCTCCGAGTCAAATCAACTTTCACTTTAACCAAATAGCTTTCCATCTCCCAAATTCGATGAGAGAATACATGATTGAATAGTCCTAAAGGCTCCAGCAGCAGGGTAGCATACCCTTTATTGGAAAGTTCTGACAGCAATAGCTCCTTAGGTTCTATTTCGCCTTGGTATTCTATACTTTTAAATTCATAGAAATTAGCTAATAAGCTTTGGTTTACACGTTTCTCAATTAACAACTCTCCGTATTGGTTTTGAATTATGGCCACAACAAATCTGGTTTTCGTTTGTTTACCACTCTTACTCTTAACAGGTAATAAATCATCAACTCCTTGCTGGAATGCTTGACAATGCTTCTGAACAGGACATTCTGAACACTTAGGTGACTTAGGCTTACAAACCGTTGCTCCTAACTCCATTAATCCTTGATTAAATGACCCAGGATCTTTGTGAGAAATCGTTTGTGAGACAACGGATTCAAATAACTTTCTAGTCTTTGGCTTGGCGATATCCTCAAAAATGCAACAAATCCGACTCATCACTCGAAAAACATTTCCATCCACAGCGGGTACTGCTAGATTGTATGCAATACTTCCCACTGCTCCAGCTGTATAAGGACCGACTCCTTTTAACTTTAAAATCTCTTCATGAGTCGTCGGAAAACCACCTAGTTCTTCAACCATTCGGGCACTTTCCTGTAAATTTCGAGCACGAGAGTAATAGCCTAAGCCTTCCCAAGCTTTTAATAATGTTTGCTCATCTGCTACTGCTAATTCCTTCGTCGTTGGAAACAACTCCATAAAACGAAGAAAATAAGGGATAACTGTCACCACTTGTGTTTGCTGTAACATAATTTCGGAAACTAAAATTCGATAGGGATCTTGATTAATCCGCCATGGTAAATCTCGTTTGACCTGATAATACCAACTTATTAAATCTTCTTGAAATTCTTCAATATCTAAATGTTTAATATATTGCTCCATAACTACCTCGTATCTTAATCAATTTTTGATAAAATGACAGCATCTTGATCATCATACTCACTTAAATAAACTTTTACCATTTCTTTATTAGCAGTAGGAATGTTTTTTCCAACATAATCAGCACGAATTGGTAATTCCCGATGACCACGATCAATTAAAGTTGCTAATTGAATGCTTTGGGGACGTCCATATTCAAGAATAGCTTCTAACGCTGCTCGCACCGTGCGACCTGTATATAAAACGTCATCTACTAAGATTACTGTTTTTCTATTTAATGTCATCGGCACTGTGCTTTGATTGACAATAACTTCTTTCATTTCCAGAGTGATATCATCACGATATTTCGTAATATCAATCTCTCCCAAGGGTAACTTAATTCCTTCAAATAATTCAATATAGCCAACTAAACGCCGAGCTAAAAAAGAGCCACGTGTCTTAATACCTAACACGACTATATCTTCTAAACGATCATTTTTTTCTAAAACTTCGTGAGCAATTCGCTTTAAGGACCTAGTAATGGTATCTCCATCAAATAATATTTTATCCAAAAAATCACCTCTACTTAAACATCAATTACTATAACTTATTATACCATGAGTTCTTAACTATAAACCAAGTTAGAGCGTCGAGTTTTTATATAAACTTGGTAAGTGTTAGAAAACTAGTAAAAACTAGAACTTCAACGAAAAGTTCAGATAGCTCCTGGTAGGAGCAATTTTTAATTCTTGTTTCGGTTAAAAGGCAATAGCTCTTAATTCTTTTACAGGGTTGCTTATTTGATATTTACTAGCAAAAAGTTCTGTTTCAACAACTAGAAATCGGTCATTTTTATTGAATAATTCTCGAAACACATCGGCTGCTTCTTGAATTCTAATCGCTTGACTTTGGTAACACGTATACTTGCCAGCAGGAATCGTAATCGTGTTTACCAGATTCTTTAGTTGTTTTGGAATCTCAATGAACATATAGGAGCAAGTACCTGATGGGGTGTATTCATATACCAGGCCGTATTCCAAGGGATCATATGTTTGGTATTCAAATTCTGGTAAATCTGCACATAAGCGTGAGAAGGCTTCAGAAAATTCTCCTTCATCTAATGGATTGGAACAAGGGGTAATATAAAAAAAGCTTTTCATTTAGTTGGCGTGAATAGGCTTAAAGCTAGGATAGTGTTGTTCAACTAAATTTATTTCCTGTTGAGCAAACTCTTAAGCCCGTTTTGAATCATGCTTAACTTCTTTTCAGCTATTTCTTTTCCGTAAGCTAAGAGAGCTCCATAATTGATCTGCTCCTGTTCATCAATAAAGCGGTTGAGCTCTTTTAGCGGAATATCTAGCTCAATCGAAAATCGAATAATTTCAATCATATACATTTGATCTAGCGTGTAATATCGATATCCGGAATCAGGATTAATATAGTCGGGTTTTAGTAATCCAATTCGTTCATAGTAGCGTAACGATATCACACTAGAGCCGGTTAATTTTGAAATTTCACCAATGGATAATAATTTATTATGTAAAATTTTAAAAACCTGCTTGACTCTCCCATAAGGGGATACCTTAAAATCATCATAGGCTAAGGCATACTATTTGTCAACTGCTAAGTAGCCTTAACAGCAACTTGCTGAAAACATAACTCACTGTTGTGTTGAATGAATAGAAGCTTTTACTTTCAAGGCAAGATAGCTGCTGATCAGTACTTTTTCAAAGGAGGGAATTTTATGTTAGATTTATTTAAGGAAGCTAAACTGAGCAAGCTATTGAAGTACTTTATCAAGATGATAAAAAAGCCCAGTTTTTAATGTATGCCGTCTTGCCAATTATTCGTTTAGTTAATCAAATAGGCTATGTGCTTATTGCAGCTCTCGGTTCCACTTTTGTCGTAAGAGGCCGATTATCTGTTGGTAGCATTCAAGCATTGTTTCAATATGTAAACATGGCATCAGAGCCATTAACAGAGGCCGCTTTTGTTTTAAATTCTCTTCAAGCTGCCATCGCTTCGTCAGAACGAGTTTTTGAACTATTAGCAGCGGAAGAAGAGCAGGAAGAAAATCAAAGACCGAAGAAAATTAAAAAAACCACAAGGACATATTGCCTTTGAAAATGTTCAGTTTGGCTACGATGATGCTTTATTAATGAATGGAGTCAGCTTTCAGATTAAAGCGGGGCAAAAAGTGGCGATTGTCGGCCCCACGGGGGCTGGAAAAACAACGCTTATTAATTTATTGATGCGATTCTGTGAAATAAAAGCGGGCTCTATAAAAGTAGATGGTCATGATATTCGGACATTTAAACGCTCATACCTCGTCGCTTTTTGGGATGGTTCTACAAGACTCTTGAATGTTTGATGGAACGATTAGTGAAAATATTGCCTATGGTCGTCAAAAAGCAACCAAGTCCGAGATTGAAGAAACGGCTAAAATGGCGAGAGCAGATTATTTTATTAAGACATTGCCCATGATTCTTTGATAAGTGATGAATCTTCCAACATCTCACAATGCAAAAACATCTACTATGTATAGCTCGTGCTCTATTAGCCAATCCTGCTATTTTAATCTTAGATGAGGCAACATCCAGTGTTGATACGAGAACAGAAGCTGAAATACAAAAGGCAATGGATCGCTTAATGGAAGGAAAAACCAGTTTCATTATTGCCTATCGCCTCTCTACCATTAAAAATGCCGATCTTATTTTAGTTATGGACAAAGGGAGTATTATTGAAAAAGGAAACCGTGAATAACTGTTACAAAAGCAAGGCGTGTACCATGATATGTATAAGAGCCAGTTTGTTACATCATAGATAAAGATTATAATCACATTAAATTAAAGAGACTGTGAACTTAAGTTCATGTCTCTTTTACTTTATTGATATTTTTGTTGAAATTAACTTTTTAGACAAGTAAACAATAAGATTAATTTATAAAGCAAGTTAGGTCAATCCTCATGAGACAAGTTTTGATGAGGCTAGTATTTTAATACTTCTTGTAAGGAAACTTTAGCTAATTGACGTTTGGAACACTTAATAGCAATTAAATAGGTAAGCGCCACGATTATAGCTCCTGTTAAGGTAGAGCCAATTGTAAAATCTGTAGGAATGGCCATAGGTAGCCTGTTAGCTATTTGACTCATTATTAAGTCAACTCCAACTCTTGTTATTAAAACACTAAGAAAATAAGCCATTAGAACAAAGGGAAAATAAATGGTCAGTACCATCTTTGAAACTTCTCGCTCACTGTATCCCATTACTTTTAAAATAGAAATTTGTTTCTGATTTTCTTCAATAACAAAGTTAGTAAGGACAACCAGCATAAAGTTACCGATTAAAACTGTAATAACAACCATAAACTGTAAGGTTACGCGAATCATCTCCATTCCTGCTTCGACGTTTTGGGCTAACTCCTCCATTGAAAAAACATAAGAAATATGACGAGTATTATCTGGACGTTCCTGAGTCCAACTCCCATTATATTGGCTGGTACCAATATTTAAATCTTGTCTTAGCCAATCTAAGCTAATGTACGTCATGGGACCATTATAATGATCAACAATTCCTGAAATAGGGTAAGTAAGCTGCTTACCTCTAATCACCATTGTTAACTCATCTCCAACCTCTAGTGAATATGCTTTAGCAATAAACTCATTAATTAAAAGACCTTCATTAGCTAAACTAGTAATATTTTCTGCTTGTCCATTATAAAGAGGGTTAACCTCATTGTTCGGATCAATGCCATAAATATAAAAAGGCGTACTAACGACCTCAAGTTCTGGATAAGCTTGATATTTTAAAAATTCTGTTTCTCCTGCGCCTATTGATTGTCTTACTAAACGATTATATTTAATTTCATAAGTATAGTTTGCCCTATTAAAAGCTCGATCTGAAACATCATCTACTGCATTAAAAGCAATAAATCCAAATACTAAAAAAATACTGGCTACTAATACCACGATAAAAAGGGCTATGACTTTGCCTAAATTACGAAAAGCTAAAGAGTATTTAAAGCGAGTTGAGAATGAAAAGGGTCTGAGTAACTTAGATAAACCCTTGGAAACTATTGATAACTTAAGATGATTATTCTCTTTCATAAGAGAAAGCGATTCACCCTTGAGTAACCTATGTAAAATTATAAGGCTAGCCCCAACGGTCACTAAAATAGGATAAAGTACGCCTCTAATAAAAAGTCTTGGTGTAAAATAGAACTGTACGGGAGGTAAGACAAAGTTCACCACATAAGTGTTAGCTAAAAAGCGGGCACAACCAATACCCAAGAAGAAACCGATGATGCTACCAATAATCGCAATAACAAGTGGAAAAATAAGATAGCTGATAATAAGACTACCCTGACTATATCCCATTGCTTTCAAAATTCCTATCTGCATCCGATCTCCATTAATTCGCTTCTTCATCATTAATAAAACAACAGCCACACACATTAATAACAATAAGTTTGAAAAGGTGATGGATAACAAATGATTGCTGTGCAAGTGAAAATTTAGAGTACTTATTCTAACATTCATTTGATTATCCATGGCATAAGAAACCCCTGGATAGTTAGAGATAGCAGCAACCATTTCTTCAGGGTTAGCCTCATCACGAAAACTACCGCTAAATAAAACCAGCTCTCCTTGCGCAAATTGTTCGTAAATTTGATCTGTTGCGATAATAATAGTTTGAGTTTGAGGATTAAACAGCGGGCTATCGAAGCTAAAAATTGGATAGATATAATCTGGCAACATAATAAAAGCTGTTATTGCAAAAGGTTGTTCATTAATGGTTAGGGTATCACCAATTAGTAAATGGTTTTGATTCGCATACTCTGGAAAGATGGCAATTTCATGATCGGCTGTTGGCAGCCTTCCCTCCAAGACATAGGTTTGATTAACTATCTCTGTTTCCCTTATAAAGCGAAAAGTATGGGTTTGATCTTGGATTGTTTCAACTGCATCATAATAGAAACGACCCTCTAGATCTACATTAAATTTTTCTGCAATACTGGTTGCTAAATCTTGATAGTAATCCGAAATAAAGTAGTGATTAGCCTGTTGCTGATTACCAAAGTAGCCCGCACTCTGATGGCGCTGTTCCCTCATAGCGCGAACTTCTCTTTCTGTTGGAATTGCTAACACAACCAAAAAATCCTCTTGATTGGTTATATGTGTGTAATCATCTAATAAATAGAACACTGAGGAGGTAGCCCCTTCCAGTGTCACATAAATAAAAGAGGAAGCGATCATAAAGGAGATAAGCGATAATGTTTGAATAGGTTTATTAAATAAACATTTAAAGCTATTTTTTACGAGAATCAAGCCCAACTCACTTCACTTGCTCTTTTCTTAATTTTATTATAGCTTACTTCAGTAATCTCGCCTGATCTCATCTTTACCACTTTATCCGCTATTTCTGCTATCCCTAAATTATGAGTAATTAAAAAGATTGTTGTCTTTAACTCTTGATTTATTTCCTGTAGTACGTTGAGAATGATTTTCCCTGTGTCTTCGTCTAATGCGCCAGTGGGTTCATCACAAAACAAAATAGCTGGTTTTTTCGCTAGAGCTCTCGCTATAGCTACTCGCTGTTGTTCACCACCAGACAATTCATATGGAAATTTATTAGCATGTTTTTCTAATCTCACTTCTTGTAGAAATTTGTTTACATCTTCCTGGTTTTTATTTAAACGGGCTCCTACCTCAACATTTTCATAGACAGTCATATTAGGCAATAAGTGATACTGCTGAAAAATAAAACCAAACTGATCTCGTCTAAAACTTGTTAATTGTTTTGATTTTAATTTTGTAATGACTTGTCCATCAACGATTATTTCACCGTCATTCACTTGATCTAGTCCACCACTTACATTTAAAAGTGTAGACTTTCCTGATCCAGAAGAACCCAAAACAACCACAAATTCACCATGTTCTACATCTAAGTTAACACCTTTTAGAGCAACTGTCTTAAGTCCACCAGCCATATATTGTTTATGAACATTTCTAATCGAAATCACCATCGCTCACACCACCTTTATAAAATGTAACCTTACCACAAATTATCTTCCTTAATTATTAACAAAAAAGTTACACTTAAAACATTAAAGCTAAACATTTCCTAATTATTAGTTAAGAGAGTACGCATTTGAGAAGGTTCAAAAGCTTTACATGCCTGTTCACGCTGTTATTAGTAAATAAATTCTCAAGCCCTATTGAAAATACCAAAAAAAAACATTATAATATTATCTACATAAGCGTTTTATGATTAGGGGTGTTTTTTTGGTACTCGATCGTTCAAAGGATTCAAAACCGTTATATTTACAAATAAAAGATATTTTGCAACAAAAAATTATTAATAATGAGTATGAAGTGGGTTCCACCATTCCTTCAGAGAATGAGTTAGAAGAAATTTTCGGAGTTAGTCGCATGACTATTCGGCAAGCTGTTACTGAGCTGGTAAATGAAGGCTTGTTACGTAAAGAAAGAGGACGAGGAAAGGGGACCGTCGTCTTATCAAATGCCATTTCCGATAAGTTAACAACCGTAAAAAGCTTCACACGAAAAATGCAAGATCAAGGTTTAATTCTTAAAAATAAAAAAATTGATATATCCTTTGTAAAGCCAGATGAAACCATTGCTAACGCTTTAGGGATTCAAGTAACTGATGAAGTATTTTGTCTAAGCCGGATACGCATGGTTAATAATGATACGATTATGTATTCTGTTTCTTATTTACCTCAGTTTTTAAACTTATCCATTGATCCAGAAGCTTACGGCTCTCTTTATCATCAACTTGCTTTACAAAACATCCATGTTTCACATGCGGAGGAGTTTATTGAAGCAAAATTAGCAAATGAAACCATTAGTTCTGCTTTAGAAATCCCTCTTAAAGATGCCGTTTTAAAACGAACACGTATTAGTCAAGACCAATTCGGTCGTCATATTGAATATACGATCACTTATTACCGCTCTGATAAATATAAGTATGTCGTAGAGCTAGCCACATAATGAAGACAATCATCAACCAATTGATGATTTTTGTTCATAATCAACAGTTACTTAAATATGAATCTACTAGGCTACCCTATAAAAAATTATAACTTGTCTATTGGTGTGGTAATTAATAACCTAAGCCTGTGATGAAAACTAACAAGTATTTTGAATGTACTTAACTACAAAGTAATCCTCAGATCAAAAAACCAGAGTGTTGGAAAACACTCTGGTTTTTTGTTGCGCTCGAGAGTTTATCTACTTTTAAACTTGATAAAATCAGCGTTTTAACTTTTAAATTAATAAGCCGTACAATAATTACTTGTTGCTAACCTGCTGTCATTATTATATTAAATTTAACATTAACCTAAAACAAAAGGTTGACTCCCGGTATTTTATCAAATTATACATTTTCATTTCCATCATGTAGCCGTTTGTATTTCACTGAATCTTGGTAACCTATGGCGTTAATTTTAGCAAATTCATAATGACGTCTTATTTTTCATCTTTTTCGTTAGCTTTTTTTAACTTTTTTTGGTTAGAGATTAGATAGCCTATAATCAAAATGAACAAAACACCAAGAACAATTGTTACAATCATCCAAATATTAAGGCTGTTATCAATTGATACATCTTCACGATTTAAGCGACGAGCTGTTTCAACATCTACGGTAAAAGTTTCTTCCCAAGACCATTCATAGTCACCAGATCGAGCTGTCATCGTCAAGACATAATTACCATTTCTAAATCGATCTCCGTTTAACGAAATGGGATAATGAAAATGAGAATTAGGCGCCATCTGCATTCCAGTGCTTTGCGCTTCATATAGCACTTCGTCAGAACCTGCTGCTAGAATTTGCGCATCCACCTCTAATTGATTCACAAATGTAGGAGTATAGTTTTGGATAGTGGCACTAAACACATTTCGGTAATTCAGCTGGTCAGCAAAGACGTCAAGCAAAGCTAAATCGGGAGTTATATTAGAACGATCGTTACTAACAACCACACCAATAACATAGGCAAAAGCATTTTTAATGGCCAGACCTTCTCCTCGTGAATTTTCCTCTTCCTCCATAACTTCTGTAATTCGCAACCCTCCTGCTAATAGACCTGTATAAGGTTCCTCAGGCATGGTTAAAGTTACGGTTAAATCCCGCACTTCACCAGGTGCTAGCGTAACTACTTCTGGAATTTCTAATAAATCTCCAAGAGAATAACTTAAAGTTGGATCTGGCTCCGCTGCATCTTGTCCGTACTCAACGACACCATTAACATTAGTATAAGCCGTATGCCCTGTTACTTGAATATTAATCGATTCATTTAAAACATTAGTTAACCTTAACCCTAACGTTTCCTCTACCCCTACCGGTAAGTTGAGGTTAAAGTATGCCGTTGATCCTTCAATTTGACTATCTGGTACGATAGGCTCCACATAAAAATTTAATTCTGATCCAGCTCCCCTTTGAATGGGAATTAATAAGAATAATAAACTCATCAATAAAATAAGCTTTGGTTGTAGCTTATGACATAACCGATCATTCACTAAGTCTTCAATCTCCTTTCAAAAAATATAGCGTTGCATCCTCTGCAACGCTATTCATATGTAATTCATTCATTATGATTAGCTTTCTGACAACCTTTATTCATCTTATTTATATTTAATTTCGTTTGGGTGACCTTCTGTCAAGGTTCAGTAAAGTTGTTACAACTTTGTTTGTATATACTGAAACCATCTGCTGAATATTATGGTTAAGTAATCTATCTCATATCTTCAGATCCTAATTCTGCCTCTATTAAGAAAAGCATTTTTTATATTAATAAATTTACATAACTCATATAGCACTTTTATCCTTGCTTATAAGTTAAATTGTGAATAAATAAAAAAACAGATTAACATTACGAGTAATCAAAGTTAGTTTTATTTTGACATCACTTTATCCTTCACTTTCTAAAAATAAAAAAGTATGACCTCCCATTTAATTAGGGCATCATACTTTTTTTCACTAAGCTATAGACAGTAGTTATTCAAGCTTAGTCGCTTTGAATTATTTGTTATGACGATTTTATTTTGCAATATCATCTTCAGAAAAGCAATCCGAAATAGGTGCTCCTGGTGCAACCATGGGAAAGACTTTATCATCAGATCCTATTATGAACTCAATGATAGTAGGTTTCTTTGCATTTAAAGCTTTTTTTAAAGCTGGTAAAACTTCTTCTTTAGTCGTAACCCGTATCGCTTCACATCCTAGTGCCTCAGCCACTTTACAAAAATCCACTCGATCCTTTAAAATTGTAGCTGAATAATGTTTATCGTAAAACAGAGTCTGCCATTGCCTTACCATACCTAGTACTTGGTTGTTTAAAATCACTTGAATAATCGGGATTTGGTAGCGACTAGCGGTGGCTAATTCATTTAGATTCATCCTGAAACATCCATCACCAGCAATATTAAAAACAAGAGTATCCGGGCTTGCCATTTTGGCTCCTAAACTTGCACCTAATCCAAATCCCATTGTTCCTAAACCGCCTGATGAAACAAATTGCCGAGAGTACTTAAACTTATAAAATTGTGCGGTCCTACTTCTGTTACGATGATCGCTTCACTATTAGTAATATAAGCAATTTGTTCAATAACATAAGGACCTGTTAAAGAGGTTTGATTATAACTCATAGGAAATCGTTCCTTTAACTTACGAATCTCTTTTAACCATTCTGTGTGATTTTGTCTTGTTAAGCTCTTATTTAACTCTTGTAAAACTTTTTTAGCATCTCCTACAATATCGAGATCAACTACTACATTTTTATCAATTTTGGCAACATCAATATCGATATGAATAATCTTTGCTTGGCTAGCAAAATGTTTGGTATTCCCCGTGACACGATCTGAGAGTCTAGATCTAATAATAATTAATAAATCACAGAGGTTTGCTCCTCCCATATCAATAATTGCAGCTGCCCCAGAAATGGGTGTAGTCAAAAATGCATCTTCAATTATAACTTCCGAAATTGCTCCATTCATTCTAATCGGTTTGCGGTACTTTCTATTGCTGTTGTTGTTGTTTGAATGTTAACCTTTGCTGCTTCGCTTATCTTTAGAGATGAGTCCGCCACAGATGATCGAAAAATATTGGCATTCCCACGACTAATAGTAAGATCCCCATCGATTTCAATATTTTTAGATTCAATGAAATAGTTTGCCGTGCTATTATTAAAAGTACTAGTCCCTCCTGTAAATGCTACGGTTCCTTCTTGTAAAAACGCTAAGCTGGAAATAGTTGTTTGACTAACATTTTCTATAGTCGCCAATTTTGACTATAAGCCGGTTGAGTTAAAAATAGGATTATTAAATCTTTTAATAAGAGTAATATTCTCAATTCGTAGTATGGCTGTTTCTCCTCCGGATACAGTACCCAAGGTAAGATAATTTGTATTATTTGTAACAGTGAGCGTTCTCGTGGTATTTCCGGTCCCAACAATGGTGAGACTACGATTTATAGTTGTATTAGGAACATTGAAACTGCCCGTTATCTCAATTCGCGAAACTGCTGTATTATTTAATGCAGCAGTAAATTGTGCTGCGTTTTGCACTTGAGCAGTAACACCCTCATCAAAAGGTTGAATTTCTTCTGACTGTGATGCTTTTTCAGTTAATTCTTGTTCCATTCGATATGATTGGAGTTTGGATGCTATTAAGTCTTGTTGTTCTTCTTGTTCTAAATCTAATTCGCGCTCTTCTTCGATTATTTCTTCTTGTATGGCTTGCTCTTCTTGCTCTAACTGTAACACCTGATCTACAACATCCTCTTCAT
>Ga0153980_1000893_pt1 | contig 13048 bp, 11 predicted proteins | sample TSGA064MetaG_FD_104722 | JGI IMG/M metagenome (GOLD analysis project Ga0153980, IMG submission 104722) | Attine ant fungus gardens microbial communities from Georgia, USA - TSGA064 MetaG | ecosystem: Host-associated > Fungi > Mycelium > Unclassified | place: USA: Georgia, Magnolia Springs State... | reverse complement strand
TGGAACAAAGTTGGCGTTCTATCATGACGATCATCCAATCAGAATCTACGATATAGTGGGCCTCGCATCTAAGCACCGGAATGCTATTCATGGATATGAGCCTGTCCCGCATGACATGGAGGACGGATGGACGGTGGGTCAGGATCATGAGTTGCTGTTTTGGGTCCCAGTCGAGCACAGGAAAGTTCTATGCCTGCCTCACGTAGAAATGATTTGGGACAGGCCAACAAAGGTGGACCTCTCCAGGTTCAGGTACGGCAGCAAGTGGACTGAATGCATTGACCAAGGATGGCTGAAGGAACTTGAGGAAAGGGGAAAGAGAATGGCGAGATTGCTCGAGTAGGAGGACAGTTGTGTACTATCTCAATTTTACCCTGCATTTACACCTTCCATAGTATCTATCACCGTGAACGAGTCTCGTGGACTGCAGTATACAGTATATTCGTACATCAATAATAAAAATACAATGATCATAATACCAATATTCACCGACATTGCCTTCACTCATGCCATCGTTGGCTAATTAGCGCAGCAAGCTCGGCCGGTCTCCTGACACCAAAAGCAAATCATGATATCAATTGCTTGGCCTGTCCTTACAACCATCTCTCCTGCTGCGGCTTAGAAGAGGGAACATTGTTTGCAGTAGAAACTGGTTGGTGCTGTCTCCAGCATGTGCCTGCCAACCGCCGATGTCTAGTATGTCGCACAATGACCACGATTATTTTGATCCAGATAACACCTTGTGTACGTGTGCGAGGTATGATTTTATGAATGAGGTATCTTGCCTCCCCTGATCTCTAATTCATCCTTGAACAGACCTCAATCGTCGCACACAAAATCTTAATCACCATTATCATCGTGCCTAAGACTATCCCTAAAGAACATGCTGCTCATTTCACGGGGTGTGTCGTACCATTCCTTTCATGCATACAATGCAGGGACACGACAGCGGTCCCAGCTCCTTTGGACATTCCTTCATTTATATAGGTATAACAATATTGTCATTTTTTGAAGACAGTGAATGGATGGATTTGGTCAGTCGAGAGAGTCAGATCAATAATTTAACCGACGATACACTTGTCCAAAGAGCACTCATTTCCCGATATCAATGCATCAGTCAACAACCTCAAAAACACAGTACTCCAGACACAACACCACATCCCATTGGAAAAGCACCTGCATCAGGTATTGTTCCGAGTTCTGCATCTCTGGTGTCGGTATATGGGTTCTTGCTGGTGCTAATCTTAGGCAGTGAATATGGTATTATCGGTATGGTCAAGAGAGATGGTTGACATACATGAGAGCCTACTCTCCTCGACGAAATCTCAATAGCCCGTGCTAGTCAGGTCTCTATGAACGTCTCAATCGATGGAAATTTTCCGTGTAGTATGTCCCGCAATTGAGTTGTTGTTCTTTCAAGTACAAACGAGGCTGGGTCAATGATTCAGTCGCGAACTCATCCGAGGTGAATGCATACGTACGCGATTAACTCTTGAGCTATACCAACGCCTGCATCGTTCCAAAAAATCCAATCACAGTGCAGCGCAGTTGATCTGAGACCGGTGCTCTGATCAAACTGGGAATGGTTGGGACAAAGATCAACATCCACTCAGAAGTCAGGTGTTTCCGTAGATGCTAGTTTCAGTTCGTCTTCGGAGGCTCGCTCGAGAGTGAGGCTTTCCCGCTGTTGATAGATCAATCTGTGTATAGGGATGCTTCCTTCCACAAGAATGTTATTGCATGGATATATACAACTGCTTAGGAAAAGTTCAGCTCACTCATTGCAAAGGATGCAGCCGTTTTCGAAGAGCTGATGTTGAAACCTTCCCTATGAATTTCGAGTACAAGGGTATCATCTGACGACCCTAAATATTACAATCAGGACAGGGAAGAGAGAAGATCAAAACACACATCTATTACTTCGGTAACACCTTATTGAACTCCCCAGCCCATCCACCCCTTCTCTTACAAGACCAGCTGTAACCCTGCGCAGAATGTCCACCGTCAATGATATAGGCATTGTCCCTTGTCAGCGCCATAACATTCACCTTGCAAATCCAGGTACCTTTTCCTGCTTCGAAAAGCCCTTTTTGCGGGGGAGTCTGTTTCACTCGCGTCAATGAATATCAAAATAAGGATGCCCACTCATGGTAAAGGAGTAGGACTCGGATAACCACTAGTGGTGAGGTTGCGGACTTGAGAAAGGCAAGAGGCAAAAGATCAGCTCGCCTGTAACGGCGCAAAACGGAAAAGCACTCACGTTGTGTTAAGGATGCCTTGTCCGCATCATAATCACGTTAATGATGTTTCTAATCCTCGATTATGAGCGTGGTGGTAATGAGAGCAATGTCTGAGAGTAGATCAGCATCTTGCATATGAATGTCAGTGTCACGGCAGACACATCGAGGTCGCCAGAATAATGAGTAGTAACCGTGTCTATATATATGTGAGAATGAGCGGCGATAGAAAGTACAAACGTGGAAGAAATACCTGCATGATGGTCGGCGCGTCCACAACAAAGTCTATGAGCTGCTGAGTGTATATACCAGCTTTTCCAGCATCGACTTTGTTATGAAAGCCAGCTGAACTTCCAATAGAGTTGGGGAGTAGTCCGTAGGGGTGACTGAACATGGCCGTTGAGTTTTGCAGCTGACGAGTGAAGTGACAAAGAGGTTGATGCTGTTGGTAAGTAGTTTGCGAGCACGACAGCGTCCGTCTGTCGTTTGGCTACTGACCTGTAGATTTATGAGAGATAATATAAAGGTGATTGACTACTCCTGTATTTTGCTACCTAATTTCTGCTACAGAAGGCTCTTAAATACTCTGTAGCTACAGCAGCCAGGCCACTACTTTTGTATAGTAGAGCAATAAAACTGCTGACAAATAGTTTTGAAACAATAAAACAAAAAGAATAAGTCCAATTGAAAAAGAAGATGGAGATGAAGACAATAGAATGGAATTTATTGACAGAGAATTAGTGGAGGAGGGTGCTCGTTGATGGAGTTTATGATGTTAGCGAGCACTTGATCTCTACACGAGGGCTGAAAATGTGACAGTTACGTCATGACAGAGACTCGTTGGTCTGTTTCCGAGATGATTTTTGACCACGTCAGTCATGCACCTACACTAAAATTTTGGTGGTATCATTATCATGCGGGGAGCATGGTACAGGCAATGTCAGTAGTGGACAAGACATATCTAATATTTTGTAGTGTTTGCGTGATTGAATACCAATCACAGCTATGATTCAGTGTTAGACAGATCATGTAAACTTGAGCACGGGAAGATTCATTTATACCTTAGGAAGGCAAAAATTCCAGTGTGTAGGCGAGTATGCTATATGAAAAGATAGCCAATATTAATCTTGACCGGTCAATTATTTCTCAAGAATTAGATTGACAACACAAGACGGACACAGAACACGATGTCCTTGGTTAATGTGACAAACGAAAATACAAGAGTCATCGATCAATGAAAAGATAATAAGCTTCTGATGGCCAAGAATGATCGAGAAACTAAAAGTGATCGACAGATGATGAATAGCAATGGACATAAACAACATAAGCATGGAGAAAAAGTGCCTGAAATGGAACCATTGAAAGATAAATATCGGAATTAAGACAGTAGGAGTGAATAAGTTTTGCGGGCACAACAGCGTCCGTCTGTTGTTGACTTGCTGACCCAAAGTTTTGAAGTAGGAACAATAGACTTTTTGCAATAGAGGGGTACAAGATGCTTGCCGATTTTTCACTGCTCCCCTTGCTAACGTAGGGAGCTCTATATATACAAAATACTAACACGTACTGTCCTTAACCGAAGATGGCACTGGGGACCTGGCCAGTCATCCTAAAGTACCGAGAAGGTTCTCCTGTCATAGCTAGTCTAAACTAGTCCCTATATAGTAATATAAATGAGTTGCAAAAACTAGTTGAGGAGGACACTTCTCAGTGGTAGCAAGTGTCCGATCTCTACACCATGATGATAATCGTTCCTTAATATCAGCTTCTGATATATTTAGATTAGTTCTTTGTATAGACTATAAGGGATATCAAATGTGAAATGCAAAATTGTGATGTGCTGTCAACGAGGTAACGAACTCAAATATTGCAAAAATCAAATTCTTATATTGAAAGGGTCGAGGTACGCCCTTGAGGGCCGTCAATGATAAGAACAAATTATGACCGGGAATTAATACAATGATCAAGGAGCCAAGCATTGATAAAAAAATCACAAATTGATCAAGAACTCTAAATGGTTGAGACATCAAGCAATGTTATCCAGGAACCAAAACTGCTCAACAATGTATGACAATGTATTTTATGTTAGTAAGCACTGGACAACCAAGAGTGATCAACAAAGTTCTTTGATAATGTTAATCTCCCAATCATGCTCAGCACTTTGTAAATCAAGTGCCTGCAACGATTGATCAAGAATTAAAAAGAACCGAATCCCAAACGGGAAATCCTTCACATATTAATCTATCACAAGGCTGTGACACATTTGGTGCAAAACCGAGTACAATGGGTAGTGTGATTTGTGTTTCGACCTGTCACATGGCGTTATCTTCGTCCATTCCTGAGTGTAATTGAAACGACCTTGCTGGAAGTCACATCACTACTTTGCACCTCACATTGAGATGTGCCTGTTGACACTGCCACTGATCGTGATTTGATTATCGTATTTTGTTTTGTTGATCGGTTATTTTAGATGCTTTGTTTGCCCACGTCTAAGATGTTCACTGTTTGTCCATGGTTTACATTTGTTGTCTTTTCATCGATAAGATTTCGATGATCCTCGGCACGCTTTCGATTGACTCTGTGGGCTGCACTTGCTTACATGATGATGCTGTTGACAGATAGAGCTTGTCGAATTCTCACTTGGCTTGTCAAATATTTTCCACTCCCACGCGGCATCTCTACTCTTGCAGGAGTACAGGTATATGCGTCTTCGCAAAATTGAGCTTTTTATGCGCGCGTATGGGCATCTTTTTACATGGTCTGTCTAACAACTGAATCATGCTTTTGTGTGCCTTGTGAATACTGTGCGGTGAGAGCCTATATACAAATCTTTCTGGGCTTCTTCAAATATTGATGTTAAATTTTTCCAAGGAAATCGCATCTCCACTGTCATGACATAGACACAATGGCTCTCTTCGACGTCTGCACTGGCCATATATATGCTCAGTGCTGGGATACAGGATGGCCCATGGAGTTTATTCGAGATGGGCTCAGTTGGCTTCCTATCAATGCAATGATCCGATCAAAATCCACAATCTAATTAAAATTCACGACATAGTAGACCTCGCAGCCAAGCACCCAAATGCTACTCATCGACATGAGCTTATTCTGCAAGGCACCAGGGATGGGTGGTTGATGGGTCAGGACGATCAATGTTTTGGGTCCCACTTGAGTATAGGGAAGCTCTATGTCTGGCTCACGTAGAAACGGTCTAGGGACGGCCAATAAAGGTGGACCTCTCTAACTTCGAGGTCGGCCTTGAGTGGACAGAGTGCACCGATAAAGAGCAGCCGAAAGAGCTCGATGAAGGGGGAAAGGGGTGGAGAAGCTGCTTGGGTGGGGGCTCAAAGTACACAATCGCATGCCCGCATACTCTTGAGTGTTTTTACAATTTTACTATAAATCTATCTGAGTATCTATGACCATAGAAAAGTCTGACGGACATTATACTCCTGTGTCAACATACAAACCCGATGATCACAATACCAACATTCACCAGTGTCTTGACAACATCGCCTTCCCTCATACTATCCTTCTTGGCTGATATCGCTGCCGATCTGGCTGATTCCTCCAACTGTCTTGATGCAGACAGTGAGCTCTAATCGCGTATAAATGGTTAGCCTCTCCTTACAGCTGTCTCATGTTGCGGCTTACAATAAGTTGCATCTATCGAACTGGAAACTGTTCACGAACTTCCAAGTAGCTTCAAGATGTCCAGTTCATTCGTTCCAGAATATGCCTGGCCAACATGAAATTCGTCACACGATGACCATAATCACTTTGATAGCACTTCATCTACGTGTGCGGGATATAATTTTATGAATGAGGTATCTTGCCCCAAAGCACTTGTCAACCTCCCCTGATTTGTAATTTGTCCTTGAACAGACCTCAATCTCACCACGTACAGAAAGCATCTTTATCATCATGCCCAATACTATCCAAGCTCTAAAGAATGTGCTGCTCATCTATCTGGGTGTGTTGTACCATTCTTCACATGCATACAATGCAGGAACATGAAAGCGGTACCAGCACCTTTGGACATTATTTCACTTATATAGGTATAACAATTTTTGAAATACTCGATCAAGGTTCTCGATAGTTGATCAACTTACTGGTAATCAAAAAGTGAAGAGAAAATGGGTTGGTTATTGAAAGACTTTCGTCGTCGTAGAGATCGGATGATGTATCCTCATGCTTTTTATTATGTCCATGAGATTCTTTTCTGGGCCTCTAGATGCTGGAATATTGATCAGTGATATTATTCGCGTACAAACAAGAAAAAGAACCAATATTGAGAAAAGCAAACTATTGCGATGAACAGACGCAATAGACATGTCCAAGCTCGAACATCATTCTATAGACTCTTCTATCATTCTATCAACTCCTCCATTCCACTTACACCAGCATTCTTCCATTGCCTCTCCACTCTGCCGACACCACCACTCTAGCCGACTCATCATTGATATGACACCACCTGTCACCTGGGGCCACAAACTAACACCGAGGAATGTAGAGCAGGCTTATATAGAATCCAATTCCACTATCCTCCCTCAGCCATCTACTTGATCCCGAGACGCCTGAGGTGAGACAACGCTTCTTGTATTACAATCTGTGCTTACTGTAAATTGTAGATATCAACTGAATAAAACAACCACATGTGATGCAACCTAACTCGGCTGCTTCAGGTCAAATAATATGTAGGTGCTAGCTGATGATCAGTTACCCCCCTTGCAGCCTTTCTTCAGCCAACTAATATCCCTACACCGTTTCTCGCGAGATCAAGACTTGTTCAATCCAATCATTACAATCTTGATTCGTGCATTCCAGCTATTAAAATCCATGTTGTAAACTTACACTTGGACTTAGATATGACAGCGATCAAGATAATGTACTTCGATGGTAAGCCACTACGATCCTTCATTACAAAAAACCTCAAAACACACTGGTAGGCTCTGATTAAGCCAGAAATGAGTAGAACTGTGGCGAGAATGTTCTGGATCAGTGTTGGACTTTTGAGAATTGGAACTTGCAAACTTGCGTTCAGTGGTGGGAAAATCTAGTAATAACAGTGACATTAAGTGCAACAGGGCTGCACTCTTGGTTCTTTCGAAACTATGAAGAGTTGATTGGGGATAGCGTAGTTGAGCGCCTGAGAACGTCGTGGGTCTGGAAACGAAGGAAGGACGAAGCAGAGAGAATGGTGGCACTGGAGGAGGCACAGGACTCAGGGCAGCAGAGGCTGGGGGCTGGGTTGCGGACTTGAAAAAGGCAAGTGGCAAAAGATTAGCACGCTATGACGGTTCATAATGGTAAAACACTCACATTTTGTGCTCAAGATGCCGTATTAGCGTCCCAATGCACCCTCGGTTGCTTTCATAATGCTCCACATTCTCTGTCTGTGATACTGAGCGTGATGATACTGAGATCAATGTTTGACATTTAAGCAGAAGTAGATGGGTGGGCATCAGCATCTTCCATGTGAATGTCAGTGTTACGGCAGATGCCTCGTTGAGGTCGCCAGATGTGCTATAGAAAAATAAGATGGAAATCGCGTCTATATAGATATGAGAGTGAAAGCACAAATGTGGAAGAAATACCTGGGTCACCAGCTGCACGACGGTCGACGCGCCGTCCACAACGAATTTTTTGAGCTGCTGAGCGTGCATACTAGAATTTTCTGCATCTACTGTGTCACGAGAGCCAACTAGATTACCAATAGGTGTTGCGGAAGAGTCTGGACGGGTGACAGGACATGGGGGTTGGAAATGTAATTGTCACACCGTGACAGAGACTCGTCTCTAAGTTTGTTTTCCGAGCTGAAAACAAGGTTATGACCGCGTCAGCCTTACACCCACATAAGGTTTTTGGTGGTGTTATTCTCAGATGGAATAATAGTGCGCAGAGGACACGTGCCGAGACATGTGGGATGCTTAAATACCGATTATAGGCAGAGGCAGAGGCTTTGCTACATTGAACAAAAAAATACATTATCAGGAAAACTGATATATAAACCGTTACATTTAGATGACTCACAGCGTCAGGATCATTCTTAAAGCTCATATCAGTGTAATAAAGATTAAGATATATCTACACCTAGGGAAGACAAAAATTCCAGTGAGTAGGCAAAGATAAAAGCACAAGTCTTGACCGGCAAATCATTCCTCAAGAGCTGCATTAGCAACATTAGGCAGACACAGAACACGATGTCCTTGGTTGTTGTGACAGACAAAAACATGAGGGCCATCGATTGAAAGGATAATTGCAAATAAGTTTCTGATGGCCAAAAATACACGTCAACCTAAAATAATCGACGAATGATGAATAGCAATGGACATGTACAACATATACAAAGTGTTAAAATGGATCATGTCTCGAAATCAGTGGCAGTGAAGCCGCCGATCTTTTTTGATCAGTTCCTGTTATAGATAAAAAAGTGAAGTGCAAAGTTGTAATGTACTGCCAATGAAGTAATAACAGTGACGGACTAAAATAATGCAAGAACCGAGTATGATTTATTCCTACATTGGAAGGGACAAGGTACTTCTTTCAGGGCAATCGATGAAAAGTTTATAATCATAAATACGAAACTCATGATGACTGGGAAATTTAAACAATAATCGAGGGGTCAAGCTTTGATCGAGACATCAAGCCATGTGATCCAGGTACCGAGATCGGTCAACAATGTTTGCATTCTCGGAACTTTGTGAATAAAGTGCCTGCAATGATGGATCAAAAATTAAAAATAACCAGACCTCGAAATCCTCCATATATTGGTCTGTCACAAGATTGCCATACAGTTGGTGCACAACCAAGCATGATGGGTAGTATATATTATATTTTTAGAATTCACAAGTAATACATTTTGATCACAACCTGGCGCTATTCTCATTTCCGTGTGTACTCAAACCACCTTGGTGGGAGTCACATCACTACTTTGCATTTCACATTTAGCGTTTATCGGCAATCTCACTGCCACTGATCGGAGAATCATGGTTCACACTTTGTTCCGTTCCTGTTGATCGATCAACTCAGATTCTCACTGTTTGTCCATTCTTTGCAGTTGTTGTCTTTTGATAAATAAGATATTGTTTGTTTAGACACACTTTCAATTGACTCACATTATCATGCTGTTTATGGATAGAATCTGTAAAGTTCCCACTTCATTGGTTTTTCAACCATTCTTTTACTCTTTGAGGAGCTACAGGTATGTGTTTTTCTATACAATTAAGTGCACATGTGGGCATCTTGTTGAATGGTTTGTCTAACTACTAAGTCACACTTGTGTGTGTATCATAACTGCTGTGAGGTGAGAGTTTATTTACGAATTTTCTTCACTAAATTCTTCCAAAGAAACTGCATTGTGGATCATCAATATGTATGTGGAAGAGCATTCAATCCCCAACATTGATGTATTAGCCAACAACCTCAAAAGTGCAGTCCCCCAGATACAACACCACATCTCATCAGCAGACCACTTACATCAGGTATTGCTTAGGATCGAGTTCCACATCTCTATTGTTGGTATATAGGTTCTCATTGGTGCTCATGACATGTAGTGAGTATTGTAATATTAGTATGGTTAAAAGGGATGGTTGACATACATGAGAGCCTACTCTCCTCAACAAAATTTCAATAGCCTGTGCTAGGGTATCTTGATTATCTAAAATGCAATATCTTTGGAAGAATTAAATATCACTATCTGAAGCAGCCCAGAAATATTTCCAAATAAGTTCTCCCCTTACAGCATATATGAGGTGCACACAAGTGTGACTTACTTGTGAGACAGACCCTATAACAAGGTGCCCATATGCACACTTAGAGACTTTGATTGGGTGAAGAGACACATACTTGTAGCTCCTCCAAGAATAGACATGCAGCATGGGAGTAGAAAATAGTTGACAAGCCAATCAAGTAAGAATTCTGCAGGTTCTATGTGTAAACAGTGTTATAATGTCAGCAGATTAAACAATTACTATCTTATCAATGAAACAACTATAAGCAAAGAATGAGCATCTGAAATGATCAATCAACAGGATGGAACAAAGTGTAAACTACAATGATCATTCTCTAATCAGTGACAGTGAGCTTGCCAATAGACACATCCAGATGTAAAATGCAAAGTAGTGATGTGATTCTCAGTGAAGTAGTTCAAGTAGACCCAGAAATAGATGAAAATAATGTCATATTGCAATCACAATCTGATATATGTGAATTTTACAAATATGATATCTACTACCCATCATATTTGGTTGTGCACTAAGTGTATGGAAATCTTGTAACTATTATGAGATAACTCCCAAGAAGGAAACTATTTCTTATACATTCATCAACTTGATAGGAAACATCCAAGAATACAATGTGGGAAAGATATAAATAGTGTGGGAAGAATTATATGAGATATAGATAGTTTTTAGTAATGGTTATATGATTACAGGAGACAAGTGCATAGACCAACCAATATTTGTATAAGTACCTAGTGAAATCCAATAGGGAACTCTATTGAGTTCTTTCTAAACAACCATCTTGGTTGAGCCTTAAGTCTTTACAACCTTGCACTAACACAAGAACTTGATATCCATTGTCAATCCTGTACCTTGCAGTCTTGACATCTCACTCTTCATTTACTTTTTCATCATTCTTGCTAATGAGCATAGCACTCAGAAGCTTTTTGGAAAGTAGGTTCTAGCTATAAAGGGGACTTCATTGTCAGTTAGGGACAGTAGATAGAAGGTCTGGACAAGACTCATGTTTCTGCCTGAGACCTGACCCCTATATTAAGTAGGCTTGTATATATTCTTTACTATCAGCTCCATGCTACTGGTTTGTTGTAATCAGTCTATGCAGGGGAGCAACAGTAACCTCTTAAAGACCTGTCTAGATTAGAGATTCCCTTCTTAGGGATAATATTGTTTTACCCTTCTTAGTCAGTAGCTAGCTATAAGTTTAGACAAGAAGACCACTCTTCCTCATACAAGGAAACATTATCATCATCACCACTACCACTACCACCATATATGTCTCACCAATAATCTGTGGAGCAACCCACTGCTCCTATACCCTCTTCTCTTACTCAGGAGGAGCAACTTCTTACCTTGATTGCCAGCCTGTAGCAGCAGGTGGCTACCTTATTATAACAAAGTGGAAGAGCAAGAGTGAAGGTAGCAAAACCTCCCCTGTTCAGTGGAAAGATGGAGGAAGTGAGTATATTTGTCAATACAGCCTATTTGTATCTAAGGATAAAGATAACAGGGGAGTTGGAGTTGACAAAGATAGCCTGGGTACTGTCTTATGTGCAGGGAGGGGTAGCAGAGGCCTGGAAAGATAACCTGTTGGATAAGTTATTGAAAGGGGAATTAGAAGTAGAGACAGCAGAAGAATTATTCAGTAAAATGAGAAACGAGTTTGAGGAGATAGCAGAAGAAGAAGAAAAAAAGGTGGAGTAGTTAAGAACAATAGAGCAGAGAGGGAGGATATACAATGAGTATATCCAAGAATTCAAGAAAATAGCAAAGGAAAGTAGATATGAGAGGTGACCTCTTATAAAGAAGTTCAAAAGGAGGTTAAGTGGGGGAATCAGAAGGAAGTTAGTAGAGGTAGAGAGCCCTTTCTGTATAATAGAGGAGTAGCAGGAAAGGGCAGTAAGGTTGAATAAAAACCAGAGGCAGAGTAGAGCAAAGGAGAGGATATTGGGGAAAAATATAGCATGTCCATAGAGAAATGCACAGCCCAGGGGAGACTTTGGGAGAGGATCATATAGAGGTAGAGGGGGACAAATTATGTAGAGGGCAGAAGATCAAAACTTTAGAGGGGGAGTGCAGAACAACTGGAGAGAACAGGGGCTAGAAAGAGATCTCAATGCAATGGATGTCAATAAAGGAAGAGAAGGGGATAGGAAATGCTATGTATGTGGAAAGTGGGGCTATATAGCCAAAAACTATTGGCAAAGGAAAGGAAGAGAGGAAAAAGTAGTAGAAACACTACAAGAGTTGGCAAAAGACAATGGAGAACAGTGAGCTCCTGGCTGGTCTCCTCAAATATGTACAGTGTATTGTACCCAGAGAGACTAGAAAATAAAGTTTCTTGTCAAGACAACACTGAGGGAGTAAGAGATGTGCAGTACATACTACAACTGCTAAGAGAAGTGTGGATGAAAGTAGGGCTGGAAAAGCTAGAAAGTCACAAAGGGGTAGTAGTAAAAGCACTATTGGATAGTGGGACAATGGGTCTATTCATGGATACAAAGTTTGCAAAGGAGAAGGAATTTAAACTAGAAAAACTAAAGAATCTCCTATTAGTATGAAACATGGACAGGACTGTTAATGTGGAAGGAGCAATTATTCATTAGGTAGAGTGCAATATGTTCTTCAAGGGACATGTTGAGAGAACATGGATAGACATATGCAATTTGGAAAAGACAGAGGTAATATTGGATATGCCCTGGTTAGCTACCCATAACCCAGAAATCAACTGGGAGAAAGAGGAAGTAAGAATAATGTAGTGTCTACCTATATGTGGAAAAAGGAAGTAGAAGACATAGAAGCAGAAGCAAGTAAGAAAGATAGAGAAAGAAAAAACAGTAGAGGAACTAGTACCTAGAAGATTCTGGAAGTGGAAAAAAGTGTTTGAAAAGAAGAGGTCAGAAAGAATGCCCACAAGAAAACTGTAGGACCATATAATAGAATTAAAGAAAGGATTTGTGCCAAGAAAAGAGAAGGTGTATTCTCTATCAAGGGAAAAAAGAGAGGAAGTCCAAGCATTTGTGGAGGATCAACTGCAAAAAGGGTACATTCAGCTATCAAAGTTGCTGCAGA
>Ga0153980_1000891_pt1 | contig 13067 bp, 19 predicted proteins | sample TSGA064MetaG_FD_104722 | JGI IMG/M metagenome (GOLD analysis project Ga0153980, IMG submission 104722) | Attine ant fungus gardens microbial communities from Georgia, USA - TSGA064 MetaG | ecosystem: Host-associated > Fungi > Mycelium > Unclassified | place: USA: Georgia, Magnolia Springs State... | reverse complement strand
TGGTTTTAATGAGTGAGCTTACCTGTAGGAGGTGCTGCATATCGAATCCCCAGGAATTCGATATTTCCTGTTTGATTGTTGATACTTCCTTGGTATCGTGCATAACCCAAGTCTACAAGAGCACTCTGTTGCGCCGCACAAAGTGCCACAGTAGCAAGACCCGAGAGAAAGAGACGGCGCATCTCACACAGATTGAAGATTCTTGCAAGCAGTGTGGGGATGGAAAGGAATCGGCGGCTTTTGTGATTATTTTGTACCCTGAAAAATGCCCTGCACAAGAAATTTAGGACCTTCTGGATTTCTGAATAGAAAGATGCTTTGCTTCTCGGCCAACTCGTGATCCAGATCTAGTCCTATATATATCTTTATTCACTCGAAGCCAATGTTCCGCATCAAAAGTTTGTTTTCATTGTCATCACCAAGAGAAATGTTGTTAACTGATGATGAAATTGTTATACAAAGTCACACCACTATGTTCCTTGACAGATTCTACCGTGCTCTTTCTGCCTTCAACCACTCCACCTGTCGCTGGGCAACCATACCTTTGCGCAGTGTGCTGGGCCCACCTGTTAAGTTCCCATCACGCGTCGTCAGCAAGCAGAAACTTTCCGTTGTATCTTAGAACGTCGATGCCCTCAGCTCGAGGCTCGTCTCACGCTGCAAACTCATCCTTAATAACATCCTCAAGAGACCTGGGTCTCCCGACATCATCTTTCTCCAAGAAGTCACTTCCGACGTCCGAGACTCTCTCCTCAGCGATGCTAGAGTGCGCTCTGACTTCCTGGCGACCGACGCTGAGGACGACGCGTCCTTCAGCGACGTGAACTTCGCGACAATGGCGTTGTTGTCCAACAGGCGCTTTGCCTCCGATGCGGATCAGCAGCTGGGAGGCAAGGGGATAGGGGGGAGCTAACGCTCGAGAGCGTCTTCCGCATGAAGCTTCCGAGCAGGTACGCAAGGGATGCGCTCTGCGTGGGTCTCGCTAGCCCACTTGAGCCGGGAACAGTCCTGCATTTCCTCAACGTGCACCTCGACTCTCTCGAATCATTTTCCTGGTGTTTCCTGCAGATAGAGGTGCTGGCTGGTGTCCTGCGCGAGCCCGGATGCAGTGGCGGGATCATCGTAGGTGACTTCAACGCAGTCAGCCCCGAAGACCAAGTACTTCTCGACAAGCACGAGCTGGTCGATGCATGGGTCGCACTGCACGGGAGGACAGGGTCTGGTGGAGCTACATGGGGAGTTGGCGTGGAGCTACGGGACGGACTGAAGCCGGGCAGATTGGACAAGTTTGCGATGTTGAACTTGAAGGCTGAAGACATGCAAGTCCTCCAGCCTGGTCTTATCAAGATACCCAGGCCTAGCGAACCACCTCTCTGCAGCCCTTGGAGTGACCATTGAGGGCTATGGTGCTCCGTCGTCATTGACAAGGTAAGCAGATCTGGGTTGGCTTGGTCGACGACCCCCCTAACCACCTAGTTTCACGCAGATGTATAGCGAACATGTCTGAGCCATCGTGTTTCTTTCCTTTCCAAAGTCAAACTGATCAACGTCGCTTCGCACTTCATTGTCGAGAGATTTCATGGACAAAATTGTAAGCACGCGAGACTGATAAGTGTCCTGAGCAATGGAAAATTAAACTATGCCTAGTTTAGCTTGGTGCTGACATGACTAGGTTAGGTTAGGTCCTCCGGTCTTGTCGCCTTGGTTTACATTAAGGAACCTTTCTATCTCCTGCCGCCCAGTGCTTGCGTCTCAGGCATCCAGCAGCCGCTGATGTATCAGCATTATATTGAACGGAAGGATCTCCAGGCTTATACCGAGAGAAGTATGGACAGAAAACTAGGCCACATTCAGCGATGCTTTATATCCACATCAAGACTGGGACCAGGGTGCACTTCTATCCCGCTTCTCTCGCAGAGTCTCAAAGTTGTTGCCGTAACTTAGAACGAGGATAGACCACCACTTCAGAATCTCGTTCTAATGCGGAATCATTGCGAGGGTTTTGTATATCTTATGAACCTAAGTCGACAAGAATGTATAAATACCTGGCCTTCTGGAGGTTGTTCATTCAGCTCCTTATCCTGCTTTCAATCAGGTCAGTATACTGGCCTTTCTCTCCTTGTATGAATTAAACTTACCCAGTTCTTTCGGCTGCTCTAGAAGCTACTAACTAATCGAAATGCAATTCAAGGTCGCGTTCCTCACCAGCGCTCTCATGGCCGCTGCCCCGGCACTTGCAGCCGATTTCGTTTGGTTCTCTGGTGCAAGCTGTACTGGCTCTGTCATCGCTCGCAGCCCTGGCGTAAATCCAGGCATCTGCGTCTTCCTCACCAACGGCGGCTCTGCAAGATCAATCAGCTATTCTGGTGTTCCCAACCACGCCAACTTCTTCGTGTCTGGCGGCGCACACGATATCTGCACTAATGGCCCGACTATCGTCACTGGAGGCGGCTCTGGATGTGCCACCGTGCCCGCTGGGTAAGTCCTCTGCTTCAACGACTATTGAATAAGCGGTGAACTGATGATGGATGAATGTAGGTTTAACCTCGAGAGCTTCAACATTTCCTAAATTACAGGCCCAAACAGGTTAAGATAGCCATCGGGTGTCCCAAGTCCTGACGAAGCGATATGTATTGGATTAAGCTGTTGATTTGAAATCTTTGTTAAATTTGAATACATGTTTTCTGAGCCTATGTGAGCGACACACTAGCCCAGATACTGAATTACAGGAGGAGAAAAGCGTGAAAACAAGATAAATGATTCTTCAGTAGCGGACATTATATGTTGCTGAACTAGTGATTCAATAATCCATTGTCAAGTAATTATTGAGATGTTGCACCATGGTTCTGACTCCAGTTGAATACCTCCCCTTGTGAACAATCCGAATGCCATTCAGAGTTTTGGAAAATTGTCGGTTCATGAGGCACTAGAGTCGTAGAGAGGATCTAGTCCGTTGGTGAGGCACGAGGTCGCGGGACAAAGTTGTGTTTTTTATTGTTATTTCTCTTTCTTTTTCCAAAATCAGCCTTTCGGCTATAAAAAAGTGGGTCCTGGCCTACATTCGTCCTTGCAACATACCAAGCATCTTCTCTCATTACAATTATACAGTTTATACCCTGTCTCTCCCGTTTATAAAAACAAGACGATCAGGTGGTTTAACTTTGGCTGTTCATACGAAGTGCGGGTGCTGAGTGTATGTGTCCAATATAGTCGGATTGAGAATCCCGTCGTACTCTAAAAATGGCTCTATTCTTGGGTTTTCACTGCAATTCGCAACTTGAGTGGTCTGTGAGAGGCTGCGAACCAACAATCTAGGCAACTGTCTTACCTCCAGACGCAACTTTCTTCCTTATGATCCGTGTCTGAGCACTGCTCTTCCATCCTCTGATTGCCAAGTGAGTGCATGGCTGTCGCCATGTGGTTTATTTCTCAGATGACGTTATAAGCAAAATTAGCAGCTCGTCCTATCAACAACTCAACATCGACACCAAGACTTCATGTTTTGTATTGAAATAACAAAACCCTTTCCTCCTGCTGGTATTCATGGAGGGCTGGTTATCACACAGCGGTTTTGGGCTTTCTTAGCACGTCGTTGTAAAAAGCCTCATTTTTCTAATTTTTGTGAGGACTTGACTATTGTTCATGCTCTTTATCTCCTCAATGCGAATCCAGAAGCTTGAGACAAAGTCTGTGTAGATGTTGCATCTGTATCAGAGGTTGATTCTAGACCAAGAAGACAACATGTACGTACACATGGCTGTTCATGGATCATAAGATTGAAAGTCTGTCTATTTTTTACCAGTTCTCATGGCTTCCAGAACGGAGGTGATGTGGGGCACCCATGAGGCACAATATTTTTTTCCATTCTACCCCCACAGCTTCAGCGTCCGATTCTATGGACAACAGCGCCAAAATTATCTTTCTTTTCTTCGCCGTCCAGTGCTATCACCGCTTTGGTCGTTATCCCTTGACAGCGGTAGGTTATTTGAAGCAGCTTTTGATATATATTTCAGAACTGTAACAGCATCCCGTCGATGTACTGGCTTACGACAATCTTTGACTTGTTGTTTCATCTAACCTGGCCAGGAAAAATTACCGCTTCCGGATCTACGTGACTCCTCCTGCTCGACCTTCATCATGCTCTCTCAGGGACTTACCGTTGTAGCCTCCAGCTCACGTCGTATTCTCCGTGCCTGCCGCTGCCAATGACTCATTGACCATAAATCACGCCCATAACATTGTTAATGTATTTACTTACCTGTCTTGAAGTTCCGGTCCTAATTTTTCACTCGACAACTGAAGTTCAGTCGCCTCGTCCATGATAAATTGTATTTATTCGATTGGATCAACAGAATGCCATTGCCAAAATGAGTCTTTCAATGCCAGACTTAGATTCCAGGCTCTTAAGTTTTCCTTTTTTATTGCTCTGAAGCAATTGTTACTGTTCATTGCTCACTGGTTCGCCACTGAAATTTGCATACAGATGACACTCCATGTACACCATATACAAATGTAAGGGCTGCGTCAACCGTAGAAGAGTTTATTTTCCCCTAGTGATTGGAATGATTGATCGAAATATATAGTCAGCATTTACAACAGCTCCCATATCTGAGAGCGAGTGTACAATGAAGTTGATGGACGGGCATGTGAGAAACGGCCAAACTACAGCGCTGGCCACGCCGTTCTGCAAGGATTGCTTCACAATCAATATCCAGTCACCCTCATTACAGTCCACCATGATGTCCGATGTCCCCATGATATTTCACAAGATCGTGAAGGGAAGGTCAATATCGCTCGAGTCCTTGTAAGACTATTTTTTTTTAAAAAAAACATCAATTTGATACGCTCGATCGGGCGGGTGAATGTTGCATAATATCTATCGGTTCTTTATATATTTTGATAATTAAGTTGCTAATGACTTTTTACCACAGGTTCCTGTTACCAAATATAAAGTATTTCACATGAGTCTCACATGAGTACGGCATTTGCCGAATGCTGTATGCTGCCTAGTTCTTATATCGTTTACGCTCTCGTGATATCCATACCTACATTCCTCTTCTTTTGGCGCTTCCATTCCCGTCCCCCTCCTCCAAAATCCACATCTCAATCAAAATCAATTATGCAACCTGCAAGAACAGATCTGGCGCCTCCTAGGGATGATCCATTTACTACTGCAGAGTTGGCCCAGTACGATGGAAGCGATGCATCGAAACCAATCTATGTTGCAATCAAGGGTGCGTACAGCTCTGCTTTTCTCTCTTGAGATCTCGAGGTATTGAACGCATTTTTTGCAAGGTGATATCTTTGACGTGACACATAAAGCCGATTCCTATGGCCCAGGAAAATCTTACAACGTTTTCGCTGGAAAAGACGGCTCGCGTGGTCTTGGAAAGTCAAGTTTGAAGGTGGAGGATGCCGTTGCAGATTATAGTACTCTAGGTGCTCCGGAAAAGAAAGTGTTAGATGACTGGCACTCGTTCTTTTCGTGCGTGTATTTTTCTATCTGATATCCGTTCTTTCTTCCGAGTCTTTTCTTTTTCTCTTTTTTTCTCAGAAAACGTTACAATATTGTCGGAAAAGTTTCTGATGGTCCAAATATTGAGTCATAGGCGTCAGATAAAATTGCTTGGGTTTCCTCGGCTTTTGGATGGAGTTGTTGCGTTCACACTTTTTGTTACGAATGCAAGTCCCTATCTCCATTTCCAGCTCCCCAATCAGGCATTCTTTGAAGAATATGAGAATCCCAGAGTCCTTCGATACCAGAATCTTGCTGAGGTTTCACGTAGCACTGCCAGATGTGATTGCCATTCACTCACTTTACCGAAGAATTCAGGAAACCTCAAGTCAAGACAACTTGTCATTACATTGATCATAGCTTATCAGCTCTACCCAACTCTACCGAAAGCGTTGACATTCTACCTCTATTAATATAGGTCCAAAACAATAAATTCGAGAGCATACTCAAATCCCCAAGAATTCTTTCCTAGCCATAATTTCATCCCTCAGCATATTCACCCTCGTATCTAATCTTGAACTCAAATCTGTCGAATTTGTCGCAAGTTGTATCGTTCGATCCAAATTCTCCACCGCATTCTGAATCGCCCTTCTCCACTTGTCCTTGACACCTTGTCGTATTATAGTACTGTTCTGGTCAGGACGAGGAATGGGTTCAAGAGCTTCTATTTCCTTCAATTCAAGAACAGCTAATTCAAACATGGTTACTCCTCCGATCCAAGTCGAATTTTCAATTTTGGATTGGTATGAGTATGCATCGTTCAGGAAAGCTCGAGCTGCGGAGTATGATTTTATCGTCCGATGAACAACGCCCAATAGTAACGACCGAAGTGCAAGTTCATCTGGAGTATCGAGGGTGGCAGTACATGGATTTTTGGAGCTGGCTGCTGATGGAGTCGGAAGAGAAAAATGTGGAGATGCAATAGTTGGTGCGGGCAATGATGACGACCATTCACGGATATGAAGAAGGGCGACGTCTGTGGAAATGCGACTGTGAGTGTTCCAGACTACAGATGGGTCAGCTTAAATGTATGACGGCTATATAGGTGCCTACATATGGCCATTTCTAATTGCATATAAAATCAGTCATGCCTCTATCAGAAAAAAAATCCCGCGTACCTTCAGCGGGGCTGATAGTGATCGCCGCTACAAAAGATTCCTCGTTTTTCCCTAGCCGCCTCTGCTTTTCCTTATAGAAAGCAACTACTGCAACCTCAATCGAGATATTTCGGCATTAAATGGACCACGTACTCTTTTTTTTCAAAAATACTTCAGTCGGTAGATCTTTCCCGCCAATCTTTTTATCTATCAATCCAGGAATCGAGTCGAACAGCCTCTGAGCCTCATCACGATTGCCAAGTGACCAATGGCATCCTGCTGCAATAAAGTAGTATGTTGCATGGCTCCTACAAAAACATCAGTCGTAGGACTTGATTGAAGATAGTAACTTGCCAGGTGTTGAGTTGGGTAATGCGGATAAACATTTCAGCTGCTTCGGAGTACTGCCGTTGGCTAAGCAGCGTCCACGCAAGCTCGAACACGAGCTATGAAAAGGTCAATGTAAGCCTTGTTAGCCAATTTGGGCTCACCAGACTGTCTGCCTGAGCAAAACCAAAAGGCCTCCCGGGTTTCAAACCGTCTTGAATTACTTGAATTGCAGCCTCTGGATTATTGCTCATACGTAGAATTTTGGCCTACATCATGAGCAACCGAAATTTCAACCGAAAATGGGAAAAACCTTGTTGAGAATCCATAATGCGCCATTGGGAAACCGATTATAAAGTCTATCGACGAGATCTTGATACTCGTCAATGATCTTGGATTCGTTAGCCTGATAACCTGAGAGCAAAAGAACAACGCCGTGATAGGTCATCAAAACAAGCCTGATTTGAGTGAGACCTCGATCGGAAAAGAGAAACGCTGTCGACGGACCCAGCAAAGACGGAATGAGTATCATTGCGAGCAGCAGCAACAGCAAGGGCCTTGAGGGCAAGCTTTCTATCATGTTTGAAACCGAAGAAGCCCACCACGTTCCTAGAGATGTATCAGAATGTCATCGACATGATAGCAACTTGACTTGCTGTATACGTTTAGGAAGGAGAGAAAATACCAAGTTAAAAAGGCCATATCCAAAAGCCGTACCAGCAATAACCAAATCATCGACAGGTCCATCTGGCTCCCTTGGATGGAGATATGGGCGGTGATGGGTTGCGGTTAATGCTGGTGTGGAGGCATTGGAGCCCGAGGTGAGGCGACTGAAAAGACTTCGTTTTTGACAGATGGGTGGTTTGAGGTCGGGCTCGGATTCGGGGACAGCAGGGAGTGTGGTTGTAGACGAGGCGGCAGAGGAAGCAGAAGAGTATGAAACTGAGCCAGCAAAACTACTTTGGCGGCTGGAGAGGCCGAGCATGGGAGGAGGTGAGGGAAGGTAAGCGTCGATGCCATTGGGGAAGACTGTCTTGTAAAGCTTTGAGAATTTCGAGTGTGCACTGGAAAGCAATGATATTAGGTGTGATGGGATGAGACAGAGACACACGAGTTGAGTGAATATCTGAAAGCAATGGATCAGGGGGGATACAGGAGCGGGTGAGACAAGACATACAGGCACTGAAGATAGCCCATGTAAGATTCACTGAGAGTGATGAGCGACAATGGAAGTGCTGCAAAAAATTAAGACCTACCTGAGTGCATGTAGGAGACCGAGAAAGACGACTGTGTCAGCGTTCAAAATTTCCCATTCGACGCCTGGGTGGAAGCGGTGGTTTTCGACATGCTTTCTCGACTTTGTAAACTTTCGAGTGCCAGCCTCTGCGAGCGTCAAGCAGCGGTTAGCTTCCTCGATAACATGTGCCTGTGGCAAACAAGGTCCATAAATGAATGGGTAAGGATGATAAAAATGGAGACGGACCTCCATGCCGAGAACGGCCTCGAGAAAAGCACAGACACCAAGGCCGAGCTGGTGGAAAGGATCGTTGTGGCCACTGAAGAGGGCTCGTGCGCCGGAAATGTCGTTCTCAAAGAGCTTGTTGAAGCCGTTTGTTGCATTTCTCAGGAAATCCACTTCGAGAATGGGGTCCATGACGAGTGCAAGTTCCCACGATAATTCTGGGATGAATTGCTTCCAAATGAGGTCCATCATTCTCACGGTATGCGTCTTGCTGGAGCTGGCTTTTTTGTTCTCCTTGACACATGGCTTCTCTGGCTCGCGCGCGTATTCCTTTTCGTGTTGTATGTTTTTTGTTTTTTATTATTGTTACTTATGTTCTGACATTTCACCAGCCCCAGCACTGTCTGCGCTCCATCCAGACTTCTGCCGACACTACCCAGCTCAAACAGTCCCCTTCCGACCCATCCCAACCCCTCACCGTCCGTCTTCATGAGGACTCTTTCCACGCCTACAAGTGCGAAGCGCCCGATCTCGAGGTACAGGTCACTCGCCAGGACCTCTTGACTATGTACGAGCAGATGCAGACCATGCGTCGCATGGAAATGGCTGCAGACGCCCTCTACAAGTCTAAGCTCATCCGTGGTTTCTGCCATTTGGCCATCGGCCAGGTACGTCGATCATTTCATGCTGATATAGTTGAGCCTGTAATTTCTCGACAGGAAGCCGTGTCCGTTGGTCTTGAACACGGCATCAAACCAGACGACAGAGTTATCACTGCCTATCGTTGCCATCCTTTCGCCGTCATGCGTGGTGGTTCCATTACTGGTGTCCTCAGTGAGCTTCTCGGTCGTCAAGGTGGCATGTCTCACGGAAAGGGTGGTTCCATGCACATTTTTACTCCTTCATTCTTTGGAGGAAATGGAATCGTTGGCGCCCAAGTCCCTGTCGGCGCTGGTGTTGCATTTGCTCAAAAGTATATGGGCCACAAAAATTGCACATTTGCTCTGTATGGTGATGGTGCTAGTAACCAGGGTCAAGTGTTCGAAGCATTCAACATGGTGCACTCCCTCTTGCCTGTTTTTGCCTGCCTCGCTGACCACATTATCAGGCTAAGCTCTGGAATCTCCCTGCCATCTTTGTCTGTGAAAACAACAAGTATGGTATGGGTACCTCTGCCGAGCGATCGTCTTCCAACACCGAGTACTTCACTCGGGGTGACAAAATCCCCGGTCTTCAGGTTTGGACTATTCTCATCTCGGCCGTAGGTCAATTGTCATGTCGTCTCGTCTCTAGGTTAATGGAATGGACATTATTGCAACTCGTCAAGCTGTACAATATGCCCGTCGATGGGCTGTCGAGGAAGAGAAAGGTCCTCTTCTCCTAGAATTCGTCACTTATCGTTATGGCGGTCACTCGTGTGTATACCAATCACTCACTACTGGGCTCATGATTACCTTCTTCTCGCAGTATGTCCGATCCAGGAACCACCTATCGCACACGGGAAGAAGTTCAACACATGCGCTCTACCCAAGACCCCATCCGTGGCCTTCAACGTTACATTGAACAATGGGGACTTGCATCCGAGCAGGATCTCAAGGCGCTCGACAAAGCAGCCAAAGCCACAGTCGATGCTGCAGTTGAAAATGCCAAGGCGTCACCAGAACCCGACAACAAAGACCTTTGGACTGATATCTACTACAAGGGTACTGAACCACCCTTCATGAGGGGCCGTGAACGCGAGGAGGTTCACTATTATTAGATATTTACATCTTTCCTAATTTCGTTTTCACGATTTTGTTGGATAAACGAGTGACTGAAAGCTTCGGACAAGATGACTGGGTTTGCACATCATTACCACTAGCTGCCCTTTGAACACGGAAATCATGAAAAACTAAGGCCTTTTTGATGTCAAATAGTGGTCATAAGTTATCTACACTTTTCCAATGAATCTTCCTAACATTATAAACCTACAAATGAGCATCAACGCGAACCCAACCATCAGTGCACTCCCTACACAAGGTCAATGACATTTTGAGCACTTGAAAACATCACATACATTACTTACCGGCAAACATACCCACACTCTCGAACCCGTTCGTTCTTTTGTTGATAGCGCCAGAGATGGGCGGACCCGCCAACGCACCGAAAGCTATAACTGTCAAGAACATACCAACGCGTCTCCCAACATCACCTTCACCGCCAATATTCATGACGGGTTTGGGCAAAACGGAAACAAACGCGCCACAGGTAAAACCATAGATAATGCTGATGATGATGAAAGGAGCTGTTGAATGAGCGAACGGCCAGGCATAGGTTGTAACACTAATTATGAATGTTGCAGGTGCTATGACATTGAGAGGACCTTTGGGAATAAATTATAATAAAGAACACAGGTAAGAGGCGGAGCATTACCAATGACATCGGCAAGCACCCCAGCTAACGATCGTCCAAAAATGGAAGTGCCATTCACGATAGCAACAAAGTAGAATGCTAATTCCGGGGTAATTGTGCTAACTTGAGTCGCGCTGACGCTAATATATGTCATGACTAGGCAGCGATTGTTGAAATCTAGGGTAATCATGAAGTGACGGGTGTATCTCACTTGTGTAAAGTCCAAGATATGAGAGGAAAATGGATGAGGTATACAACGTATAGGGCATGCTTCGAAATACAGCGAAATTGAACAAACCACCCTTGACGTTGACGGGGGCAAGTCGTGTTTTCATGGTCTATTGGGCCATCCAGGGCTGATAATAGTATAATAAGGTTATTGAACTCACCAAATTACACACACAAACCATAAACAGAAAAATGAACCCGAGAATCCTCATCGTCCAACGAAAACTAAGGCATTTCAGTCATTAATTCCACCTAGCAAATTAAACTACAAACCCAACAATGGGAAGCAAATTCTTCACCATGATCGGAATCACAGTACCGGCAATTGCAGATCCTACGGCCATATATCCGAGCGCACTTCCTCGCTTCTCCTTGAACCAGTGCGCAAGGATGGAGTTATTGCATGTAAAAAGTCCACCACAGCCAATCTTGTCACGCAAAAAATCAATTCATATACCACGAAACTAGTGCTGTAACAAGGAACAAAGCTCACACCAGCCATGATACCTTGACTGAGAAGAAACTGCCAATATTCTGTGCATTGAGCTGCGAGAAATGTTGCAACAACAAGCAGGAGACCAGAGGTCATAAACAGTGCGCGAAAATAGCCAAGGTCAAAAAGACGTCCGACGATCAACCCAGGGAAGAGGACGAGGGAGTACTATCATCAATGAATTCACCAGAAACTGCTGACATGATTCGACAACCGAACCTGTATTGAACCGATCCAAGAACTGAATTCGGTTGCATGAGTCAATATAGAACAGGACTAGAACCACGAGAGATCAATTCACATTGTCGAAGGTGATTGTTTTTGCAACAAGGTCTGCTGATAATACGCTTGGAAGACCTACTATTTAAATAAGCGCATGATACCACCTATACTTCGGACAGTTGCAACATACACCCCATGAGTTGACAAAACCGAAACTGAAGAAAGATGCTGAATAGATATCCAAAAGTCTATCACGTGTGACTTACGTCGCGTAACTGGAACACGCTGCCTAATGTCTCTTTGCTTTGAGCAATGTCAGTGGATTGTAGGGGAAAGAACAACACGCACACCAATAACCACAATCCATGCCCTTGTACCACCATCCGGGAACTCTTCTGTGACATGATTGCCATTCTGCGATTCTTGAGACGATTGCTCCTCGTGCTTTGAGTCCTGACTTATACTCTTTCTGTGGGGGTTTCCAACAGAATAGGACATACTGGGGGCAATCGAAACACAAGGGAGAATAGTTAAGAAAGGGGTCTTCACACGCCATCACCATCACCACGAGATCATAGTCTCCTGATTTGATTATTCGATAAATCAGCAAATACACTGTGTTGATAAACTCCATATGCATTATCGACCACACAGTAGACTATGTCAAGTTGCTGCTTGAATCCAGATGTCAAATCATTTCGATGCCCTATGCCACACTCGATGCTTACCAAGACTCACTCGTTCAGAAGTTTTTTATCGCCAACCGTGGGAACCATTCTCATGGCTTGATATTCTGATTCGGAACGTTGGCTTCGAGTGAGCAATATATGTATCACGAGTCGCCGGGGAAGCATCTTTTTGGAATCCAGAAGGTCCTACATTCCTTCTGCAGAATGTTTATGAGCATTTTCCAAGATATAAAGTGATCACAAAAGCCGCCGATTTCCATCCCTATCGCTTGCAAGAATCTTCAATCTGTGTGAGATGCGCCGTCTTTTTCTCTCGAGTCTTGCTACTGTGGCAATTTGTGCGGCGCGACAGAACGCTCTTGTAGATTTGGGTTATGCACGATACCAAGGAAGTATCAACAATCAAACAGGAAATATCGAATTCCTGGGGATTCGATATGCAGCACCTCCTACAGGTAAGCTCACTCATCAAGACCATCCAGAACTTCGTTTATATCGGCGCTTACCCAGGTCGTTTCCGGTGGAGAGAACCACAACAGCCTCCAAAAGTGTCTGGAACACAACAAGCAGACAACCAGCCAAACATGTGTTGGCAAGCAGGAGACGGGAGTGCACCCGTCACACCTTTTCCTACTCACAATGA
>Ga0153980_1000890_pt1 | contig 13067 bp, 6 predicted proteins | sample TSGA064MetaG_FD_104722 | JGI IMG/M metagenome (GOLD analysis project Ga0153980, IMG submission 104722) | Attine ant fungus gardens microbial communities from Georgia, USA - TSGA064 MetaG | ecosystem: Host-associated > Fungi > Mycelium > Unclassified | place: USA: Georgia, Magnolia Springs State... | reverse complement strand
TTTAGCTTCTAGCATGGTTCCCTTCTCTACTGGCGTTGATGAACAATCGGTGACATTGCTTCGGAATAAAGAAAATGAGTTGGCGACTATTTCATTAACATTCCAAGCAAAAATGCCAAAGCAAGGAATTGTTGCTTTTGAAGATGCCTATATTACCATTACAGATTATCCACGCGCAGATGAAGCGATTGTTCACTACAATGACGGTACGGTTGAGACCATCGTTTCTGGGTACTCAGCTGAAGCCATGAATTATGAAATCTACAATATGGTTGAAGCAATCAAAGGTACTCAACCCAACCGCTCCTTATTTTTCACGACAGAAGTCATTGATATTTTGGACCAGATGCAAAAATTATGGCAGAATTAAAAAAGAGAACTTCGGCTTTTGCCGAAGTTCTCTTTTTTATTTGTTCTCTATGGATAAATACGGTTTAACATACGTGGGAACGGAATCGCTTCACGAATATGTTCATTACCAGTAATGAACGTAACAGCACGTTCTAAACCTAACCCGAAGCCGGAATGTGGCACAGAACCGTATTTACGTAAATCTAAATACCAGCTGTATTCTTCTTCAGATAAGCCAAACTCAGCTACTTTTTCTTTCAAATAATCATAATCAGTTGCACGCTCTGAACCACCGATAATTTCACCATAACCTTCTGGCGCAATTAAATCGGCACAAATTACAACATCTTCACGTGTTGGATGTGGTTTCATATAGAAGGCTTTAATTGCTTTTGGATAATTTAAAATGAATGTTGGGACGCCATAGTAATTTGAAATAAAGGTTTCATGTGGACTACCAAAGTCTTCGCCCCATTCAATGTGATCATAATCATTGTTTGCTTCTTCTTTTTGTAATAACTCAATCGCATCATCGTAAGTAATACGTTTGAATGGTTCCGAAACATATTTTTCCAGTAAAGCTGTATCACGTTCTAAAACATCCAATGGATATTGTTGATTTTTCAATACTGATTTAATTAAATGTTTTACGTAGGCTTCTTGAATATCTAGTGATTCTTCATGAGTTGTGTATGCCATTTCTGGTTCAATCATCCAGAATTCCGTTAAGTGACGACGAGTTTTGGATTTTTCCGCGCGGAAAGTTGGTCCAAAAGTAAAGACTTTTCCAAATGCCATCGCACCAGCTTCTGCATATAATTGACCTGTTTGTGATAAGAATGCTGGTTGTCCGAAGTAATCTGTTTCAAATAATTCTGTTGTGCCTTCTGGTGCTGAGCCTGTTAAAATTGGGCTGTCAATTTTAATGAATCCTTGTTCGTTAAAGAACTCGTAAGTAGCACGAATAATTTCGTTACGAACTAACATGATTGCATGTTGTTTGCTTGAACGTAACCATAAATGACGATGATCCATTAAGAAATCTGTGCCGTGTTCTTTCGGCGTAATTGGGTAATCTTCTGAAGCGCCAACAACTTCTAAATCAGTGATATCCATTTCATAGCCGAATTTAGAACGGCTATCTTCTTTGATAACACCAGTAACCATGACTGCTGTTTCTTGTGATAAATGTTTAATTTCTTGGAATTTTTCTGTACCAGTTTCTTCACCAAAGGCTTCAATGAAGTTTGGTTTGAACACGACACCTTGGAAAAAGGCTGTCCCGTCACGTAATTGTAAAAAGGCAATTTTTCCGCTTGAGCGTTTGTTAGCAATCCAAGCGCCAATTTTTACTGTTTCTCCAACATGTTTGTTTGAATCAATAATTTGAATTTGTTCCACGTTTGTCTCTCCGTTCATTTCTTAGTTTATTCTTTTAGGCGTTGTGCTGAATCCGTTTCTTTTCTATAAAGTCGTTCATTCGCTCAATCGCTTTTTCTAACGTCATTAAATCTGTCGCATAGCTCATCCGCACATGTTCTGGTGCACCAAAGCCCTCTCCCGTTACCAGAGCAACATGCGCTTCTTGTAATAAATCTTCCACCCAATTAGTCACGTTATCATACCCACAAATTTCTAATGTTTTTTTGACATTCGGGAATAGATAAAAGGCGCCTTCAGGTTTTATTAGCGAAACACCTGGCAAAGCTGCTACTTTTGGATAGATATGATTCAGGCGTTTTTCAAAGGCCTGACGCATGTCTTCAACTGTCGACTGTTCACCTGTTAAAGCCTCAATTGCCGCATATTGGCTAACTGCGACTGGATTACTGGTGGATTGTGAAGCGAGTTGTGTCATTGCTTGAATAATTTTTTCATCACCGACTGCAAAACCAATGCGCCAGCCTGTCATTGCATATGTTTTGGAAACACCATTAATAATGATTGTCTGTTGACGAATTGCTTCTGAGATGGTTGCAATTGGTGTGAACCGATGTCCATTGTACACCAAACGACCATAAATATCATCTGCAATAATGAGGATATTATGAGCAACTGCCCATTCACCAATTTGGCGTAATTCTTCTTCCGTATAAATAACACCAGTTGGGTTAGATGGTGAATTTAGAATGATTGCTTTTGTTTTGTCCGTTCGTACAGCTTCTAATTGTGCAACTGACACTTTAAATGATTGCTCTTGCGTGCTTGATACAAACACTGGCTTGCCTTCTGCTAACTTGACTTGTTCACCATAACTTACCCAATAAGGGACAGGGATAATCACTTCGTCCCCAACGTTCAAAATGGCTTGAAATAATAGATACAGCGCATATTTGGCACCATCTGTCACAATAACTTGCTTGGGTTGATAACGAAGTTGATATTCTCGTTCCACATAAGAAACAATCGCTTGCTTTAATTCAGGAATGCCGCCAGAAGGTGTGTAATAACTTGCTCTTCCATCCTCAATTGAAGCAATTGCTGCTTTTTGAATATTTTTCGGGGTTACAAAATCTGGTTCCCCAACCGTTAAGCTTAAAACATCTACACCTTTTGCTTTTAATGCTTTCGCTTTGGCGGCAGCTGCTAATGTAACAGAAGGAGTCAATTGCTGTGCTCGATTTGATACGTTCATACACCTTTCACTCCCACTTTCATCAAAACCTATCTAAATTAAATATCTTTGACAACGTTGATCTCTTCGCCTTTATCAAAGCTCATAAGATAATATGTTAGTACTCCTTGATCATTTTCGGTGACCACTTCCCATGCAGGGCGCTTATCATAAAGCCCTAACGTAGCTTTCATCACCGATTCATCGGGATGGGCTTTAGCAACAATGTCTGTTATTTGTTGTTCAGTTTGACCATCTTTTTGATTTAAGACCGTGACTTTTTCTCCCGATTTAGGGACAATCACGACAATCTCTGTGCCTTTATCATTTTTGCCGGTTAAAGTAAAATACGTATTTTTACGTGTAAACCAGTAAAATTTATCAACTGTTTCTAAATTAGCAGAAGTTTTGGCAATTGCGGTTGCTTCTTTTTTGGCTTGAGCCATTGGTTGATTGGTTCGTACAAAAAAGATAATTATTGTTACAAGAATTGCTAAAAGGATTGCCAATAGGGTTAAAAGGACAGTAATCCGTTTCTTCTCTTTCTTTTCTTCTAATTCCTCCAAAAATCCTTCCATCCTCTCTAAACTTACTGGGTCTTATTATAGCAGAAAAATAGCGGCCTTTCACAAATATGACCTAAAAATAATCGATTATTTGTTTAAAAATTCCTTTAATTCTTCTAAAATTTCAGGCATGGGCGCTTCTTTTACTGAGAGTCCCTTGGGAAACGCTTTGATTAATCGTTTGCCATATTTTGCAGTGACTAAACGACGATCCAGAATCAGCAATGCCCCTCTGTCTTCTTCAGAACGGATTAAACGGCCCAGTGCTTGTCGCAAACGTAAGGCTGCTTTCGGTACCGCTTCTTGAGCAAATGGTTGTATCCCTTCTGCTTCTAAATACGCATATTTTGCTTGCACAAGTGGTCGTTTCGGGTTTTCAAAAGGCAAACGCGTAACTATCAATAACTGTAAAGCTGTTCCTGGTAAGTCCACACCTTCCCAAAAGCTATCGGCTCCTAGCAAGACATTTGGTTTTCCATTAGAGAACCGTTTAAGAATTTTTTCACGACTGCCGCTAATCCCTTGGGCGAGGACCTCTTGTCCTTTTTCCAATAATCTTGGCTGGACTTGATGATACACGGTGGACAATAATTCATGCGAAGTAAAAAGAACCAACATCGAACGTTCCTCTTGCGCCATCAATTTTTCAATGGTATCTGAAATGTATTGACCCATTTCATAGGAAGAGGCATTTTGAATGGCTACTGCTTCTTCCGGTACATAGACTCGCGCATTTTCTGCATAGTTATATGGCGTTGGCAGGTTTTTGAACATCACCTCTGTTAAACCTAACCGTTGCGGTAAATACTTTTTATTGTTGCCAAACTTCAATGTGCCGCTTGTATAAATAATTCGTTCATACCGCGGATACCACTTTGTTTCAGGAAGCAAACTAGCTTCTAAGTCATGAATTTCAATCAAGCCATGGTCTTCATTTTGTGGTAAATATTCTTTTACCCAACGTGGACGCCAATCATCAAGATAAATGGTAAAACAGTGATGAATACGTTCAATTTCATCAAAAAATTGAAACAAGCGCACAAAAACGATGCGATCAGCCAAACTAAAGGTTTCCAACTGACTCATAATTGTTTGCTGTAACTTACTTTGAATAGTTAACAGCTCCTGCAGTAAAAGCTGGAGCGTTTGACTATGTTTTTCTCCCGCAGCAGATAAATAATCAATACGTTCTTTGGTTAAAAGCAACTCCTGATGGTCTATCCGCTTCTGTGTTTTACTAAATAAACGATGCAATTCAAAAAGAAAATCTTGCCATTCATCCACAAAATCCAGTAAACCTTGCTGATAAATTTTTACAAACCGCTGCTCTTCAGAAAACTGTTGAAAAATTTGCTGTAAAGCAACAAAAAGTTGTTCTTTTTCAATAAAATGTGTGACTTGTTTTTTTAGTATCACACTGTTCACTCGTTCGCTCGCCATCCGACTAGCGATGTCTGGTAAATGATGTGCTTCATCAATAATTAGCCACGGACTTTCAGGTAATAACGGTTGTTTTCTTAGCGACTCTTGCGCCAAAAATGCATGATTAACAATCAACACGTTACTTTGAGCGACTTTTTTATACAGATGTCTTAAAAAGTCAACTTCATAAAGTTCATCTTTTTTTGAAAGAAAATCCAATCCGCGATGTGTAACTTCTTTCCAGAATAAATGATTTAAATTCGTCAATTGTAGTTCATCTAAATCGCCCGTTTCTGTTTCTAGCAACCAGACGAGAACGCCCATTTGATAAAGAGCGTATTGTTTTTGCGGAGTTGGCTGATTCAACGTTGCCTTAAAGCGTTGTAAATCAAGATAGTGTCGATGGCTTTTAATAACAATGCCTCGTAATTTCCCTTGGCAGATTTGATTGGCTAATGGTAAATCTTTTTCCACTAATTGATTTTGTAAAACAATCGAAACTGTTGAAATGATGACTGGTTTTTCTGGCGTTGCTAAATAGCTCATCGGCAACAGATAGCCTAATGTTTTTCCCGTTCCAGTCGCTGCTTCAATAAATAAATCTTTTGTCGTTCCTTCTGTAAAATGATCATAGACTAAATTCATCATCCGACTCTGTTCCGCACGATAAGCGAAACGTTCGCCAAACAGTTTTTCTTTGGCTTTTTTAGTTTTGGGATACGTGCTAGTCTGATAGAACGTTTCTTCAAAAAGTGGAACTTCTTTTTTGCGTAAAGCAATGCCACTGACCACTTGATAAGCTGGATTTAATGGTGTGACTTGTTTTTTCATTTGTTCATACGTTTGTTGAATAAAGGCACTGGTTTCCCGCGCTGTCTGTTGACTTAATTCCGCAATTTTTTCCATAGTGACTAATGGTAAAGATTTCATTTTTTCTTGAATTAATAACAAAAGTTCGGCTGTAACCTGCGCATCACTATCTGCTTGATGGGGATTCTCATGAGACAAACCTAAGCTTTCCGACAAATCACTTAAGCGGAAACTTTTTTCTGTCGGTAAAAAAATCTGTGCCAATTCCACTGTATCAATGGCTGGAATGGTAAGTGGCGGCGTGCCACACCGTACCAGTTCACGAGCTAAAAAATTATAATCAAAGTGGACGTTATGCGCCACAAAAATAGTATCTTCCAGATAATGATAAATTGTATGTGCTACATCTTCAAAATAAGGCGCTTTTTGAACTTGCGTATTACTAATCCCCGTTAAACTTTGAATTTGTTTTGGTACTACTTGATTGGGATTCACATCTGTCGCAAAGTTCGCAATAATCTTTCCATCTTGAACGAGAACGCATCCAAACTGAATGATCCGATCACTTGTAGGATCTGTTCCAGTCGTTTCAAGGTCAACTACTGCATACACTTGTTTGTCTTTCAATGACTTCACGCCTTTCATTCATCTTTGAAAATTATACTACAATTTATAGGATTTTCACTAGTATTTCAAAAATTCTCTTGAAATCTTTTCCAGAGATAATAAGAAAGAGCCTGAAACAAAAATTCAAAGTGATTTTTGTTTCAGGCTTAAAAGCTGATAAACTGAATGGTTTTGTCTTACCTTCTCCTAAATAAACGATTAATAACAGTCAAGGATTTTCTGCATATACTGATTTAATTGCCCATAGCCTTCCAATTCTCTGATTACTGGGAGCGGACAACGAACCTTTTTATTAAATAGTGTCCGCTTTTCAACATATTCTGTAACTTCGTCTAAAAATTTATCTAATCCTTTTTCTAGTTTCATACAGCTTAACTGATTGCAAATTCGCACGTCTCCTGCTTTTTTCTTTTGAACTTGTTTAAATGATTGTGAGAATGCTTTTGCTTCAATCATTTGTGCTTCTAACTGTCTTTTTTCAATCGTTATTTTCGGTACTGCTTGATTTCCATCAGTATCCTCTAACTGGCGACTCATAAAGCGACGATAAATTTCCTCTTCTAATTCGTCCAATTGTCGTTGAAAGTCCGCAGGAATTGTCCGACTTGATGAATTTTCTTTCTCACTTTCCATAGAGACAGCTTCTTTTTCTGACTTCTGCTCCTCCTCTTTTTCGGCAGACTTATTCACTGAATTTAACGAGCTTTTTTCTGTTTCTTGTGGAAAAGTAAATAAAGGTTTTGCCGCAGTACTCTGCTGGTTTTCTTGTTTTTTTTCTGGCTGTGCTTCTTTAATTGGCACTGTTTCAGATAACACTGGTTCTTTCGCTGGTTCTTCAAGCGCTAGTTTGTTAACAGGAAGCACTGCTTCACTTGTTGCTACAGTTGTTTCACCTTCTTGATTTTCCAGATTATCAGGCGATAGATTGACGTCTGGTTGTTCCAGATTAGTATCCTCTGATACTTTCAGCGATGCCTGTTCTGCGGCTATCACAGGAGAAGCTCTTTTCAAATGGATCGTTTTTATTTGTCTAGAAATGACGGGATTTCTCGTTTGATTAACGGCTTCATTTAAGGAGGCTAAATTTTCTTTTAAAAGTGTCAGCATTTCACGTAAGACAGCAATTTCACCAGCTAATTCCGTTAATTGATTTTCTTGCGGCACTACTTGCACATTGGTTTCATTCATACGGACTGTTTTTTTATTTTTAGTTGTTGGTATTTCATACATCCATTGTTTCAGTGCGGATCGTAAGTCACGAGTGGTCGGCTCAAAACTTCCAAAATAAACAGTGTAGTACATTAACTCTGTTTCAACATAGACATAAATCTTTTTAACAATTAACTCTTCAAACTGTTCTGATTCATCCCAACTTTCACATAAAGCCTCAAAAAATTGTTCCCCTTCTGCTAAATTTTGGTACTCTTTCGCTAAATAAAGCTTGCGAATTAAGTAAAAATTATACGGTGTTTCAACATTATCCGCATAAATTTCTCGTCCTAAAAAATCTGGATTCGTTTCTTTACAAAGAAAGACCGTTTTCTCTTCTGGTTGTGTTTCAAGTGTTTTAGTCATGAGGTTCACTTCCTTTTTCTCCGTTAATAACCATTTTTTAATGATAGATACCTTTAGTATACAGGAGAAATTCTTCTGATTTTCTCATATTTTTAAGAGACAATAGAAATTTTAGAGAAAAATCGACAGAAAAAAAACGTGAGATAAACAGTCCTATTGACCATTTATCTCACGCAAAATACTTAAACTGACTATTTTATCCTTGAAACATGCAACCATTTATTCTGCTGAATCAATTGGCAAAATCGTGTCTTTTTTCTCGCGACGTGCAATTGCTGGTAAAATCATTCCTAATAGAATTAAGACGATTGGTGTCACAATGTTAGAAGCTAATTGGAACAACCAGCCTTGAGGGTCTGAGGCATACTCAAATTTAGGCACCATTCCTAGGATACAAGCAAAGGCTGTAAATAGGAAACACCAAAGACCAAACACAAAACCAATTTTAGGATTTTTAACAAATTTATATTCTGAATTAAATTGTTTGTATGCTTTGTTTAGAAGCATATAGGCAAAGAAGACCCACAAGTAACGCATTGGCATAACTACAGAATTTAAGTTAGTTAGCCATTTAACCACTTCGTTCATGTCCTTCAACCCAAACATCGGTAAAGCGATAATAATACTTACTAAAATACCTGTTAATAAGTAACCATTAATTAACGTACCTTTTTTCGTACGTTTACGTAACCAACTTGGAACAAATTCTGGATCTGCTTCAGCTAAAAGAATTTTCAGTGGAGCATCAATTGAAAAGGCTAACGCAGCCACTTGACCCACTGTATTCGTCAAAGCATAAACAATCATTAAGAGATTACCGACACCATAATATGCGCCTAATTTTTGGAAGGCACTGTAGGCACCATTTGCCATTAAATCTTTAGGAATATTGTCACTTGAGAATAACATTCCCATTGCAAATGAACCTAAAACAGCCGATAAACCAACCATTGCCGCTAGGAAAATCATTCCTTTAGGGAACTCTTTGGCTGGATTTTTAGTTGCATTTACGTAAGGAGAAATTTTTTCAGCGCCACCTACCGCAAAAACTAACATTGATACGGTTGTAAAATAACTAAAATCAAATTTAGGAATGTAGGTGCTGACTTGTGACATGTTTGGCGTCGCAAATTCAACCGTTGAATTAATAAATGGTGCGCCTACCGCTAATAAAATGAATAAAATAGACATCACAAACATGGCGGTTCCAGCTAAACCACCAATAACTTTTAAGGTGGTTAACCCTTTTGTTGATAATAACAAGAAAACCAAGAAAATTATTAATGAAATAAATGATACCGTTACGATTGGCATCGTATTGACTAGGTTTCCATTCCCTTGAACTGCCCAACCTAAGGCAATTAAAATTGCTTGTGGTTTTTGTGCCAAGTAAGGAATGTGCACTACCCAATAAGTCCATGCTGCATAATAGGCTAGACGTTTAGTACTGGTGTTTTGCACCCACGAACTAACCCCACCATTGCTGTCTTTAAATGTTGAACCTAATTGTCCTACGATTAACGCATAGGGAATAAAATATAAAACTAAAATCAAAAGCCATGAAGTGACCACTGAAATCCCTTGTTGTGCATAATTATTCACAACATTTCCAAGACCCCAGACCATGTTAAAGGCAATTAACCCGACGGTGAACCATCGTAATTGCTTTTTGTCCATATAACCAATTCCTTTCTTATTAAAAAAATAAAGCTCTTCATTTATCATAAGCATTTTACTTTTTATGCACAAGCTCAACATAATTAAATAAAGATGGCTTTTTAATAAGTAATTAAAACGCTTCTAGCAATGATTTTCTAATTTATTTGATGACTAAAAAAGGCCGGTGAATAAGTTGCTTCACCGGCCTTTTTCTAAAAGATTTTTCTTTTATAACATATCAAATAATGATAATTGGTTTTCATCTGGCAAGTCTTTTAAGACACCATTTTCATTCATGTATTCAATCAACGTTTTAGAAACTTTGCCTCGTGTTGCCAAATCTTCTTTCGACAAGAACGGTTGCTCTTCTCGCGCAGCGACAATGGCTTTCGCTACGTTGAGGCCTAAACTTGGCACTGCTCGGAAAGGTGCAATCAAGGTATCCCCTTCAATCACAAAATTTTCAGCATCTGATTTGTACAAATCAATCATGCCAAATTTATAGCCCCGTTCCAACATTTCATTACATAATTCTAAAACCGTTAATAAGTTTTTCTCTTTAGTGGAGGCGTCCATCCCTTTGTCCGTAATTTCTTTCATTCGTGCTTTCACAGCTTCTTTCCCTTGTGACATTGCCACTAAGTCAAAGTCATCCGCCCGAACGGAGAAAAACGCACAGTAATATAAGATTGGGAAATAAACTTTAAAGTAAGCGACCCGCAATGCCATTAATACGTATGCTGCCGCATGGGCTTTCGGGAACATATATTTAATTTTAGAACAAGAATCAATATACCAGTCAGGGACGTTGTTTTCCTTCATCGCATTTAAATACGTATCCCGTAGTTCATCAGGAATCTTATTCCATTGTCCTTTACGTACCGTTTCCATAATCTTAAAGGCCATCCCACTGTCCAAACCAGCATGAATTAAATATACCATGATATCATCCCGACAACCAATTACTTCAGCAAGATTGGCTTCGCCACGGCGAATCAACTCTTCTGCATTTCCTAGCCACACATCGGTTCCGTGAGACAGTCCAGAAATTTGAAGTAATTCTGCAAAAGTTGATGGATGGGTCTGTTCTAACATACCTCGAACGAAACGTGTCCCAAATTCAGGAATTCCTAAAGTTCCTGTTTTAGAATAAATTTGCTCTGCATCCACACCTAGAACATCAGGTCCTTCAAAAATACGCATCACTTCTGGATCGTCTGTTGGGATGGTTTTTGGCTCAATCCCAGATAAATCTTGTAACATCCGAATCACGGTTGGATCATCATGTCCCAGAATATCAAGTTTTAAAATATTATCGTGAATGGAATGGAAATCAAAGTGCGTCGTTTTCCATTCTGCCTCTTGATCATCAGCAGGGTATTGGATTGGCGTAAAGTCATAAACATCCATGTAATCAGGAATTACAATAATACCGCCGGGATGCTGCCCAGTCGTCCGTTTAACCCCTGTTGAACCTTTAGCTAAGCGATCAATTTCAGCACCACGCAAATGTAAATTATGATCTCTTTCATATCCTTTAACAAAGCCATACGCTGTTTTGTCGGCTACTGTACCAATGGTTCCTGCCCGGTAGACATATTCTTCACCAAAAAGAACTTTCGTGTAGTTATGGGCTTCGGCTTGATAATCGCCAGAAAAGTTCAAATCGATATCGGGAACTTTGTCGCCATGAAACCCTAAGAACGTTTCAAAAGGAATGTCGTGACCATCTTTAAACAATCGAGCACCACATTTTGGACAGGCTTTTTCAGGCATATCAAACCCTGAACCATAGGAACCATCTTCATAGAACTCAGAATATTGACACTCAGGACAATAATAATGTGGCGCTAAAGGATTTACTTCAGTAATCCCTGTCATTGTCGCAACAAAACTCGAACCGACAGAGCCCCGTGAACCAACTAAATAGCCATCTTCATTACTTTTATGCACCAGTTTTTGAGAAATTAAATAAATAACCGAGAAACCATTCCCGTTAATCGAATTCAGTTCCTTTTCTAACCGTTTTTCGACAATTTCTGGTAAAGGATCGCCATACAATTCGCGCGCACGATTGTAGCTTAAATCAGTGATTTCTTGTTCAGACCCAGGAATTTTTGGCGTATACAAATCGTCTTTTACTGGAATAACTTCTTCACATAAATCAGCGACTTTGTTGGGATTTTCTACTACAATTCGCTTAGCGACGTCTTGTCCTAAAAATTGGAATTCCGTTAACATTTCATCGGTGGTTCTGAAATGAACCTTTGGTAAACTATGGCGATTTAACGGATTAGCGCCACCCATAGACCCGACTAAAATTTTCCGATAGATGGCATCTTCTTCATTTAAATAATGAACATTTCCAGTGGCGACAACCAGCTTGCCAAGTTCGTCACCGATTTTCACTAGATTACTAATAATTTCTTCCAAATCTGCTTCATTTTTCACCAATTCTTGTTCAATTAATGGCGCGTAAACTGGTTTGGGCATAACTTCAATATAATCGTAGAATTTGGCACGATTTTTTGCTTCTTCGACACCTTTTTGCATCATTGCTTCAAAAATTTCGCCGTTTGAACATGCGGAACCGATTAAAAGCCCTTCTCTTAACTTCGATAATTGCGAACGAGGAATCCGTGGTACTCGGAAAAAATAATCTACATTGGACATCGAAATCAATTTAAAAAGATTTTTTAATCCTGCTTGAGTTGTTGCTAAAATCGTTGCATGGAAAGGTCGAGCACGTTTGTATGAGTCTCCTTCGCCAATATGACGATTCAAATCATCATGGAAATGCATATCATGATTCTCTTTCGCTTCTTTTAAGAAAATCCAGCACAAATGACCTGTTGATTCTGAGTCATAGATGGCACGGTGATGTTGTTCTAAGTTGACGCCAAATTTTTTCGATAAGGTATTTAGACGATGGCTTTTGAAATGTGGATACAAGAATCTGGATAATTCTAATGTATCGATGACGGGATTAGCCGCTTCAGGTATTCCGTGTTTGCCATAACTTGTATTTAAGAACCCCATATCAAAAGAAGCGTTGTGGGCCACTAAAATAGTTCCTTCTGAAAACTCTTTAAACATGCGTAAAACTTCTTCTTCGGATTTTGAACCGCGCACCATTTCATCTGTAATCCCAGTTAAATTAATTGTCGTTTGAGATAATGGATGGCCAGGATCAATAAACTGCTCAAAAGTCTCAATGACATTTCCTTTGTGCATTTTGACAGCGGCCAATTCAATAATTGTATCATAAACAGCGGAAAGCCCCGTTGTTTCCACGTCAAAGACCACATAGGTAGCATCTGTTAATTCAATATGTTCTTCGTTGTAAGCAATAGGTACACCATCATCAACAATATTGGCTTCCACGCCGTATAAAATTTTAACGCCTGCTTTTTTACCTGCAGCATGGGCATCAGGAAACGCTT
>Ga0153980_1000889_pt1 | contig 13080 bp, 12 predicted proteins | sample TSGA064MetaG_FD_104722 | JGI IMG/M metagenome (GOLD analysis project Ga0153980, IMG submission 104722) | Attine ant fungus gardens microbial communities from Georgia, USA - TSGA064 MetaG | ecosystem: Host-associated > Fungi > Mycelium > Unclassified | place: USA: Georgia, Magnolia Springs State... | reverse complement strand
GCTGTCGAGTGTACCAGCTCGGTTCACTCCTCGACAAATCACCTTTTCCAAAGAATCCGCATCGCCATAAGACCGATATATCCTCGGATCGAGAAACCCAGACTGAGCGTGTGTGGGGGTCAAATACGCCCTCACACTGAGGATTGGAGATGCGATTCAGAGAAAGACCGAGGAAGGAGAGGATGGACCGGATACGCGATGGTGGTTGAGGATTTTCATCAGGGAGCAGGACGGGGAGAGGGTGTGCATAGACACGAGCCGTTTCTGACTTTCGTGCATTTGTTTTGCCTTTGGCTTGGTTGGAGTTTGCTGAAGAGGAAGGCCCGATTAAGGACATGGATCTATAGATTCATGAATCACTCACGTTGGAAAGAGTGATATAACAACAAATGCAAATATAGGACCGATTTGGTCGCGTCGCGATGCTCCAGTTCTTACGACCTCGCAGCAAACTCTGGCCCCATGTCGGATAGACGGAGAGCAGAGATAGAAGCAAAACGAGCAAAGCTCGCTGAAATACGCAAGGCAAGAGCCGACAGAGAACGGCAGAAAGAAACCGACAATAAACGCCTAGAGGTTCGTCGACATCAGTCACCGTCCCCAAGCGCCATGAATTGATTCATTTTTTCTTAGGTTATAGGTCCTTCCCCCCGGAGGGATGTATCGGACCTCGTAGACTCCCTCTTGGGTGGTACTCGGAGACGCAGAACGGATTCTTTCGGTGATTTGACGCCCTCACCGTCTATACCTGGTACACCTTCATTTTCTGGGCTTGGTCTTCAGCCGAGAACGAACAGCAGACAGAGCGATCGCACATCTGATCGGGGGACAAATGTCGGGCAGATGAGCTCGGGGACAGATCATATGGTGGAGAGGTGAATAAAGCAAGATTCTGGACCCAATGTTCTAATTCGCCAAATGTGGGCAGGGAGATGTACCCCCGTCCTGTGGTCAACTTGATCGATATTGAAGAGGAACTATTCGAGCTGCCACAGAAAGTACGTCTGTTGTCGTGAACTATGATAGCAGTTCAGTCAACCATACTATCTCTAGGAACGTGTAATATACAATAAGGAAGTGCAGACGACTGCTCCAGAAGCAGATGCCAACTTGCAATATATTGAAGAAGAGATCAGGCAGAGAATAATGCGGGAAAAGGAATTCGAAGCGGAGAATGTGGCGCGGGATAAGGAGCTGGAGGAGGAGAGCGTCAAACTAGATCAGGAAATTGACCAAGAGATCAGAGGTATGATTCGGAGCATGTTCGGTGTGTATCTAGGCTGATTTTGTACTACTACAGAACTAACTGAGGATGAACGTGCCAGTATTCTCCAAGCACCCGAGTTCTTGGATTTCGTTGAGCAATCATCAAAAATTGTTCAACGAGCACTTAATGACAATTATGATTACATTCGGGATTACACCATTGGAACGGAGTCGGGAGCGTATGTTGTCTACTGGTTTCCCAAAGACGAGGCATTGACCAAGTTTGCAGGGATGATTCTGAGGGAAAGCGGGTGAAAAAGGTGTGTGAGTTTGTTGATGAGAGATATGTGAAGAATCGATCAATTACAGATGTCGACTGGTCACCAAAAGTCCGTCACTGTCTATTCTCGCTCCAGTCAGACTAAAATGATTTTTTTTAGTATCCTGAACTGAGTGTTGCGTCCTACAATAAGAACTCGGCTGCTCTGAATGAACCAGACGGCATCGTGGCTGTGTGGAATCTCCATCTTCTTGAGCGACCAGAGTTTGTTTTCCACTCACAAGTGCGTCCGGTCTACCATCTGTTACCTTCCCTAAATTTATGGCTACCTAGTCAGACGTTCTTTCAGTCCTATTCTCCCCTTTCCATTCCAACCTCATATTTGGTGGGACCTATTCTGGTCAAATATTGTTGTGGGACACACGAGCGAAACATCTACCGGTGTTGAAAACTCCGCTATCGGCTGCTGGACACACACATCCTGTATATGCCATGCACATGGTTGGAACGCAGAATGCACATAACCTTATCACGAGTAGTACAGATGGGACGGTATGCAGCTGGTTGGTTGACATGCTTGCGCAACCACAGGTAATTGATTCCCCCTCCATTTTTTCTTGGCATTTCCTCAAAATATATAGGAAACACTTGAGCTTATTCATGCGGGACACAACAAAACCGGTGAAGTTGCGATCACGACGCTCGATTTCCCGGACAACGAAACCACGACCTTTTGGGTGGGTACTGAGGAGGGCAACGTATATCAAGCCAACCGATACGACCGTGCTGGAGCAAAAGCTGGTCTTAACCAGTACGACGTATATAAAGGCCATGCGGGTCCCATCATGGGACTTCACTTCCATCCGCTGATGGGGCCTGTAGATTTTTCGGATTTGTTTTTGACGTGTTCGGTGGATTGGACGGTCAAGTTGTGGAGAGCGAAGAGTTTGGCGAAACCTTCGACGTCGAATCATTTGGTACCCCCTGTTTATTCGTTTGAGGAGGCGGATGATTATGTGTATGATGTCAAGTGGCATCCTAGTCATCCTGCTGTGTGGGCTAGTGTAGATGGGCTGGGGAAGTTTGATGTGTGGAATTTGAATCTTGATACGGAGGTAAGGGGTTTTTTCTTGCACCTTGTGGATTTTCAAGTTGACACTTTTGGATTAATGGTACTCGTAGGTACCTGTTGTTTCGACGACGGTTGGGTCTGGACTCAAGGCGATCAATAAACTTCAGTGGGATCGTAAGGAGGGTCGACGAGCTGCTTTGGGTGGTAGTGATGGTCGATTGTATGTTTATGATATTGGAGATATGGCTATTCCGAGAGAATCGGAGTGGACGGATATGCAGAAGACTGTTGTGGGGATGGGAGGTGGAGGTGTGGGTGGGTATGTTGCGGGACATGTGAATGGGGGAGGGGGAGGTGAGAGTGATTTGTTGAGGTTGAGCGGGTCTCGTTGATTGTGTGCTGTGGTGATGGACTGGGAGGTGTGGGTTGGTAGTTTTTTTTTTGAGATATGGGTGTCTTTTTTTCTTTATGAGATTTACTTGTAGGTGAAGATCAAACATGGGATGATACACATAATATTTTTACATTTTTTTTGAAGAAAGATAGCTGAGGCAGTGACAAACCACTTGGTGATAATGATCATCACACATTCTCCCCTCTGTTCATCCAAGAGTTTAATTAATTCATGTTCTTGGGGAAGAGGTGATTACCGAACGTGGGTGTTTACTTCAACTTGTGTTGGAGAGTACTCATCAAGATGGTTTTAACAGTGTGCAGGACTACCTGTAGTAATAAGTATTTGCAGAGATACAAGCACGTCAATTCAAGGTTGGAGTAAGCCTGGGGCCCGTGACAAGAGGTTGTTAGAATATCGAACGCTATACTAAAATTAGCAATGTCTTATTGTTCAGGACAGACAAAATGTTTCATTTTTATTGTTCTAGTTACAGATAAATAGCTGTAGCAGTAATAATGTACGTTGCTTGCAACAAGTTCTCCCCCCATTTTGCGTTGCTCGTTCTTAACTCAACAGAGGTCACAGCATCCCTGAGGAGTAGTTCACCGCCATCTATGACAAGTTCAATAGACAGTGTTGATAACCTCATCTTCCCGTTGATCTCTGCTCCGTATCTGGGTGCTGCTGAGGACTTGCGCGGTATAAAGGACTCACTGGTCTTCAAGCATTGCTCTCCTGCAAAGTAGACGAAACTTGTCATTTTGTCACCGTTTCGAAAGCCACAAAATTCTACCTTGGCTCCAGTCTGTCACCATGCTTTTTTCTTGTCAATCCCATGGTTTTTGTCTACTACTGGCCTATCTGCCTCCGCCTCTCGGGACTACTGTTCAGAGACCTCAAATGAGTCGGCTGAGGAAGGAATATTCCTTATGTGCCTCCTTTCGGCTTATCCATTCTGACACTTGGATTGATGGTATCGGGAGGCATTGGAGCTTTTACTGGTCTAGTACTGGCAAACACCACTATCGATTTGATCATGCTTGGCGCAGAGGCCGGAACATCAGTAAGACGGATCCCATAAACGTTCCGGACCAAAAATAGAAGGACCAATAAAGCCGCTTGCCGAAAGCTGGAGAACCAGCTAATTGCTTCGATGGGATTAGACCAAGGATTCGATAAAACACACCACGAGAAATTGACGCAGACTCAAGAGTATACTATAGGCTGTGTAGATGCATGGCGAGACTTGATGGTGTGCGCTGGTGAAAATGATAGGTAGATCGACAGCACTGCGGACGCTGGTTGATGTTGTAAGGGGTGAATAGTCCGTCTTGTCAGTAGCATTGAGTCTCAATACGAGGGTCAATCGACCTGGACATGGTAAGTGAGCGTTGTGTGGAATATAATAGAAGGGTCAGCACAACGATTTTAGTGCTTTTTGACGGAGGGCGATGATGGTACGAGGGAGATTATATACGAATGGACCCGCTCAGCCGCCGAAGGTCGATTGAGAAGCTCACTGCACGATATTCTGATATTATTATCGAACACCAGGCGCAAATTTCAGGTTTGACTTGTCGACTTGTCTACTGGTCATCATAATTGGAGAAGTGGCGGGGATGCCAATAGGCGTTTTGTCATATGCCCTTGATGTTTTTGTCGGGGTTGGCTTTGCGGATGTCAGTGAGGGTATTGAACTGTGTCCTTGATGGAACCAGAACACCTGATCAGGTGGAAACGAGGCCTTTTTTCCTAATGGAATCATTCGGTCGTCCGAACATGTATCTTATGTGTGGGTTGATGCTAAAGCGGGGAATTTATCTTTCCAACTTGACACGGTTTTAAATAATTTCCTTGTTGCATCTCACCATACATCATTCATCGTGTCTTGGCGGAGCACGGATGCGTCCCGACGACAGTTACCTTAGATCGGGAAAGAGATCTGCCGCTGCACTCACACGATGAGGGACAAAATAATTTTATGGCGATCACCAAAACGCAACTTTCGACTGGATTAGTTTTGTCTATTTACTTCCAGAAGTCGGTTAGGTCATAAGTTATCTATCCAGAAAGCCATTCTGTCCATTCAGGAGACGGCCCCACAGTAATTTAATTAGCTCGGGTCACCATCCGGCCGTCATCATGATATTTTTAGGCGGGCACACGGATTTTGGTATCCAAGAAAAAATTAAGCCCGAATCTTGAACCTACCTACTTATTTTTCTGTCTCAGCGGGAGAATTTCGGTCGTACACGGCTGATGGGAGTTGTTTTGGGAGAAACTTCCAACAGAAGGATCTGACGTCATGGATTGCCAAGCCGCGGAAACAATTGAATAAGAATAGATGGATTTCTGATATTTCTGGCAGCCGTGTGATTTGGGTGGTGCGATACGGTACAATGTCCACGATTGGGTTATTTCCCCTTCGTTCTTTCTTACCAACTCTTCATTCACGATCTTTCCGCTTTTCTGCCATGTCCAGCAACTTCAAGCAGGTAAGTTCTTCCTTACTCTAGTCATTTCTGTCTGACATTCTTGTTCCAAGCAACCACACAAGTCAGTATTCATCTCGGTTGGTACTAATCCTAATAGTTTCTGTCATTCATAGACTCCTTGTGTATGTTCTCGTCTCTGCATGAACCACCCCAAGCTAACTTTTTTGTAGGATACCCGGTCCCATTGAAGTAGCGGATGAGGTCGGTCTCCCTAAGTCCTAATATCAGCTTGTTGAGTGCCGATGCGTATCAGGTCCTCTATGCTAATGCACATCCTTCCATGTCCCATATTTCCGCAGATTTCATTCCCATTTTCGGGGACTGTATCCGCATGACCAGGTATGATATCTTCCTTCTGACTGAGTAACCCTGACTTCTTGAAACAGGGAGGTTCTTTTGACAAAGTCTGCTCAACCGTTCCTCATTGGTGGTAGCGGAACCCTTGGCTGGGACCAGGTTACACATTCTATGCAGAAATAACAATTCTCAATAACTCACTTTACTCAGGTCGCAGCAAATCTCGTTGAACGCGGGGAGAGCGCTCTCGTCCTCCATTCGGGTTATTTCGGTGACAGTTTCACCGAGTGCCTAGAGACCTATGAAGTGAACGTTAAGCAACTCAAGGCTCCTATCGGACGCGCTGTTGCTCTATCTGACCTCGAGGAAGAGCTAAAGAGTGGCAAGAAATACAAAATCGTCACTGTAACACATGTTGATACCAGCACTGGTTTGTTCCAGCCTCAGATATATCAAATTGATCTTCTAACTCGGTCTTAGGAGTACTCTCCGATGTGAGAAGTATTGCTGCACTTGTCCGTCGTCTTTCGCCCGATACCCTTGTGCGTAAACATTCATGAGCTCTGGTGATTCTCTTTCTCAGTAGGTGATTGATAGATTGTGGTTGATGCTGTCTGCTCTGTGGCATCAGAGGAAATCAGGTTTGATGAATGGGACCTGGATGTTGTTCTAACTGCCAGCCAGAAAGGCCTTGGTACACCGCCTGGCCTGAGTATCCTCGTTGCCAGTCAGCGAGCACTCGAGGTACGTCGTTTCTACAGAGCTAGTATGGACCCGTTTACCCGTAGCTACAGATCTTTAAAAGTCGAAAATCTTCTCCTTCATCATACTATGCATCCTGGAAAAAGTGGTTGCCTATCATGAATGCTTATGAGTCGGGTACTGCAGCATACTTTGCTACACCACCCGTGAATCTTATGTACGCATACCATGCCTCTTTGCAGCTCATCATAAAAGGAGGTGCGTAGATGTGGTAGCGTGACAAAGTCAGTCCTGGTCATCCATTTATCTCAGAGAAAACTCTCCAAGAGCGGTTGCAATCGCACATAGATGCTAGTAAAGCGGTGAAACGTGCCGCCAGGAGCCTTGGATTTAAGCAATTGCCCGAGCTTGAAGAGGAGTCCGCGAACGGTATGACTGCAGTGAGTGATATACCCTTTCATCTCCTGAGACTATTCATCTATCTATTTAGCTATATTATCCGCAAGGGTTCTCGGCAGGTGATATATTACCTCGTCTTGCTGCGCGTGACATTGTCGCTGCCGGTGGTCTGCACACTGCTATCAAAGGTTTGACTCTTGCTGTTAATAGTTGAGAGTTTGGGAGCTCATTAATGAGCTTTGAACAGACAAATATTTCCGTATCGGCCATATGGGTTTATCTGTTGTCGATGATCGGCGAGGAGACATTAACACCGTTATAGCTGCTCTTGAAGATACTCTGAAGGAAGCCAGGGCAGCCAAATCCACCTGAAGAAGAATGATCTTTTGTGCTGAAAACGAGGTTAGGGGTAGTGGGGAGAGTTTTTTTAAATCATTTGACAAGTCTGCCTGAATCGTTAAATCTAAATATCCATCTTGTCTTCGTTCCGTCAATCATACCGCGTGCGGGATTCCAGAAATGTGACTGGCACCTGGCCTACAGAGGCCAAGTATTTCGAGGGGTATCACTCTGTAAATATGGATGGACCTCGCAGAATGGGTCTTAATAGTATCACACAGGGAACATTTTTTTCTTCCAACGGCGATTATCATTGCACGTTGAAAATATTTACGCTTGAAAATTGAAAAACCCTGCCAAAGAAAGACGTGTGCATCCTTCAGGTTGATACATCTTACATGCACTTTATCAAGTAACGACGGTTTCTTGCAGCTAGCTTGCAGCAACCCAGCGCAATATCCTCTTGCCCATTCTTTAGCACGCTTCTGATTCGAAATCACTAGCTTTGATCTTCAGAAAATCTGCGTGAAACACAACTGCTAAATTAACCCGACAGCTGTTCGTTCGAACAGTTCCCCATTCGTCTTGTGCACCAATGCACACGCAATTTCTTCGGTCGACTCTTGTTTCGAAATCCCTTTGATATAATACCACCGTCGATATTGATGAAATTACAAACAGAAAAGCCAGTGCAGGATTCCTTGAAACTACTCAGACTGATATAATATCAGTAGAAGCTTGCTGATAAATGCCCTCCCCTCCCATTCGATCATACCATGTTTTACCCTCTGTCGTGGGAGCAATGTACCCAACACGAATAGTGAAGTCACCAAAATGCTCTCCCGGAAGACGCTCTCTTGCATAGTGTTGAATCATGGGATCAAGGATGGCAAGAATCTCTGGTTCAGTGACAGATTCTACCAAGGTATAGTCTAAGCTTCTGACAGATCAATGTTGCGGAATGAGACAAACCTCGGTAAATTTTATTAAGACGTTGACCGTGGTAACCCCCACCAAGAAGCATCAAATATGTTCCGGGCGCTTTTCCAACGAAAGCAACCTCTGTGGTAGTGATTAATGAGTCAGGAACATCAAGAACCTGTCTGGCATCGGTGGAGCACACTCACCAGCAACATAAGGGCGTGCACATCCATTGGGACATCCAGTCATCCGCATGACAATTGAGTCATTCCTCAATCCATTTTGTTCACATATCTTCTCAACCTTGTCGATTAGCAGCGGAAGATACTTTACGAGAATGAGCTTCACTAAGGGAATATAACAAGCACTGTCAACTTACCCGCTCCGACTCTGCCATGGCCAATCCGCACGTTGGGAACGCAACGCATGCAGATGAACTCAGGCGTAGTCCAGTGTAATTGAGATTATCCATCTTGTATCTCGCCAACAAGCTCTTGATCATCTCCAAGTCTTCAGGCGGAATATCCGAAACCATGAGATGCTGGTTTGCTGTCAACCTGAAGGAGCCCTTGTGCACTTTCGCAATTTCCCGCAAGCCAGTCTTAAAATCGCGCCCTGGCTCATTCTGTATTCGACCATTCTCCACAAACATCATGAAATGATGCTTGCCATCTTCACCAACGTGCCAACCAAAATCGTCAATGTTACGGTCAAAAGTGAAGGGACGGGGGGGCTCAAGGGCATAGCCCAAGAGTCTTTCGACCTTGTCTTTGTATTGATCGAGGCCCATGCGGTCGACTGTGTACTTCAAGCGGGCATTTTTGCGACTAGTACCGACATTAGCGTAAGTCAAATATGGACGTCAAGACTCACTCAGCGCGATTGCCATTGTCTCTCTGCACTAACATGATCTTCTCAGCAACATATTTACCCTGTTCAATTGTGCAGAAACCAAAGAGACTCGAAGTTCGGGGATAAGTCTTCTTATTCCCATGAGTAACACCCATTCCACCACCGATCGCAACGTTAAACCCTTCCAACTCGCCATCCTTGCCGACAATTGCAATGAAGCCAACATCATTTGCGAAAACGTCTACATCATTTGTAGGTGGGACAGCAACAGCGATTTTGAACTGTATAATGAGTTAGTTATGTTGTGACAGACGAGGGCCATGAAACACACTTTACGAGGTAGATAAAACTCGCCATAAAGTGGCTCAAAATCCTTCAATGCCTCTCCCGCAACAAGCTTCTTGTCCAGCCAAATTTCATGATATGCAGTCGTGCTGGGAATTAGGTGACTGCTGACTTCTTTGGCAAACTCATACACCTGAGCATGGAGTTTCGACATCGTAGGAACTGACGAACAAATCACGTTTCTATCCCATCAAGAATGAGTCACATAACTATTGAAAAGAAGCACAACGACTCGCCTATTGACATCGCCACAAGCAGCTAATGTATCGAGCAACACACGATTGATGTCCTGGATTGCAGGCTTTAAATGCTTCTTGATAACCCCATGGAATTGGAACGTTTGTCGAGTGGTTATCTTGAACGTTCCCGAGCCATGTTCATCAGCGATTTGGTCCATTTGCAACCACTGTTGAGGATTGCAGACACCACCCGGCATCCGCACGCGAATCATGAAGCTGTAAGCGGGCTCTACACCCTGAGCCTCACGTTCATCACGAATGTCACGATCATCTTGCTGATAAATGCCGTGAAATTTGGTAAGCTGGGTGTCACTGGGCGCAAGAGCACCTGTGCTGAAATCCTCCAAACCTTCACTGATTGTTCCCCGAAGGTAACCAGAGGCAGCCTTGATATGTTCGTTTGTGATCAGTTCAGGTTCAGCCTCAGTAGTCTCGACAGAATCTACGCCGAGGGCTTTCCAAAGTAAAGTTTCCCAGATCTTGTAGCCAGTTTCAGCACCGTCTGCATCCTGGTCATCACCAAGGCCGAGGCTGCTTAGACGCTCACCGCCAAGTTTCTCCAGACGGGAATAGAGGTCTTTTCCGGGCTTATTGTAATAATGAGCGTCTTCAGGACGCGGCCAATAGTGGCTGTCGCCCATGCCAAAGACGGAAAACTTGAGCTTGTCAAATATTTTCTCGCCACGCGAAACAGCAGTGTTCAAAGCTTTGAAGAAAGAGCGACCATTTTGAGGAGGCTCTCCTTGCCCAGCGGTCGACGTAATAAAGACCACGTACTCCTCCTCCAAAAGTGTCTCCAGAGGCATAGAATCTAAAGTGGCTAAGGTCGTAGACAGACATCGGGCCGTAGCGCGCCCCGCGAGTCGTTTAGCTTTCTTCTCGGCAGCTCCGCCGTCAGATGCATAGAGAACGAGGAGAGGAGGAGCGTCGATTGAAGTGAGGAGATCATTGTAGGACTGTTGGGCACGTTGTTTTCTGGCTTCTTTGACCGTGTCACCGAGATTACTGACGAGCTCGGCTGAAATCTGAGGTTTCGAGCGAGTCAGTTGAGAAAGATGGTTTTGGCGGTCAAGAAACTGTCGAAGTTCGTTTTTGATCGCATCAGAATCTAAAGAAAAGGGTTCTTTTCCATCACGTTCCTTGCTCGGATCCCATCGATATAAAGGCCAATAGCCGGCATCAACTGCCAGTTTAGTTTCCTTGAGAACTTCAAGCGCTGGAGAATCCTCTGACTGGTAGGGGAGATATGCTAGAACGACACTAGGTCCATCGAATCTGTCTGCTTCTATCAAAGCCTGTAGAACTTGTGCATAGGAAGAGAAGGCGGCGACACTGGCAACATAGACATCACCATGATTCATAGCGTAAAGACCCACATCGTGTTTTCTGCGTTGAGGGTCTGAATTGTTGCGGGCTGTATACGGTAAATTGTCAATAATAAGAATGTTGACGTTGAGACCAGAGGCGATGGCGTGATGGAGACCAGAAGCTCCCAGATCGTATGACCATACATCTGAGCCAATGATCCATCTGGAGACAGCAGAAAGATGCGACCGGAGAGAAAGAATTCTCGACACTGCGGGATGGTCGAGGCAGGAAGATTGAAGAGAAGATATAATATCCTTTGCAAATTTTCGGCTTTGGTCACCATCGTCTTTCCGAAGAAGCCAGTTGCTCAACAGTGTATGAAGGTCGCGTGGAACTCCTTCTACATGGAGTAGTTCTTTCACTGAAGCGACGAGGTCTGCACGTTCTTCAACTTGGCCACGGACACGACCAAGAGCAAATTCGGGAGTTGTGGCAACCTGACCTTGGGCTGAAACAAGGGAGGGTGAATTTACAATGACAAGTCGATTGCCGAAGATATGTGCAAGAATTTTTGTATAGGCCGATTCGTGCTTTGGAATGACAGGGACCGATTTGACTAGGGGTCTCGGAGGAAGGGTTTCAAGCCGTAGCGGAAGTGAAGGAGACGCTGTTAGTTTGAGAATATCAGATGGGGCGATATTACAGACGTCTCCGATCATGCCGTTAAGAACCATGGGTCTCTGTTTGGCATCTCGATGTTGGAGAGCACTCACGATCTCCAGATAGATAGGTGTCCACTTCATTGTCCAGCTATATACTTGTTCGAGAACAATGACACGTTGCACAGAAGCCGGGATGGCACTGAGAATTCTGGAATGAGGTAGAGGATTGAGGAGGTTGAGGGCAATGAAAGAAACACCTTCAACTGAAAAGGCAATATCTCGTCCCACAGTGATGATAACTGTTTGGGGTTCTGAGGGACCATGAATGACGAGATTTGTTAGGTTACGTCCGACTTGGCTTTGTGTCTCTGCTGCAACAGCTCGGTAAGCATTGAAATTAGAGATCACACTTGGGTCATCAACCGGGGCCCAACCATTGGAAGATTGATCAATGACGTCATGGCCATTTGCACATCCATCGAGGACCTTTTTGGGAATTTCATGTCCGATACTCGATGAGGGATAAGCTTGTTGTTTGTCGGCGAAGAGGAAAGAAAGTACTTGTTGCTCTGAGAGAACATTCAGTGATATGGACTCTGGCTGAAGTTGGAACGCATGAACAACAGCCTTCTTCTCTAATCGGGCCAACCGGGCTGCTAATAAGGCATTATCGTGCGCTTGCTGTGCGGTTCTCGACAAAAGAAAGAATGGGATGGAAGACCGAAGAAGGAGAACTTCGGAGAGATCATAATCAACAGCGATGTGGAGGGCGACGGGGCGGGACGACAAGTCTGCAAGGTGTATTACAAGGCGGGTTAGAAGATGGGAATTTGAAGTCGCGGTGAGACTTGTCAGTTCGGTGGGGTTTTGAAGTATTGTTGAGCCAGGATCAGCCCCGTAGGGTGTAACGAATAAACGGGGTGAACTTGAGGCAGACCCCGCCAACGAAGCATACTGTTGGGCGAATACTGAAGGAGCAGGAAATTGAGGCTGAGAGTCAACTACCAGATCAGAGGTCAGGTAGGCAATGCGCGCGACAGCGTTAGAAGTATGATTAGCTGCCATACCGTCCTAAAACCAGGGTCAAATCTCACTCAGCAAGAATGCTGAATACGCACCTATGAGTGACAGACGAAAAGGTACTTTTACGAAGAAAAGAACAAGGACGACTAATTTCCATCTGCACGCCGATTCGTCCCAAGCACCTCATCCATTTGCAATTGTTTGCAATCTGAAATTACAAATGCTACGATACATTGATCCGGTAATCTGATCCTTATTTTGATTTCCCAAACACCACTGTGCTGCAAGGGCTCCCCACATAACACATGACAAGTTTGGGAACATACAAACCTTTTTTGTCACGAATCTAGAGTGCGGTGGGTAACTCGGTGACATAAGATAAGACTTGTATATTGGTGAAGATAATCAGGCTCAAGATATGATAAGCAACATGGATACTCTCACATAGGAGGAGACTGAGGTGCGTAAAGAGAAAGATATGTACATAGCAATTTGACACTCATCGAGATGCGAACATATGAGTTCTAAGTGATTTGATTTGCT
>Ga0153980_1000887_pt1 | contig 13091 bp, 12 predicted proteins | sample TSGA064MetaG_FD_104722 | JGI IMG/M metagenome (GOLD analysis project Ga0153980, IMG submission 104722) | Attine ant fungus gardens microbial communities from Georgia, USA - TSGA064 MetaG | ecosystem: Host-associated > Fungi > Mycelium > Unclassified | place: USA: Georgia, Magnolia Springs State... | reverse complement strand
GTCGAGGTGCTCAAGCGACTGGACCGTTACCTGCGCGCCGCCGACCCGCGCGTGCAGCAGGTGATGGTGAGCCTGTCCGGCGGCGTGGACACGGTGCTGATCGCGCGCAGCGATGGCGTGCTCGCCGCCGACATCCGGCCGCTGGTGCGTTTGAACGTGCAGGTGATCGTCGAACAGCACGGGCGTCGCGAATCGGGTTATTCCGGCGGCGGCGGCCGCTACAGCTATGAAGAACTGTTCGCCGACGGGCGCCCGGAGGGCTTCGCCCGCGAGGCCCTGCGCCAGGCGCTGGTGAACCTGGAGGCGATCCCGGCCCCGGCCGGGGTGATGACCGTGGTGCTCGGCCCGGGCTGGCCCGGCGTGCTGCTGCACGAAGCGGTCGGCCACGGCCTGGAAGGCGACTTCAACCGCAAGGGCACCAGCGTCTATGCCGGCCGCATCGGCGAGCGCGTGGCCGCGCCGGGCGTGACCATCGTCGACGACGGCACCCTGGACGGTCGTCGCGGCTCGTTGAACATCGATGACGAGGGCCACCCGACCCAGTGCACCACGCTGATCGAGGACGGCATCCTGGTCGGCTACATGCAGGATTCGCTCAATGCGCGCCTGATGGGCGTGGCCCCGACCGGCAACGGCCGCCGTGAGTCGTTCGCGCACATGACCATGCCGCGCATGACCAACACCTACATGCGCGCCGGCCAGCACGATCCGGAAGAGATGATCCGCTCGGTCAAGCGTGGCCTGTACGCGGTCAACTTCGGCGGCGGCCAGGTCGACATCACCAGCGGCAAGTACGTGTTCTCGGCCACCGAGGCCTACCTGATCGAAGACGGAAAAATCACCGCGCCGGTGAAGGGCGCGACCCTGATCGGCAATGGCCCGGAAACCATGCAGAAGGTGCGCATGATCGGCAACGACCTGGCCCTGGACGAGGGCGTGGGCATCTGCGGCAAGGATGGCCAGAGCGTGCCGGTCGGCGTGGGCCAGCCGTCGCTGCTGATCGATGGCATCACCGTGGGCGGCACCCAGGCCTGAGCCGGGATGCGTGCCCTCGTGCTGCCCGACGACGCGGCCGCCAGCCTGGTGCTGGCGGTGCCGCGTGAGCGCCGAGGCTCAGTCCTCGGCGTTCTCGTCGCCGTCGGTATCGGTATCGACCGCGTCGTCCAGGTCATCGTCGGACGAGGCGTTCACGTCCTCCAGGCCGAGCGCGGCCGGCAGCAGCAGCGTACGCAGCACCTGGAAGATCTCGCGGTAGGCACGCGGCGGCTTGTTCTTGGCCTTCTCGGCCTGGGCATTGCGCACCAGCGTACGCAGTTCCTGGCGATCGGCGTGCGGGTACTCGTCCAGCAGCGCACTCAGCGCCTTGTCGCCGTCCTTGAGCAGGCGCTCGCGCCAGTCTTCGACGCGATGCATGGTGGCCACTTCCCGGCGCGAGGTCTCGCTGTTGGCATCGAGCGCGTTGCGGATCGCATCCAGCACGGCGTCGTCTTCGCGACGCATGTGCTTGGCCAGGAACGCCAGCTGGCGCTTGTGGGCGATATGGGCGGTGATGCGCTTGGCCTCGGCGATGTGCGGCAGCAGGTCTTCCGGCACCGGCAGGCGCGCCAGCTGGGCCGGCGTCAGCGAGACCAGCTTCTCGCCCAGGGCCAGCACGTCCAGCGCAGCCCGGCGGTTCTGGCTGCGGCTGATATCAAGGAATTCACCGGTTTCTTCGTCGCGTCCGCGCATCGTCTTATTTCCACATCCGTAAACTGTGCCGGCGTCGCGCCGGGCACTCACCTGTACAGGATAAAGCATTGAACGTGATCTCCCCTGAAGTCTCCCCGGCCGACGACAGCCTGCAGCGCCTGGAGCAGCTGGCCGACATCTCCCAGCGCCTGCTGGAGCGGGCCAAGGCCCTGGGCGCCACCCAGGCCGAGGTCAGCTGCAGCGATGAGCGCGGGCTGGATGTGAATGTGCGCCTGGGCGAGGTCGAAACGGTCGAGTCCACCCGTGACCGCGGCATCGCCGTGACCGTCTACTTCGGCCGGCGCAAGGGCAGCGCCAGCACCGCCGACCTGCGCGACAGCAGCCTGGAGTCGACCGTGGCCCAGGCCTGCGCGATCGCCCGCCATACCGAAGACGACGAAGCGGCCGGGCTGGCCGAGGCGGCACTGATGGCCCGTGAGTTCCCGGACCTGGACGGCTGGCACCCCTGGGAGCTCAGCGCCGACGCGGCGCTGGACCTGGCGATGGCCTGCGAAGCTGCTGGCCGTGAGGCCGACACCCGCATCAGCAATTCCGACGGTGCCTCGGCCGCGACGGCGCAGAGCCTGTCGGTGTATGCCAATTCGCACGGCTTCATCGGCCGCGAGCGCAGCAGCCACCACTCGATCGGCTGCGCGCTGATCGCCGGGCAGGGCGATGGCATGCAGCGCGATGGCTGGTACAGCAGCGCGCTGGCCCGGGAAGACCTGGATGATGCCGCCTCGATCGGCCGCCGCGCCGCCGAGCGCACCGTCGCCCGCCTGGAGCCGCGCTCGATGACCACCGCGCAGATGCCGGTGCTGTACGCACCGGAAGTGGCCCGCTCGCTGATCGGCCATCTGCTCGGGGCCGTCTCCGGCGGCGCGCTGTACCGCCGCGCCAGCTTCCTGCTCGACAGCGTCGGCACCCGCCTGTTCCCGGACTGGTTCGGCATCGACGAACTGCCGCTGCTGCGCCGCGGCCTGCGCTCGGCCGCCTTCGACGGTGATGGCGTGGCTACCCGCAATTCCGCCCTGATCCGCGATGGCGTGCTGGAGCGCTACATCCTGGGCAGCTATTCGGCGCGCAAGCTCGGCCTGCCGACCACCGCCAATGCCGGCGGCGTGCATAACCTGAAGGTCGCCGCCAACGCGGGTGATCTGGTCTCGATTGCCCGGCAGATGGGTAATGGCCTGCTGGTCACCGAACTGATGGGGCAGGGCGTCAACAGCGTGACCGGCGACTACTCGCGCGGTGCCGGCGGCTTCCGCGTGGAGAATGGCGAGATCAGCTACCCGGTGGACGGCATCACCATCGCCGGCAACCTCAAGGACATGTTCGCCAGCATCGAAGCGGTCGGTGGCGACATCGACACCCGCTCGCATGTGCACACCGGTTCGATCCTTGTAGGACGAATGACCGTTGCCGGTAACGATTGACGTATTCTATGGAGGCTGCCCTGGCAGGCGGGGAGCCTGCCGCGTGCAATACCCATAACCTTGAACAAGGAGTTTCACGTGAGCGATTTCGATAACGTCACCACCCCGCCGCCGCCGCCGGTTGGCGCTGCGCCGGTCCCGACCGACCAGCGCACCATGGCGCTGGTGGCCCACCTGCTGGGCATCCTCACCTGGTTCATCGGCCCGCTGATCATCTGGTTGATCAACAAGGACGACAGCAGCAAGGCGTTCGTCACCGACCAGGCCAAGGAGGCGCTGAACTTCCAGATCACCATCACCATCGCGATGCTGGTCTGCATCGTGCTGATGATCGTCATCATCGGTGGCCTGCTGGCGCCGCTGGTCGGCCTGCTGAACCTGGTGTTCTGCATCATCGCCGGGGTCAAGGCCAATAACGGTGAGTACTACCGCTATCCGTTCACCCTGCGCCTGATCAAGTAATCGATCCGCAGCGCTGGAACGAAAAACGCCCGGGATTCCTGGGCGTTTTTGTTGGAGCCGCGTGCAGCGATCGACCGTTGGTTGATTCCCTGGCCTCAATGGTCCCGCTCAACCGCCAGCCGGGCCAGCGCGCGCAGTGCATCGGCCGCCTCGTCATAGCCGGCCAGACCGTCGAACATCTGTTCGCTCAGCCTATGCAGATGCGCCTTCGCGCCATCCATGCCGAGCAGCGCCGGGAAGGTCGACTTGGCGTGTGCCGCATCCTTGCCGGCGGTCTTGCCAAGCTGTTCGGAGCTGGCCTCGACATCGAGGATGTCATCGCGCACCTGGAACGCCAGGCCCAGCGCCGAGGCCACCGTGTCCAGCGTCGCCAGATCGCGCGCCGGCGCTTCGCCACACAGCGCCCCCATGCGCACCGCCGCGCGGATCAGCGCGCCGGTCTTGAGCGCGTGCATGCGTTCCAGATCCTGCAGCGGCTGCTGACGGCCGGTGGCATCGATATCCAGCGCCTGGCCGCCGCACATGCCGGCCGCGCCGGAGGCCTGCGTCAGTGTCTGCAGGCAGGCAACGCGCAGCGAGGCCGACAACGCCGCGTCGGCGATCAGGCCGAATGCACGGGTCTGCAGGGCATCACCGGCGAGAATCGCGGTGGCTTCATCGAAGGCGATATGCGTGGTCGGGCGCCCACGGCGGAGGGCATCGTCGTCCATCGCCGGCAGATCGTCATGCACCAGCGAATAGGCGTGGATCAACTCCACCGCCATCGCCGGTGCGTCCAGGGCGTTCTCGTCGGCGCCGAAAATCCGGCCGCTGGCATACACCAGCAGTGGCCGCATGCGCTTGCCGCCACCGAGCACCGCATAGCGCATCGCCTGATGCAGTCCCCGCGGGGCGTCGGAGGGCGAGGGCAGGCTGGCGTCGAGCTGGCTTTCGATCCGATCGCGCCAACGCGCGAAGGTGGACTCAACCGTCATGGCCGGGCGGGTCGAAAGGCACCGCGGTGTCGGGCTGGGCCGGATCGCTGAGCAGGCGCACGCGCAGCTCGGCCTGTTCCAGCGCCTGCTGGCACTGGCGATACAGGCCGACGCCACGCTCGTAGGCGCTGAGCGATTGCTCCAGGCTCATTTCGCCGGTTTCCATCTTTTCCACCAGCTGCTCCAGCTCTTCCAGCGACTGCTCGAAGTGGGCGACCGGGGAGGTTTCATTGGGGGACTTTTTTGCCATGCGACAAGTGTGGGCCGCCGGCCCGGCGGGGTCAATTCACGCCGCGCCGGGTATCCACTGCAACTGCGCATGATGGGCCTGCAGCCACGGCTGCAGCGCGGCACCGATCACCCGGTCGCCGGCGGCCAGCAGCACGTCCTCATCGAACAACAGGGGCAGCTGGCGGCGTTGCCACGGCGGTAGGCCCTGCTGCTGCAGCAGGTCCTTGAGCGCATGCGAATGCGTGCGGCCTGGCAGCTGGATGCGCTCGCCACCGCGCCGTGCACGGATCTGCACGGGGCTATCGAAACCGGCGTCCGTGCCAAGCAGGCGCAGCTCGCCACCATCTGGCAATGCCAGCGGCGCGCGCCCGTCCCAGTGCACGCTCCAGTCGGCCGGCAACGCCAGGCTGGCCGAGAGCAGGTGCAGTTGGCCGCGCCAGCGCCGGATGCGCGCACCCTGCCACGCGAACTGGGCATCGGCATGATGGGCCGCCGGGAGCAGTTCGCGTTCAACCGCCTCCACGCCCGCGGCCGGTAGCGGCGGCAGACCGCTGCCGCGCACCCAGTGCCGCAGCAGCCGCGCGCGGCGCTCGACCGGCTGGCGCTGCAGGCGCGCGCAGTCGATCACGCCGGGGCCGACAGCACAGCGTTCCAGTGCATCGCGGTCGGCGCTGTCGAGCAGGTGTTGCGATTGCGCGCACAACCCCGCGCTGCGCGCGAAGGCGGCGTCGGCCTGCGGCCAGCGCTGGCGCAGTTGCGGCAGCACGTGCAGGCGCAGGAAGTTGCGGTCGGCGTCGTCGCTGGCATTGCTGGGGTCTTCGATCCACGCCAGGCCCTCGGCCTGCGCATGCGCGCGCAACGTACTGCGCGGCACCTCCAGCAATGGCCGCCACACGGTGCCGGCGCCGAATGCGCTGGTGACCTGCATGGACGCCAATCCATCCACGCCGGAGCCGCGCAACGCGCGCAGCAGGAACGTCTCGGCCTGGTCATCGCGGTGATGGGCCAGGGCCAGCTGTTCGCCGGGCAGCAGCTGCGAGGCGAATGCTTCGCGACGTGCTTGCCGCGCGGCGGCTTCCAGCCCCTGGCCCTGGTTGCGCGGCACCTGTACGCGGATCACCCGCAGCGGAATGTTCCAGCGCGCGCATACCTGCGTGCAGTGCACGGTCCAGGCATCGGCCTGTTCCTGCAGGCCGTGATGGATGTGCACGGCGCGCAGGCCGGCCGTGCACTGCGCTGGCGAGGTCGCCAGCCAATGAAGCAGAACCGTGGAATCCAGCCCGCCGCTGAAGCCCACCAGCACGGGATGGGCGACAGAGGGAGGGGGCGGCAGCAGGGTCATCATGGGAACCGCGAGCTCAGGCAGACCGGCAGTATCGGCGCAGTGCGGCGATACCGCCACGCGGGGCCGTCACGGTGCCGCGATGCCCATTGCCGAACGGCCTTGGCGATCGATGCGATACCAGGTGCCACCGACCATGGCGATGTGGCCATGGTCGTCCGGCGTGCCCGGCCGGCAGCCCTCGCAGACCCGGGCCACGCCGTCATCGAAGGCCCAGCCGAAATCGAACGTGGCCGGGAACGCCTGGCGGAGCTGGGTATCGAAATAACCGATGCGCTGCCCGATCCGACCGCGGACCAGGCCGTCCACCACCGGGTCCGGACCATTGTCGGCGGTGATCACCGGCAGCTGCCGACCATCGGCGCGGACGTAGTGATACCCGCCGCCGGCATGGATCGGCGCCAGCCCATGACGGTCATAGGACAGCGACACCAGCGACTGCGCGTCCAGTTCAAGATGGCCGTCGACCCACTGGCACCCGGCCAGGGGCTGCAGCCCGTCCTGCTCGGTCAGGGCGGCGCAGCCGGTGTCGGCGCCCCAGGCAAGGGTAGACATGGCCAGGCCGGCCACCAGCAGCAGGGGCCGGACACGGCGGCCCCTGTTCACGGCGTTGCGGAGAGGCGGATGCATTACTTGACGTCGCTGGCCTGGCGCTCGAACGCAGTCGGCTTGGGCAGTTCGACCGGTACCCCCTTGGCGTCGCAGGTGCCGGCGTCGCACAGGCGCTGGCGCAGGCGCGGAGTGGCCTGCACGATCATGTGATAGATCGCGTTCTGTTCCATGGTGCCGCGCACCGCCTTGCTGCCCGGGCCGCTCGCCCAGATGCCGACATCTTCACCGCCATGCGATTCGCTCTTGGTCGGGACCAGTGCTTCCTGCATGTAATCCGGGTGTTCGGTGTCCACTGCGGTCAGGTCCGGCCGACCGGCGCCGGGGTCGAAGCTGCTCGGGTTGTGCGGGTAACGCTTCGGGCCCGCCGGCTGCTGGTTGGTGGTGCCGGTGTAGCCCGGGCCATTGGCGTAGGTCAGCGTGGTGTAGGGCAGGCCCAGGCCATCGCGCGCCAGTTCGAGCTTGCCGGCACCGTCTTCGCCTCCCTTGTCCTTGACCTTGCCCAGGATCGGATTGCCGCGGGCCGGGTAGCCGACGAAGTTCAGCGTGTGCGAGTGATCGGCGGTGACGATGATCAGCGTGTCCTGGTCGGAGGTTGCTTCGATCGCGGCGCGCACCGCATCGGACAACGCCACGGTATCGGTCAGCGCCCGGTAGGCGTTGCCGCTGTGGTTGGCGTGATCGATGCGCGCGCCCTCGACCATCAGCACGTAGCCTTCCTTGTGGCGGGACAGGTTGGCGATCGCCGCCTGGGTCAGCTCGGCCAGGCTTGGCTCACCTGCCGGGTCGTCCTTGCGCTCGGCTTCGTAACGCATGTGGTCCGGCTCGAACAGGCCCAGGATCGCCGGCGCATTCGCGGCGGCCTGCAATTGCCTGGTGTTCCACACATATGCACCCTGCGGGTGCGCCTGCTGCCATTCGGTCACCAGGCTGCGCCCGTCCAGGCGCTGGCCGACCTTGTCGTCGTATTCGGGATCGCGCTCTTCCACGGTGGTGAACTCACCGCGGCCACCGCCCAGGGCGACCAACGGGCCGCGCCCGAAGCGCGCGGTCGACAGCAGCTGTTGGGCGATATCGCGGCAGCCGGCGGCCTTGGCCTCTTCCGGCAGGTCGGTGTCGTTTTCCCAATTGCGCTCCGGCGAGTGCGCGTAGGTCGCCGCCGGGGTGGCGTGGGTCAGGCGCGCGGTGGTGACGATGCCGGTGGCCATGCCGGCGCTGTCGGCCAGCTGCAGCCAGGTCAGCAGCCCCTTGTTCAGGCTGTCGGCACAGTCATTGCGGGTGCCGGCACTGACCCCGATCGCACCCATGTGGGTCTTCACGCCAGTGGTGATCGCGGTCATGGTGCCGGCCGAATCCGGCGTCTGCGAGTCGGTGTTGTAGGTCTTGCTGAACGCGGTCGCCGGGAAGTGCTCCCAGGACAGCAGGTTCTCCTCGCCCGGGCGCCCGTTGCGCTGGCCTTCGAAGATGCGTGCGGCCGCCACCGTGGTCAGGCTCATGCCGTCGCCCAGGAACAGAATGACGTTCTTGGCCTTTCCGTCCATCGCCCCGGAACTGGCGGCCCGGGCCGCGCCGCTGCGGTACCACCACTGCGGGGTTTCCCCGGCGGGGTGGGCAATGGCCGGCACATCGACCTGGACCGCGCCGACAGGGGCGCTGGAGGAGGGAGCGGTACTGGCGCAGGCGCCGAGCAGCAGGGTGGTGACGGCAGCCACCAGGGGCGTGAAACGGGACATGGATGAATGCATCTCACATGTGAAACGGGCGTTCATTATGCAGAACGCTGCAAGGCACGCCGATGACACGCTGATTTTCCGTGCACGCCTCGTTCCCGGACGCGGCTTGGGCTAAGGTGCCTAGCTGTCACATTACCTCTGGAATGCTCATGAAGCTGGTCTCTGCCTGGCTGCGGATCCCCTTCTGGCAACGGGTCCTCGGCGGCTTCGTGCTGGGCGCGCTGGCCGGCTGGCTGCTTGGCCCGGCGGCCGAAACCTGGTTCGGCCCACTCGGCGATCTCTACGTCACCCTGATCAAGATGATCGCGGTGCCGCTGGTGTTCTTCGCCGTGATCAACGCCATCTCGTCGCTGCATGGGCAGAAGTCCGTCGCGGCCCTCGGCGGGCGCACCTTCCTGTGGTTCATCATCACCGCCGCGCTGGCGGTCTGCGTGGGCCTGGCCGTGGGCACGGTCATGCAGCCGGGCAGCGGGGCACTCAGCCTGAGCATGGACCATAGCTACACCCCGCGCGAAGTGCCCAGCGTGATCAAGGTGCTGATGGATGTCGTGCCCTCCAACGTGTTCTACGCGTTGACCGGCATCGGCACCCGCGTCAACGCCGCCGGTGAAACCGTGCTGGCCGCCGGTCGTGGCTCGATCCTGCCGGTGATCTTCTTCGCCGGGCTGCTCGGCTTTGCCATGGTCAAGCTCGGCGACAAGGTCAGCGAAGCGCGCAAGCTGACCGGGCAGATGAGCGACATCATGATCCAGGTGACCCGCTTCGTGCTGGAGATCACCCCGCTCGGCACCTTCGGCCTGATCGCCGGCCTGGTCGGCAGCTACGGCTTCGAAAAACTGCTGCCGCTCGGCAACTTCGTGCTGGCCCTGTACATCGCCTGTGCCCTGCACATCGTGGTGGTCTACGGCAGCCTACTGCTCATGCACGGCCTGAACCCGCTCAAGTTCTTCCGCGGCGCTGCCCCCGGCATGCAGGTCGCCTTCGTCAGCTCCTCCAGTTTCGCCGCCATGCCCGCCGCGATGCGCTCGATCACCCACAACCTCGGCGTCAACAAGGACTACGCCTCCTTTGCCGTCCCGCTGGGCGCCAGCATCAAGATGGACGGCTGCGGCGCGATCTATCCCGCCCTGTGCGCCGTTTTCATCGCCCAATACACCGGCGTGCCGCTCACCCCCGAGCAGTACATCGTGGTGCTGATCGCTTCGGTCCTGGGCAGCTTCGGCACGGCCGGCGTCCCCGGCACCGCGGTGGTCATGGCCACCGTTGTGCTCAGTGCCGCCAACCTGCCACTGGAAACCATCGGCTACCTCTACGCGATCGACCGCATCCTGGACATGATGCGCACCATGACCAACGTCACCGGCCAGATGCTGGTCCCGGTCATCGTCGCCAAGGAAACCGGTCTGCTCGACCGCGCGGTCTACGACAACCCATCCACCAACCTGGGCGTGGATGAAGGCGAAGAACGAACGTCCTGATGCAGGCACCACTGCACTACCCAAAGACCGGCGAGAGCCGGTCTTTTTTTGCTGGTGTGCAACTGCTTTCGCATCTTCGCTTCTTCCTGCCGCACAGGCAGGTGTCTGGCGGGTTTGGCGCCGCCAGCCCTCACGACAAAGCGACGGGCTGAAGCTGTACAAGCAAACCCGCCGCACGCCTGAACCCGCACCGTAAACCCCTGTATCACCCCGTGTAACACCCGTGATACACCCGCACCGCGCCTGCCTGTCAGCACCACGTGATCACCGCATCATCGTATTCATGGGCCCGCACGCCAACGTTCCTGTAACAGCAATGTTGCGCGCCATTAACCCGACCCGCACAAAACCCTCGGAAACACGGGCGTCCGGAACTTGGCACGAATGCTGCTCCAACCCTCCGCATGTCACCGGAGGTCGCCATGGACAGCGTTGCCGCACACCGCACTCGACACACCACACTCTGGCTGCTCGCCGCCGCACTGGTGGCGCCGGCGGCCGCCAATGCCTCCGGCGCCCGCCAGGGCGTCAAGGCCCAGCCGGGCGAAATCGTCCTTCTGCGTGACGTCTCCGCACGCCCGGCCTATCGTCCCGCACCCCCGGGCATGGCGCTCATCGCCGATCCGTCCCCCCGCCGCGAAGTCGGCCAGGCCCTCGGTACCTCCACTGGCATGGACGAACTCAGCGACGACGACTACGCCTCGCTTGGCTCCAACACCGGTGCCGGCATTCCGCGCAGCGCCACCACCATCGAACGCGTCACCGGCCACACCGTCAACAGCACGCTCGGCAAAGTCACCGACAGCGGCATGCTCTCCGGCGGCCAGTTCAGCAACACCATCGGTGGTCCCATGGGCGCGGTCGGCAACGCTACCCGCGGCATCGGCGACCAGGTCCGCGGCGCGCTCGCCCAGTTCCCGCTCGGCCAGCCTGCTGGTGGGCCGGGCAAATGAACACCGTCCTGCGCACTGCAGTGCTGACCAGCGTGCTGCTCACCCCGTTGGCCGCGTACGCGCAGCAGGGCAACGACTACGCCGCGATGCTCTCGTATCTCAACCAGAGCCGCATCGACGGCCGCACGCTGGCCGGCGCCGACGGCGCCATCACTGTCAACATGGCGGCCGGTGATCTCAACCAGCAAGCCAACCTGATCGGTATCGCCAACGGCCGCAATGCCCACATCAACGTGGACGCACGCCAGCAGCAGTCCAACAACCTCAGCATCAGCGATACCGCCATGGACGCCAGCGCCACGCTCGGCGGCCAGGCACTGAACGGCGCCAGTGGCGTCGCATCGATCAACCAGGCCAGCGGCAATGGCAACGCGACGCTCAATGTCGTCACCGCCACGCTGGCGCAACAGGGCATACGCGAAACGAACGACGAGGCCCTGGCCGCGTCGGGCGCGCTCGCGTCAGCAGGGGGGCAGGCGGCCGTCAACAGCGGTCGGTCGGCCGGAACTCGCAGGGTGGCGGTCGAAGCCTCCGCGCTGCAGGGATTCGACGGCGTCCTGCAACTCAATCAGATCGCGGGATCCGGCAACGCCACCGCTAACCAACTGAGCATTTCGTTGCAGTCCACCCCGTGAGTAGTCACATCCACCCGATTGTCTGTGATGAGAGAGAGGGCACCATGAACACCACCATGAAACGGACCGTACTGGCCATCGCCGTCGCCGCTGCATCCGCCTCCGCGGGCGCCAACGGCTGGGGCAACGACCGCGACAACCAGAACCAGAACGCGAACATCAACCACCTGCACAACGTGGTCGAAACGCGTACCAACACCAACACCGATACCAATACCGAAACCAACACGACCACCAACACCGATACCGATTCGCGCACCTGGAACCGGACCTGGAACAATACCCGCAACAACAACAGCACCAGCAACACCACCATCAACGACAACGTGACGAGCAACACCAACGTCACCAGCAACCGCAACGTGACCAGCAACCGCAACGTCACCGAAAACGTCAACAAGACCAGCAACATCCAGGCCGACGAACGCCAGGAAAAGAACAACCACGGCGTCGACGTCAACATCGAGAAGGACCTGCGCCTGAGCTCGGACATCCGCTTCTCGGGTGATCCGGAAATCACCGGCTCGATCGACATCGATTCGGCCGCCATCGCCGTCATCGACAACCGCCAGTCGGTCACCAACAACCTGGCCGGCAACAGCCTGGTGACCAACAGCGCCTCGATCGCCGACGACGTCGGTGCCGATGCCTCCGGCAACCTGGGCTTCAACGTCGCCGCCGGTGACAACAACGCGCAGGACAACGCCGCCTCGCTGTCCGCGGCCGATGCGTCCTTCAGCTTCGGCATGGCCGACGCGGAAGTCTTCGTCAACCAGTTCGGCGGCGGCAACACCACCATCAACTCCGGCGTGACCAACGCCGCGGGCCTGGGTGGCAATGCCTTCAGCGGTGCGTCCGGCAACATCGGCGCCAACGTCGCCTCGGGCAACAACAACGAGCAGAAGAACGCGCTCGCCGCGTCGGTGGCCACCAGTGCCTATGCGACCTCGAGCATCAGTTCCAACCAGGTGTCCTCCGGCAACACCGTCAGCAACGCCGGCTACCTGCAGTCGATGACCGACACGGTGGACGTGAACCTGAGTGGTCGCGTTGCCGGTGCCACGTTGGCGGTCGGTGCAGGTCGTTACAGCGGCACGGGTAGTGCCTATCAGAAAGACAACTACTACCTGGACAGCTGGAGCGGCGCGCTGGATCACCCGAGCGGCAACGCGAACGGTCATCTTGATCTGGACAGCCAGATCCAGAATGCCACCGCCAACCCGAATCGTCCGGGCGTGGGCGGCATTGCGTTCGATACCGATGAGCACGGCACCAGCCAGTTCGTCGAACTGGGCGTGGCCGATCTCTACGCGAGCCTGAGCGGCACCGTGTCCACCACCCGCTGGGTGAACGTCGATGCGACCAACACCGCGGCATTGTCCGGCAGTGCGTTCTCCGGCGCCTCCGGCAACATCGGGGTGAACGTGGCCTCCGGTACCGGCAACCTGCAGGCCAACAGTCTGGCCCTGGCGGTTGCGCAGCCCTCCACCGGCGGCGGCGGTGGCGGCGG
>Ga0153980_1000885_pt1 | contig 13103 bp, 9 predicted proteins | sample TSGA064MetaG_FD_104722 | JGI IMG/M metagenome (GOLD analysis project Ga0153980, IMG submission 104722) | Attine ant fungus gardens microbial communities from Georgia, USA - TSGA064 MetaG | ecosystem: Host-associated > Fungi > Mycelium > Unclassified | place: USA: Georgia, Magnolia Springs State... | reverse complement strand
GTAAAAATATCCTTTATATAAAATATACAGACTAAGCTCAACTTCAATAAAAAGTAAGTAATAAACTGTTTAGCGCATAATAATAAATGGTTGCATGAGTCAACCCTACATTACATCATTTCTTAGCGTAAGTCAACTAACTCTAAAAAGCTCAACTTTTAAACAAACATAGACATAATTCTAACGCTGAGTAGTTTTGGAACCCATATTCTAGATATATAAAATAAATTTGAGTCTTATTAAAAAAAAGAGTTATAATAAAACTAATGTTTAAAAAAATTGCAGGTGAAATTAATAAATGAAAAAAGGAAAAGTATTATTTTGCTCAAGTGCTGGGGGACACTATACTGAACTCATGCAGTTAAAACCCTTAATTATAAAATATAACGGTATTATTGTAACGGAAAAGACAAAGATATCCATGGAAAGCTCATTGCCAACAGAATATCTCATTTATAGCTCTAAAAACGATGGGTGGATTTATTTTTTTAAGTATCTATATGTGTGCTTTGTCTCACTCATTTATTTTATTAAGTATCGACCTAAGGTTATTATTTCAACTGGAGTTCATTCTACCATCCCAATGTGTTTATATGGTCGTTTCTCGAGATGCAAAGTCATTTACATCGAAACTATCGCTAATCTCAAAACACCTTCTATGACTGGAAAAATTATGTATAGACTTGCAACAGACTTTTATATTCAATGGGAGGAGTTATTAGAAATTTATCCTAAGGCTAAGTATGGGGGGGGACTATTTTGATACTCGTTTTATGTGGAACACAAAAACAAGATTTTTCTCGAATGATTGATGCCGTGGAACAACTTGCAGATGAGCATGAAATTATTGTTCAAGGAGGGCATAACCATTATAGAAGCGATAAAATGAAAATTCTAGGTTTTATTGACTCTGATACATTAAATAAGCTATATAAACAAGCAGATCTTATTATTACCCATGCTGGAGCTGGATCTATGATCCAAGCACTTCAAAATCAAAAAAAAACAATTGCCTTTCCGCGTCTCAGTAAGTACGGTGAACATGTAAATGATCATCAACTTGAGTTAGCTGAAAAGCTAGAAGAGTTAGGATACCTGCTTGTTTACCGCGACGGTGATAATATGAGAGATTTGTTTGAAAAAGCAATACGATTTATACCTAAACAATACCAATTAAAGGGTAATATTATAAGTTTGATTGATGAAGACTTAGCTAAATTTTTTAAAAAGTCTAAGAAATAATGGCTAGTTTAAGCTTACATCCAATAAGGTTACCCCTTTATCGACTGTAGGTTTAAACCTCTTACTCATGTAAAATACTAATTAAATCTTGTGATCTCTATTTCAAATTAGGACAGATATAAGTTAATTTCTGTAAAGCCCTAATATAGTGTAACGCTTACTATGAAATCTACTACTCCACCAAGTATATAGTCAATACCAGAAAGGTTATCCGCGATAAAGAAAGCTATCGCGGATTTTTTATGCAAATTTCATCTCTGTCTTGCCAGGAGTTCAAGCTGTATAACAACTTGTCTGATTTCTCGTTTCAGTTTTTATAAAGAAGTTCAGGTCTTGATTGTCATATTATAATAAAAGACTTGTATTCCTTGTTTAAAAATTTAGTAAGGATAGATATCCTAATTGAATTGATCAGTCCTATGATGTATAACTCTTTCAACACAAAAAAAGCCTCCAAACTAACAGTGCTAATTCCTTTATACTGTTAGTTTGGAAGTATAGTTAATGACTAGAAGGTATTTTTGTACTTTAACTTTTTAAAAGCAGATTCATTACCCTACCATTATTATTTAATATTAGATCATTCTCTATATTCAATTCCCATATAATCTACGGTTGCTTTCACAACCGCCTCACCCCAATTTTGCCAATTTTCTCTCCACCTGTTAGCATCGTTAACATGATCGATATAGTTATATTCAATTAATATAGCTTCTGCGCCAAAATTAGGTACTTCGGGATAAAGAAGCATATTATATCTGACCATTTCCGCTGCAAAATTCAATTGACCTCCTGTTTCTCGAATCACGTACAATGGATCCAGTTCCGTAACCGTACAACCGAAAAGTTCATGATAAGTTACTAACAATGGACAAGAAATGCCATTCTTAAAAGAACCTTCCGATACTCTACCTGGAGAGTTAAGAGAATCTCTTGCAATATGACCAGCATTCATTAAGCTAGAAGCAACTAATTGAGGCCAATCATTGGTTGTAAAGATTGAGCTATAAATTTCAAAACCTTCTATCTCACCATTAAAAGCATTTAAATGATTTGAAATATAGTATTTAGCTTGATACTCGTAAACTTGTGAAACACGTCCGTTCTCGTAGTAAGATGATCTGATATGATCAAAAGTTTCATCTCCCGACGGCTCATAATCACCTGTTCGTGACATTTTCACTTTTAAGCCATGATCTTCAAAACGCTTGGTCATATATTCAGAAATCTTTAAAACTTCTTCAGCTTCTGACAAACCATTCCACTGAGCACCACCATCAGGACCTCCATGACCAGGGTCAATTAAGATATCGTACACTGTTTCCGGCAGCTCACTGACCTTTTCAACTTTGATAACAAGGAAACCACTCTTACGCAGCATCATAACTTTATTGGCAAAACCATCACGGGTAATGGTATACCAAACTTCATTTATCTCTTCATTCATATAGATCAGCCGCTCATTTAGTGAGATAAAGTACTCACCTTCATCTAAATCTGCTAAATCAATAGCTAGATTATTAAAATCTGAATACGTCTTCTCATCAACGGTCCCGTCTACTGTATTTATAAATTGATAAGTTGTAGGATTATTCTCTTCTTGTGTTTCTAAATGCAACGACTCTGAAAAAAAATGATGAGTTGAATAAGTATATTGTTCTAGGCTATTATTAATCAAAACAAACTGATTATGATCAAGATGCAATGAAAAAGCTATACCAGACGAAGCAAAATTTTGCGTGATTACATCATTTCTATCGGTCACAGGAGCAATGAATGTGAGGTCGTTAAGATTGGCTCGAATGTTTAATGACAAAGTTGGACATTCTAAGTAATCGCTTATAGGTATGGTGACTTTAAATGTTTTATAATTGCTAGTTTCCTCCAGAAGATCAGCTTCTAAATTGATGGACTGCTGCTTCCATAAGCTGATGAGTTCATATGTAATTGCTTGAAAATCTTGAGGCAAATCTGTTAAAGTGTGCTCAAAAATAAGTTTATCATCTTGAAAATCTATATTATTAATAGATTGATTGAGAACTTCATTATTTCCTGATGTTTTAATGGTCATATCATACTTTTTAGCAAAACCAAAACCTTGACGATTAGCTTTAAATTCAATGTTGTACTCGGTATCTGGTTCATCCAAATACGTCTCAAAACTAGTTTCAGTAATATCCAATTCAATTTCTTGCTCATTAATTTTAAGCTGAATATTCTTAAAAGTATCTACATCCAATGATGGCCATTCTAAAGTCAATTCAAATAGACTTTCATTTCCACCCAACTGTAAGCCTTGACTTAATGAGACATCTAAGAAACCTTTGTTAAAAAAAATTATCGAGTTTAAACTTCTGAATATAAAAACAACAAAAGTAATAAAGAAGATAGCATACCATGTTAGCCTGATCATTCGCTTTTTTCTTACTTTCATCCGTCTTTTATCATTACTCTTTTTAAGGCTTTGTTGATTTTGCATAATTAAATAACCACTCTTTCAATAATAGAGCTATTTTACCCTATATTCTCAGTCAATAATTGATACTATTTTAGCAAATAGATTAAATCTCTACAAGAAAAGTATAAATATATTAAACTAAACCCCTAGTATTTGAAGGATCCTGTTCATTGAAATCGATAGCAATATTTTAAGTCATCGGCTTCCATTATCATGCCCATAAAATATAAATTTTACAATAAAAAAAAGTTGAATATATACTGTGTACAAAGGGACAGTCGTACAAAGTAATGACTTCAACTGTTCAAATTCTAAGGATTATATAATCTTATTAGTCCTTCGTATGCATTGCACTAACTTGCAAACCATATTTTATTTGTTACGTGCCTAAAGTGTGAGTTGAGTTTAACTCACTTCTAATGCTTACCCTTTATTAATATTCTCATTTTAAACATTTTTCTATGTTTGCAGCTTGCTTAAGTTTTGGTTATAATTTTCAAATCTTAGTTTGATCAAATTAACAACTATATCAATGTCTAATTCTTTACTTCTCAAGATTTTTCCCAAAAGCGCTCTAAAGAAATTGAACTACAATTAAATAATATTTTCATGACATAATATACTCTTTTCATCGTGTCCTTTCATGTAGTAAGCTCTATCTCAATATTAATTATTCTTTGGGGCACGCCTATACTTGCATCATTTAAATTATAAGTTTTTTATGTAATTATGGTATTTTAGTTGGTTAATGTGTACATCCCTAGTGGTCTTTCACCAAATGGATTGTACTAATGTCTAAAACAACAAAATAAAATCAAGAAGGATTATCCTTCTTGATTATGCTGATATTTTAGCAACACTAATCCTTAATACTCATCATCTGAATCAGCTAAGTTAAAGCTGCTTTCTTCTAATTTTAATTCTTCTAGCTTTTCTTTTTTTTGAATGTCTTTTTTTTGTTTAGACTTGAAAAAAGCAAAAGCTGAAGCTCCAATAACAGTTCCTATTAAAATTAATGTTCTTTTTTTCATAAGACATCCTCCCCTTTTTTCGAATGAGCCACTTTCGCTTTTCATCCTTCTTATTTATGTATATATTATAACACATTCCTTTAAGTAACCAAAATGTTTTATAAAAAAGGTGTCGAATTATAATAAACGATGATAAATTTACTTAAAAGTTTTTTTGTCCTCTATTGTCCAAGAGAACAAGTTTAATATCAGATTATGACTGGGATTAAATCTAATGCCCCAGTCCACTTAGGATCTCTGAAAATCTTCCTACTTTTTAGCAGTAATCTTAAGAAGATAATTTATTTGTTAAATCAATCTATTCAGAATTAGTAATTAATCGTTTCATTCTATACATGTTAGATGTGTATATATTTTATAGAAATAAATCCAGTGGTAAAAAATAATGTATCTATGTAAGCTTAAACAATTTGTGAACAAGAGGATCATACTTTTTTTATAATCTTCTTCAGTCTAATAAAAAACAGACTATTAAAATATTCTAGTCTGTTCTTAACCATCCATTATTCTAAATCTGTTCCATTACTTGCAATTACTTTTTTATACCAATAAAATGATTTTGTCTTCGAACGTTTTAAGGTACCCTTCCCTTCGTTATCTTTATCTACATAAATATATCCGTAACGTTTCTTCATTTCTCCAGTACCAGCACTTACTAAGTCAATGCACCCCCAAACGTATACCCTAACAACTCAACACCGTCTAAATTAACAGCCTTAATCATGGCATTAATATGATCTCTTAAATAATCAATACGATAATCATCTTCTACATAACCATGTTCATTTGGTATATCAACCGCCCCTAGACCATTTTCTACAATAAATAGTGGCTTTTGGTAACGATCATATAAAATATTCATTGTAATGCGGAACCCCAGCGGATCGATTTGCCAACCCCATGCACTAGCTTCTATGTGGGGGGTTCTCAATGTTGCAAAAGCATTACCTGACGTTGAATTAGCCACTTCTGGATCTGCACTTGTTAAGCGAGAGGAATAGTAAGAGAATGAAATAAAGTCAACAGTATTCTCTTTGAACAACTTTTTATCACCATCTATAAATGGTATCTTGACCCCTTTTCGCTCTAATACTTTTAGCGCATAGGCTGGATATTCGCCCCATGCTTGCACATCAATAAAAAAGAAATCTACGCGATCTTTTTCAATAGATTTCCAAACATCTTTTGGATGACAAGTATTTGGATAAGTTTTTCCCGCTGCTAACATACAACCAATTTGAAAATCGGGATTAATTTCACGTCCTTGCTTTGTTGCTAACGCACTTGCAACTAATTCATGATGAGTAGCTGCATATTTAATTTGATCTTGATTTTGCCTTCTTCAAAATAAATACCCGCTCCAATAAACGGTAAGTGGAGCACCATGTTAAATTCATTAAATGTTAACCAATATTTAACCTTATCTTTGTAACGAGTGAAAAGCACTCGGCAATACTTCGCATAATGGTCAACCATTTTTCGACTACGCCATCCACCAATAGTTTTAATGAGATGTATCGGGACATCGAAGTGACAGATCGTCACTAGCGGTTCAATTCCATATTTAAGACATTCATTTGTGATATTACAAATTAGACATTTTTATATATTCATGAAATAAAACTTTTTGCTGTACACTTTTAATAAGTCCTAATTTTCTAAATTAATTTCTATTATTGGAAACTTAATTGATTCATCATATGATATTCTAACGTTTTCTTATTATTTTTCATTCTCCAATAGGAGTCTCAAATAATCGTGGTCATCTTATAATTTTTAGATAGCGTATCATCTCATACTCCTTTTGAAAAATATAAAACAGGTTTTAACTTGAGTTAAGTGTATCAATTTTAAGTTTAGCGGACGTATCTGTAAGATTTTTCATTCAGATAAGCGACCTATTGGTTTCAGGCTAGTCACTGAAGCTAAACCAGAGACATTTAGAAGTAAAGATAAAAGTTCACTCGAGTACACAGGGCATAATTTGATTCTCCTTTACGGACTCTAATCCTTTTCAGCCATACATTATATAAAAAAGAGTGGAAGAAAGATTGTATTCAGCTTAGTTTTTAAATGCTAAGAACAGAATAGAAGATTTCAAAGGGTAACTCACAATAAAAAAAATATATTATTATGCCCTTAGTCATATGATCCAGTTGCCTATTTGCCTATAACCCCATTAAGCGGCCAATAAAGAAATCGCCTATGCCTTTACTTGTAAACCTAACATCAAATGTTAGCTCCAAACAAAGTAGTCGTGAGCGGGGGCGACTTAAGCCTTAGAAAAAGTGATCCGCATAAGTCATTGTTATATATTAAAAAAGTCCTAGTATCAATTAGAAGAGTTTGATATAGCTGAACTTGTTAGTACTTATTTCTTTACTTTTATTGATGGTATGCCTAAGCTCTTAATAAAAGGCAATAACATTTATTTATATTCATATGGTGGCATTGGGAATCGTTTATTCCTTGTAATTATTGAATAAACTATTAGCTTACAATGACTTTTCTAGGCCAGCTAAGCTGTCATAAAATTTCTTATAACTGATAACATCTAACAATCACTAATTTTGACCCAATATTGTGACAATCCCTTTAACCATAAGTTTATGAAATGCTTTGAACAATGCTTACGTATCATAAAAATAAAACTTGCTGATGCAAATTTAACAGCTACATCCATGACAATTTGAACAGATAAAGGAACAAAGGCTATCTGTTGCATAAAAAATCTAAACGAGTTTTGATTATCTTTTGTTGGTTAAAGCAGTCAATCTTGAACCTCATTTTTAAGTGAAATACATTTAACCTCGGCTTCTTTAACTACAGCATGACACTCATACTGAGATAAGTAGGTATCCCCTGCACACAATGTTATCTCTCGTTACTAATAAACTATGTAATTGAATGTACTCATCGACACCTTTCATAATAAGAGATTTTCAAGATGGGCTTGAGAATTATGCTACTTTTTCTTTTGGTTCTCCTGTTTCTCCATCTGGATAACTGAATTAACAGTCGATTAGAGCTTCAGATAATAGTATAATGAGGCTAAGCAGAAATGTTTAATCTAAAGCGATGGGAAGCAAATTCACTCGCAAGAAGGTCTAACCAAATTTTTAGGAATGTAGCTGATGCTTATGTTTAATTTAAGAATTGCTCCCGAAAGGATTCGCCATAAGCATTGCGAATGCAATCAGTGTATGCTGAAATACGGACTTTATATGATTGCATGAATGTCGATAATTCTCAATAAAAGTCAAAAAATAACCGCTAAACTTTTGGCAAAGTTAAACGGTTAATCTAATTGCTTAGCTACAGTTTCAACGGTTCTGCTAGAGGTTACTGTTAGCGATGATCTCGTATTGTTATCTGTCCATTCTAACATGACTATACAAAAATGTAAAAAGAGGCTCTGCGTAAGCTAGAGAATTTCTTAAAGATGTCATAAATGTCAATGAATAAACTTACTCTCAATCGATTTTTTAACTTAAAAAGTAAAACATCTAAACTTGTTCCTTAGGTCTATTCCAAATTGCTTAATTTAGTTGTTTTTTATGTTGAGATTAGCTGGTTACACTAAAATCAACTTTAACATAAGTTATCCTTATTTCTCTTTGATCCTTATGGCTCCATTGTAAATTATATTGGATCAATTTTCTATTTAGCTTGTTTAATAAGCTCAGTTACAAAATCTAATATTTTTAGATATGCTGCTGATCCAATCCATATTCTTTTTAACATAATTTTTCTCAACCACGCTCAGACCATCACTGAACCCCATTATATATCTAACTTTCTATTGTAATAAAGTAATGGGGTAGCATCGACTGGTTTCTTCATCCTTTGCATACTATTCCTTCATCATAATTGGTAAACGTACCTTGTGAAATGTTCAATACCTCAATCCATAGCAGCTACACTTGCTTCCGAACTAACCTTGAAATACACTCCACGTGACTTGTTGAAGGAAATAAATCAACAGGCTGGACAACCTCTAATTCATAACCACCTTCAACTAAAATTTTTACATCGCGAGCAAGAGTAGCTGAGTCACAAGATACGTAAACAATCCGTTTAGGTGCAGCCTTCAACATGGTGTCCAACAACGTGCCTTCACAACCTTTGCGAGGTGGATCAACTACAATCACATCGGGAGTAATCCCTTCATCAATCCATTTAGGAATAACAGCCTCTGACTTACCCACTTCAAATACTACATTATTAAACCCATTTAACTTTGCATTCATCTTGGCATCTGTTATAGCCTCTGCCACGATCTCAACTCCATAGACTTGTTTAGCATACTTAGCTAAAAATAACGTAATTGACCCAATTCCACAGTAAGCGTCAATCACCACCTCCTGTCCTGTCAATTCAGCAAATTCCACGACTAATTGATACAGAACTTCTGTTTGCACCGGATTAACCTGATAAAAACTACGAGGAGAAATAGCGAATCTAATCCCTTTTAATTCATCATAAATATAAGCATTGCCCCACAATAATTTTGTTTCGTCACCAAAAATAACATTTGTTACATTTGGATTTACATTTTGAGCAATGCTTTTTATCTGAGGATACTTCGATAATAACGTTGAAATAATCTGAGCTTGTTGCACTAGTTTTTCGGTTCGTGTGACAATGACAACCATAACCTCTTTAGTCTTAAACCCTACTCGAACGATTACGTGACGTAAAACACCACTATTTGTCTGCTCATCATACGTCTCAATTCCTAAATCATCACACATATCTCTCATAGTATTTATAATTTTATCAGAAATTTCTGTTTGAATTAAGCAAGACTCCATATTCATAATTTCATGACTACGTTTTTGATAAAAACCAGCCACAACTTGACCATTTACTGTCCCAAACGGCACTTGTGTCTTGTTACGATAACGCCAAGGATCATCCATCCCAATAGTCATTTGAACATTGGGATGTTCTAGATGACCGATTCGTTTTAGATGATTAATAACAAGCCCTTGCTTCATTTGGAGTTGACCTTCATAGTCTAAATGTTGTAACTGACACCCTCCGCATTGTTTATAAATGGAACAAAGAGGTTTTACTCTCTGTAAACTTTCTTGGTGATAAGCAACTGCCCGCCCAAATGCAAACTTTTTCTTAACCAGGGTAATTTTTAATGTAACTTCCTCACCAACTAATCCATCAGTCACAAATACTGGGAAACCTTTAATGCGAGCAACCCCTAGCCCATCATGTGTTAGACTGTCAATTTTAGCTTCATAATAATTATTTTTCGCAACAGGTACTTCTTTTTTTGCCATTTTCTATCACCTACATAATAAGAGAGAGACGTAGTCTCCCTTATTCTTAGTCACTAACTCCAGTCAATTTCTCCTGTTGTTTTATTTAGAGTTCCCCAGCTTGGGAAATCTGCTATATCAGATGGTGGAATAATCCGACTCTCACTAGAGTTATAGCTAGGAACGACACCTCCATTTACCTCTGCTAATCGCTCTTCTTCTTCCGCTGTCATAGGTTCTAATGCATCAGCACGATCTCTAAAATTAGCAACTTCTTCTTCACTACCACTCCAAAGATTAATATTTTGATAAATGCGATTAATATTATTCTCTGTAGGATACAATTCTGCGTGTGCGGTAATTGCCTCGTATACGATTAAGAGATGAGCTTGCACGTGGGCATTTACTTCTTCACGATTAGTTTGTCTCAACTCATTAATGTCTCCTTTAGAAACGACAAGTTGTAAGTTATAATCGGATCCAACCTCATCTGCTTCATTTAAGAAAAAATTAGCTATTGCTTCTGCTGACCTACGTGCTGTTGCAACATCTGCCTCCTCATCAACGCGAACGTCAAAATAAACGACAGGACCATTTATCATTATCTTTACATTTTCTACACGAGATTGACTGAAACCAAATTCTTCTGTTGACGTTACAACTGTATTAGGAATTTCTTCTATATAGTCTAGTCGGTTTCCAAAAATAGGACTTCCCGCTATACTTCTCGGGTAGATAATAAGAGTAAAAATTAAGTGAAAACCGAGAATAAGGGTAGTAACCACTAAAATTCCAACGTATAGTTTAAGCCCTTTAGTCGTATTTTCAAGCTTATTTTTTTGACCTTTCTTAACTTCTTTATTTTTTAATTTTTCATTTCTTTTTTTCAGCATGTCAACACTTCCTCTTACTCTCGTTTAATATCAAAACATTGAATTGAATGACGATTATAGGAATCACAAGTACTTATACTGCAGAGAGTTATTTAGCTCTCATTGTTATTATACACTATAAGACCAAGATAAAACAACTAGATCAGTATTTCTCCAATCTAGCTGCATCATTTGACAGTTAATCCTATAGCTCTGCTTTTAATTCCATCATAGCGTCTCGCAGTGAAGCAGCTGTTTCAAAATCAAGAGCCTTGGCTGCATCTTTCATTTCTTTTTCTAAGCGTTCAATTAACTTTTCTTTTTCTTTTCGAGACATTTTTTTATCGTATTTTGGTTGCTCCTCTGCCACTTCAGTCGCTCGAATAACATCGCGAATGTTTTTACTAATTGTTTTAGGCTTAATATTATGAACTTTATTATACTGCTCTTGAATCTCACGACGACGTGCGGTCTCGTCCATAGCTCTTTGCATAGAGCCTGTTACCTTATCAGCATATAAAATAACATGGCCATCTACATTTCTTGCAGCACGGCCTATAGTCTGGATCAATGACCGATCACTGCGTAAAAATCCTTCTTTATCGGCATCTAAAATAGCTACTAGTGACACTTCCGGTAAATCTAAACCCTCACGCAATAAATTAATTCCGACCAACACATCATAATTACCTACACGTAAATCACGAATAATCTCAATTCGCTCTAAGGTCTTAATTTCAGAGTGTAAATAAGCCACTTTAATTCCTAGCTCTTTTATATAATTTGTTAATTCTTCAGACATTTTAATCGTTAATGTAGTCACTAAGACGCGTTCATCTTTCTCTATTCGCTTATATATTTCACCGACTAAATGATCGATTTGAGCACGACTTGGGTGAAGCTCAATAATTGGATCAACAAGCCCCGTCGGACGAATGATTTGCTCTACAATAAAATCTGTTTTCGCTAATTCATAGTCTCCAGGTGTAGCTGACACATAGATAGCTTGATTAATTTTTTCTTCAAATTCACTAAACTTTAAAGGACGGTTATCAAGAGCAGACGGTAATCGAAAACCGTGATTTACTAGCGTTTCTTTACGAGCTCGATCGCCATTATACATACCGCGCACTTGAGGTAGCATGACGTGTGATTCATCTGCAACTAACAACCAATCTTCTGGAAAAAAGTCTAATAGGCAATACGGGGTTGAGCCACTCTCTCGTAAAGATAACGGACCCGAGTAGTTTTCAACTCCAGAACAAAATCCCATTTCATTTAACATCTCTAGATCATAGCGTGTTCTCTGTTCGATTCGTTGTGCTTCAATAAGCTTGCCATCTTGCTCAAATTGTTTCACTCGTTGTTCTAGCTCTGCTTCAATATTTTTCAACGCAACTTTTAAGCGTTCTTCTCCTGTGACGAAGTGAGATGCCGGGAAGATAGCAATATGTTTTCTTTCATTTATAATTTCACTTGTTAACGTATCAATTTCTCGAATTCGATCAATTTCATCACCAAAAAATTCAACTCTAATAGCATTTTTTTCATTTCCCACAGGAAAAATTTCCACAACATCACCGCGCACTCTAAATGTTCCCCGATGAAAATCAATATCATTGCGCTGGTACTGAATTCTAACCAGCTCCTTTAACAATGCATTTCGTTCTAATTCCATACCGACACGTATAGAAACCATCATCTTTTTATATTCCTGTGGGTCCCCAATACCGTAGATACATGATACGGATGCCACAACCACCACATCATTGCGTTCAAACAAAGATGCTGTTGCAGAGTGACGTAATTTATCAATTTCATCATTTACACTGGAATCTTTTTCAATAAAGGTATCCGATGAAGGAACATACGCTTCTGGTTGGTAATAATCATAATAACTTACAAAGTACTCCACTGCATTATTTGGAAAAAATTCTTTTAATTCACTATATAGCTGTCCTGCTAATGTTTTATTATGGGCCAATACCAGTGTCGGCTTATTTACTTTAGCTATCACATTAGCAATCGTAAATGTTTTACCTGTTCCTGTAGCTCCAAGTAATACTTGTTCTTTCACTCCATTTATCAAATTTGTTGCTAATTGATTAATAGCTTCAGGTTGATCTCCAGATGGAGTATAGTTTGAAACAACTTCAAATTTTCCATTTGTCATAAAAGTCACCTCTCTCAAATTATTATATCATGCGTAACGAAATTTAACTAT
>Ga0153980_1000883_pt1 | contig 13119 bp, 12 predicted proteins | sample TSGA064MetaG_FD_104722 | JGI IMG/M metagenome (GOLD analysis project Ga0153980, IMG submission 104722) | Attine ant fungus gardens microbial communities from Georgia, USA - TSGA064 MetaG | ecosystem: Host-associated > Fungi > Mycelium > Unclassified | place: USA: Georgia, Magnolia Springs State... | reverse complement strand
TCTTCATCCGCGGTTCGGGCCTTAACCGTGCGCCGGGTGCGCATGCCTCCGGCCTGTCGGTCTCGCTGGATGGCCTGCCGCTGACCGGCCCGGGCGGTACGCCCTACGAGCTGCTGGAACCGCTGTGGCTGAGCCGCGTCGAGGTCCTGCGCGGCGCCAACGGGTTCGAGCGCGGCGCGCTGGCCCTGGGGGGTGCAATCAACTACATCACCCGCAGCGGCCGCGATACGCCCGGGCTGGAGCTGCACTACGAAGCCGGCGCACGCGGCTACCAGAAGCGCGGGATCAGCCTGGGCGGGGTGCACGATGCCGTCGACTACTTCCTCGCCTACACCGATACCGAGTACGACGGCTATCAGCAGCACGCCGCCGGCAAGGGCAAAGGCGCGGTGGCCAACATCGGCTGGCAGCTCACGCCGGAGCTGGAGACGCGCTTTTTCCTGCGCTATCGCGAGACCGATCACGAAACCCCGGGGCGCCTGACCCGCGCGCAGATCCGCAACGATCCGCGCGCGGCGAATCCAGCCAACCTGGCGATCGACGCGCGCCGCCCGCAGCCGGGCAGCACCTGGATCGGCAATACCACGACCTACACCATCGATGAAAGTTCGTCGCTGCAGGCCGGCCTCGTGTACCACAAGTACCCGATGGACTTGAACGAAAGCCTCTACCGCCAGCAGCTGGACTACGCCAACCTCAACGGCACCCTTGACTACCGCCACCGGCACGCGCTGTTCGGGCATGACAGCGTGACCACGATCGGCCTGCGCGTGACCCACGATCTGGACGCGAACGTGCGCGAGACCCTGCGCTTCGCCAGCAACGGCTATCCCGCTGGCACGCACACCCGCGATTTCCAGCATGACGGCACCGACAGCGTGCTGCATATCGGCAATGATCTGGCGCTGAGTGAGACGCTGCGCCTGCAGACCGGCATGGCGTTGATCCACACCCGCCGCGATGTGCAGGTGACCTGGCCGGCCACGCCGGAACGGCTGTCCGAGCGGCAATGGGACTATGCACCGCGGCTGGGCTTCACCTGGCAGCAGACGCCGCAGACGCAGTGGATCGGCAACCTGAGCCGTTCGGTGGAGCCGGCGCATCCGTGGTCGATGATCTGGGGTTCGAACCAGTACTTCGCCGCCGGCAATGGCGCCTCCACCGGCCGCCAGCGCGCGCCGGTGGAACTGGACAACCAGACCGCCACCACGCTTGAACTCGGTGCACGCGGCGACAGCGCGCTCGGCCGCTGGGAGCTGACCGGCTACTACGCGCGCCTCAACCACGAACTGCTCACCGTGGAAGTGCGGCCGGTGCCGAACCTGTTCATCGCCGAATCCAACGCCAGCCCGACCGTGCACCGCGGCATCGAAGCCGGCCTGGACAGCGTACTGTGGCAGGGTGTCGGCGGGCGGCTGTCATTGCGCCAGGCATACACCTTCAGCGACTTCCGTTACCGCGATGATCCGCGCTTCGGCAGCAACCGCCTGCCGGGCCTGCCGCGCCACTATTACCAGGCCGAGCTGCGCTATGACCATCCGGCCGGCTTCTACGCCGGTGTGAACACCGAGTACGCCTCGAAGATGTTCGTCGACTATGCCAACAGCTACAGCGCCGACAGCCACGTGATCTTCGGCACCCGCATCGGCTTCGACGCACCCGGCGGCCGCTGGCAGGCGTGGGCGGAGCTGCGCAACCTGACCGACCGCCACTACGCCGCGACGGTCACGCCGGGCTACGACGATGCCGGCAAGGATGTCGCGCGTTCGACGCCGGGTGACGGGCGCGGTGTGTATGCCGGGGTGCGCTGGCGCTTCGACTGAGCCCTCAGGCGGTGCGGTGCCTCATACCACCGCATCGAGCTGGAACGTCGGCAGATACAAACCGAACAAGGTGACAAGCGGACCGACCAGCATGGTCAGCGCGCCTGTGCCCGCGCGATCGCCGCTTCGGCCAACGGCACCATCCGCGCATAGCCTGCCGGCGTCGGATGCACGCCATCGGCGGCCAGTTCCGGATCGAGCCCTCCATCCTTGTTGGTCATGGCCGTGTGGTAATCCAGATAGACCAGCCCCTGCTGCTCGGCATACGCGCGCAGTGCCCGATTGAGCGCCGTCACCTTGCCGGCAGGCTGCACGGCGGGTTGCCACGGGTAGTCGCTGACCGGCAGCACCGAGGCCAGCACGATGCGGATGTTGTGCGCCTGCGCCAGTTCCACCATCGCGTGCAGGTTGTCTTCGATCATCGCCTGCGTGGCAGGTCCGGTGTTGCCGGCGATATCGTTGGTGCCGGCCAGGATCACCACCACGGCCGGCTTCAGCGCGATGACATCCTGCTGGAAGCGCACCAGCATCTGCGCCGTGGTCTGCCCGGAGATGCCGCGGTTGACGTAGGGCTTGCCGGGGAAGAAACCGTCACCGCCGGTTGGCCCCCAACCTTCGGTGATGGAATCGCCGTAGAACACCACGCGCCTGGTCCCGGGCGCGACGGGCGCCAGCGCCGCGTTCTCGGCGCGGTAGCGCTGCAGCTGCGGCCAGTCGAGCAGGCGCTGCTGCATCTCCGTGATCTGCGCAGGGGTCGCCTTGTCGGCGGGCACCTGATACAGCGGGTTGGTCGCAGGTGACTCCTGTGCGTGTGCGCTCGCATGCAGGGCACACGCAGCGAAGGTCGCGGCAAGTACAGCGGAACGGATCAAGGCGGTCAAAGCGCGGCACTCCGGTTGCGGCACGCCGATAGTCTCAGCGATCGGCGACCAGGGATTCAAGCTGCGCTGCGACGCGGTCGAAGGGGCCGATGTCACGCGTTGCCCGGCTCATCGCCACTGCGCCTTCGATGCTGGCGATGATCATGGTGGCAATGCCCTTGGCCTGGTCGGACGGACGGCCGCCGCGACTCAGTGCCTCCGTCAGCCGCGCCTCCCAACGCGCGAAGACATCGGCTGCTGCACGCTGCGCATCATCGGGGGCATCGTCGATCGGTTCTTCGACGGCCGCGGCGAGCACCGGACAGCCCATATGGAAGTCCGAACGGATCAGGCGCTCGCGCCACGCCGCCAGGAACAAGGACAGCCCGTCCGGCGCTGCTCCCTGCAGGCAGGTATCGAGCAGCGCATCGACTTTCGCCCCTGCCAGCGTGGTGGCCTCGGCCAGCACCTGCTGCTTGCCGCCTGGGAAGTGGTGGTAGGTCGAACCAAATGGCGCCTGCGCACGCTTGGCTACTTCACGCACGCTGGAGGCATTGAGGCCATAAGTGGCGAGCATCTCCGCTGCCGCAGCGACTACGCGCTGCGGGGCATCGGAATGGCGTGCACTCATGGCCGGACTCCTTGCTAAGACGGATGTCATAGATTAGCGTATTTGCGTTATGACAACTGTTATAGAAGAGCGCCTCCGCCCATGAATCTCTGGTTCCGCCTGCTGTTCCTGCTGCTGTCCTCGCCGTTCCGCTCCAAGCTGACCGCTCCGTTTGCAGTGTCGCGACTGAACTTCCGGGTGCTGCCCAATGACATCGACAGCAATCTGCACATGACCAACGGTCGCTACTGGACGATCTTCGATCTGGGCCGGCTGGATCTGGTGTTCCGGATGGGCCTGGGCCGGGTGGCATGGCGCTCCAAGTGGGCCCCGATCGTCAGTGGTGGCAGCATCCAGTTCCGGCGCGAGCTCAAGCCCTTCCAGCGTTTCGTGCTGGAAACCCGGTTGGCCGGCTGGGTCGGCACCCGCATCATCATGGAGCAGCGGGTGCTGGTCGGCGACGAGGAAAAGGTCGCCACGCGCGCCCTGCTCATCACCGGCATCTACGACCGTCGCCACCGCCGCTTCGTCTCCACCGACCAGATGATGGAGGCCATCGGTGCCCCCAGCGTGCCGTCGCCGGAACTGAGCAAGGCGGCGCAGGCGCTGCTTGCGGCGGAAGTGGCGATGAAGGAGGACTGAGGCTCGTGCCGGTTGCACGCTGACCGCAGCGCTCAGCCTGAGCGCCAGGGCAGGATCTCCGCCCTGGTCATCATCGTCTGTTCGATCAGGCGCACGCACTTCTCATTCGGACTGACCAGGAACCATTGCTCGCTGTTGCGCAGCAGTGGCAGGTCAGCGCGATGATCGGTGTAGGCCATGCGCCACGGCGGCGGGTAACCGCGCTCGGCAAGCATCGGAATCTTGTTCTCGCCAAGACAATGGTGCTCGCTGATCCACCCACCCAGGAACGGCCGCAATGTCGAGGCGACCAGCGGCACGTCCTGCAGCCCTTCGCGTTCGAGCAGCGCCCGTGCCAAGGGTTCCCAGCAGCCGGTGGCGATGACGACCTCGTCGCCCTGCGCGAGATGGTGACGCAGGCGTTCCACGCCCTGCACCAGGAACACCGGCTCCGGTCCGGCGAACACCTCATCGGCATGCGCGACCGCGAGCGCCACCAGCGCCTCACGGCGGCGGCCGAACGTGGCCATCCAGACCGCGAAGCGCACCGGCAGCCGGCGCGTGCGCGGCAGTGCCCAGAGCGGCACCAGCACCGGCAGTGCCAGCAGCACCCCGGCGATCCGCCATGGCTGGCGTCGCAGCAGCGTTTTGAAGAACCGGCTGGCGGTCTCCCAGCGGGTCAGGGTCAGATCGAAATCGAAGACCACCACAGTACGTTCGGACATCCGTGTCACTCCGTTCAGAAGACGCCCTGCACCTGCAGGTTGCCATCATTGGTGGGCGTCAGTACCAGCCCGTAAGCCTCGTTCTTGCGGCTGAATCCTGCCGAGCAGACCGCGTCCCAGCCTTGCCCGCAATCCACCTCGGGATGCGCAGCGAAGGAGGGTTCGCCCACGTTGTCGGGCGCTGCGGCGACCCACCCGGCCTTGAGCAACAGCGCTTTGGCCTGCGCGTAGGGCATGCCGACAGTGATGCCGATCTCTGTCCAGGCAGAGGGCAGCGCGGGAGCATCCGCGGCGTGCACATGGCCGGCAGAGAACAGGAACAACAGCGCCAGGAACATCGATTTCATCAGCATCACATCGCGGGACGGGGCTGCACAGGATAAAGCGCAGGATGATCCGCGGGCATGCATCGCGCCGGCCACGTCAGAATCCATCCAGCGTCCGCAGCAAGGAACCAAAGGTCAGATAGAACGAGCTGTGCCCGCCCTGTGCGCGCCCGTAGCCGAGGAACACCGGCCCCAGAAACGTATCGGCGCCGACGAACAGACTGCCGGCCGTCTGCATGCCATCGATGTTGACGTCCTCGCGTCGCTGCCAGTAACCGCCCCACTCCACGCTGCCGCCGACGTACAGCGGAATCGTCAGCAGGGAATCGGCGTGCGCGACGCGACGGTAATACACCAGCCGTGCCAGCGCCGTCTGCGGCGCGAAGATGGATTCTTCGGGATAACCGGACAGGTTGCCCAACCCGCCCAGAAAGCCGTAGGTGGCCAGCAGATCATCGCCCCCGTGCGCCGAAGAGGCGCGCAGCCCGCCGAGCCAGCGGTTGTGCCCGTGCGCCCATGCCCCATCCCACTGCACCCGCGTGACTGCGGCCGAGTTATCGGTGCCCAGCGCATCCAGGTAATGCTGGCGGGTCAGTGACAGGCGTTGCCCGCGACTCGGGAAGGCGGAGCTGTCGATCGAATCGTGGCGCAGCTGCCAGCCGACGCTGCCCATGTCGGCGCGGTAGTTGCCCAGTTCGCTGGGGTTGCCGACATCCAGCCGCAAGCGCTCGCGTCCCCGCTCACCGAACAGCGCCAGCTCCCAGTCCGGGTGCGGCGAGTAGGCCCAGCGCAGTCCGCCCAGCCACTGGCTGTAACGGAACTCGGCGAGTGCGCCACCGCGCATCAGCGCCAGGTCCAGATCGGTGGCGCGGTACTTGGCGTAGGTGGAAAGCGCATGCCGGCCGCTGCTGCCGAACGGGCGGTAATACTCGGCGAACGCCTCTTCGACCTCGCCCAGCCCGACACGCAGTTTGAGCTCGGCGCCCTGCTCGCTGAGCCCGGTGCGGGTCAGCTCGGTGATCAGCTGGTAGTTGCTGCTGCCATCGAAATCATCGGACAGCCGCAGCGCGAAATGCAGGAAATCCGGGCCCCAGCGTTTGTCCTGCGGTGCGAGCACCAGGCCCTGCTGCCCGTCGCGCTGATCCAGCCGCCACTGCACCTGCTCATAGCGGCCCTCGCCATAGGCGGTGGCGACCTTCTGCTCGACGCGGTCCGGTTCCAGCGGCTGGCCCACTTCCGGCTGCAGGCGCTGCTCGATGTAGCGCGCGGTGCGCGTCCTGTCGTGCAGCACATCGATGAAGGCCACGATCGGCGTCTCGTAGGCCGGCGGGCGATGCTGGCGCTGGAAGGCAGCGTAGCGGGCGTCGTCCACCTGGAAGCGCCGGACGGAGACCACCTCGGCCTGTGCGGCCTGCTCTCCCACTCCCACCGCCTGCGGCGAGCGATTGAAATCCTGGCTGCCCATGTCGCCCAGCGGTGGCGTGATCAGCAGATCCTGCGGCCCCAGCGTGGCCAGCTGCGCCAGTACTTCGCGCTGCATCAGCACGCTGGCCATCTGGTGGCTGATCGCCAGCGGCGAATCCAGTTGCGCCTCGGTCATCAGCGGCGAGCCGACCCGCGACACGATCAGTCGCTGCGCCCCCAGGCGGCGCGCCTCATCGATCGGTACGTTGTCGACCACACCGCCATCGACCAGCAGATGGTCCTCATAGCGCACTGGCGCAAACACGCCCGGCACCGACATGCTCGCGCGGATCGCCAACGCCAGATCGCCCTGCGCGAACACCACCTTCTCGCCGCTGACGATGTCGGTGGCGATCGCCCTGAAGGGAATCGGCAAGGCATCGAAGTCGCGCACCTGCCAGGTCGGCAGCAACAGGCGACGCAGCAGCATTTCCAGTTTCTGGCCTTGGATCAGGCCCTGTGGGAAGGCGATCCTGCCGTTGCTCAGGCCGACCTCCACACCGCCCAGCAGGCGCAGGTCATCTTCCTTGCGGCGCATGCTGCGCTCGTCGCGCGGCGGCTTGTCGCGCAGCACCTCGGCCCAGTCGATCCGGTCCAGCACCGCCTCGATCTCGTCGGCGGTGTAGCCCGAGGCATACAGCCCGCCGACCACCGCGCCCATCGAGGTGCCGACGATGCAGTCGATGGGTACCCGCTCGCGCTCCAGTACCTTGAGCACGCCGATGTGGGCTGCGCCGCGCGCACCGCCGCCGCCGAGCACCAGGCAGGTGCGGGGGCGCTCGGGGTCCTGCACCGAAGGAGCAGGATGCGCTGAAGCGCTCTGCGCGACCGCCAGCAGCGGGGCACACATCAGTGCCGCCAAGGCGGACAGCCAGCCGCTGAGATCACGCCGCATGGCGGTGCCGGTGGCGTGTGTCGGTGTCTGCTGCATTCGATCCCTCGCTCCCCGGTACCCGTCATCCCCTTGGAGCGCACTTTGCCTGCCGGGCCCGGCGAGGTCCACCCGCTGTGCCTGGCTCCTGTATCTCAACTGCCGTTGGGAACAAACCCCAGCAGCGCCACGACCAGGCAGACCAGCCCGCCAGCGAACGGCAGATACGTTGCCCACACCGGTGCCCCCTGGCCAACCGCGAAGGCGAGGAATGCCTCCCGTACGCTTCGGCCGGTCAGGAACGGGATGATGACCAGCGCCAGCAGGGGCAGCAACGATGCGAGCCCGAAACCGATCAATGCCGGGCGATGATCATTGCTGGCAAATGCCCCCAGCGGGTACAGAGCCAAGCCAGCCAGCAATCCGACGAAGAGCAGGCTATTGGCGGCCCAGATCGTGGTGCGGTGGCGGCGCCGCAGCGCGGCCCGGGACCAGCCACGGTAGTGCGTCTGCAATCCCCTCGCCCAGTACGCCACCAGCCACGCTGCGAGGGTGCCGCCGACGACACCGCTGACCGCCGATCCCCAGGGTGGTATATCCATGCTGACATCCTTGTGCTGTTCCAGCAGTGTAAAGCCGCGGCCGCGAATGCAAAACGGCCGCCCATCGCGGGCGGCCGTTGATCTGATGCCAGGCGCTGTCGAATGACAGACGGCGCTGGCGGTGCTTCTTCAGCGTTTCGCTGATGGCGCATTCTTCACATAGGTATCGAACCAGTTGAGCATTTCCGACACCAGCTGCTCATTGGATTCCAGCGCGGTATACCAGTGCGGTTCGTGCGGCAGCATCACCAGGCGGGTGGTGCCGCCATTGCCGCGGATCGCCTGGAACAGCTTGCGCGACTGGAACGGCTCGGTGCCCGGGTTGGCATCGTCTTCGCCGTGGACCAGCAGCAGCGGCAGCTTGATCTTGTCCGCGTAGAAGAACGGCGAGGCCTTGAGATACACGTCCTGCGCCTGCCACACCGAGCGGCGTTCGTTCTGGAACCCGAACGGGGTGAAGGTCTTGTTGTACGAGCCACTGGTGGCGACGCCGGCCTTGAACAGATCGGTATGCGCGATCAGGTTGGCGGTCATCAGGCCACCATGGCTGTGACCGGTCACGCCGATCCGGTTGCGGTCGACCACGCCCAGGTCCACCGCCTTGTCCACCGCGGCCTTGGCATCGGCCTCCAGCTGTTCAAGGTAGGTGTTGTAGGCGGTTTTCGGGTCGCCGACGATCGGGAACGAGGCATTGTCGATGATCGCGTAACCGGCCAGCAGCATCAGCCGGTACGGCGCCAGGCGAGTGAAGGTCTGCTGCGAGCCCGACACCTGTCCTGCCTGTGCGGCGTTGGCGAAGTCCGCCGGGTAGGCATACAGGATTGCCGGCACGCGCTGGCCTTCCGTGTAGCCCGGCGGGGTGTACAGGGTGAACGACAGATCCACCCCGTCGGCGCGCTTGTAGGTGACCAGGCGCTTCTTGATCTGGCGCACTTCCGGGTCGGATCCACCAGGTGGGTCAACGCGGCCGGCTTGGACACGACCTGCGCTTCGCCCGGCTTGGCGTCTGGGACGTCCTCGCCAAGCAGGCGCACGAACGCATTCGGCGCATCGGTCACCGACTGGTGCCACGTGAGGAGGTGGCCTGGGATGGCGCTGAAGCCGATGAACTGCTCATAGGCATCGGCATCGCTGCGGAACAAGCGCTCGGTTTTCAGGCTGCCGAGGTTGAGCGCGTCCAGGAAGGGACGATCGCCCTGCGGCGAAGCACCCTGCCCACGCAGGAAGACCGTGTTGCCTTCCTGACGCACCACGTAGGCGCCGTTGGGCAGGCGCTGGTACACAAAGTTGCCCGGGTCCTCGTACAGCTCATCGCTGGAGAGATCCCACAGCAGGCGGCCTTCCTGCTTCGGGTTGTCGACGTTGACGATGCGGGTCTGGCGCCAGTGGCGGTTCTCGTCGTTCTCATCCAGGAAGGCGACGTCCGGCTGCGCGGTCCAGGCCAGGCCTTCGAAACGCTGCGCGGTGCGGGCGATTTCGGTCGGCTTGGCGGTGAACGGCGCCTTGAGCATCAGCACGCGGTCGCGATGCGGAACGGTGACTTTCCAGTCGCCCTTGTCCAGGGCTTCGGCATAGACCAGCGTGGCCGGATCGGTGGCGCGCCAATCGAAATCGCGCGGGCCCTCCGGCACGCCATGCACCGGCACGCGGTCGGCCAGCGGCAGGCTGGCGATCGGCGTGCTGCGGCCGCTGGTGATATCCAGCACGGCCACGTCATTGGCGAAACGCTGGTAGGTCACTGCATGCGAGAACGGCGCCTTGAGTGTCCTGGTGAGCACATGCACGCCATCCGGGGCAGCTCCGACGCTGTCCAGCAGCGCCGGGGCGCCGACGGTACGCACGGTGTTGGAGGCGGTATCCACCACCGCCAGCTGCGATTGGCCGTAATAGGCGAACAGCGCTTCGTCGTAGGCACTGGTCAGCGTATCGCGGGCTTCATAGGTGCTGCTCTCACCGGCAGTGCCCAGCGACTCCTGGATGTCCGGGCCGATCGCACCCTCGGCGCTCGGCGCCGGACCCTGCTTTGACGGTACCAGCTTGACCAGCAACTGCTGGCTGCCGCCCAGCCACTGCACGGTGCTGCCGAAGATCGGATTGAGGGCCACGTTGGGCACCTGGCGGACCTGGCCGGTGGCCGCATCGCCGATCCACAACTGCACGCTGTCGGCCACCACGTTCTGGAACGCAAAGCGCTGGCCGTCGGCCGACCACTGCGCCATGCCGGCGCACCCGCTGGGCAACGCCACCTTGGTGGAGCGACCGCTGGCGGTATCGACCACGGTGAAGTCACCCACGCACGGCGGTATGCCGTAGCCGCCGGGCGTGTCGTGGCGGCTGCGGTTCTTCGGCTCCAGGCGCACGCCGGCCAGCTTCAGATACGGCTGGGCAACGCGGGTGATCGACGGGTAGGTCTGCGTCGTGGTCAGCAACAGGCGCTGGCCGGTCGGGTCGACGCTGGGCGTCGGCGGCGGCGGTGCCTTAAGCACCTTGAGCAGGCTCTCCGGCGGCGTGGCGTAGCCGGCAACGGCGGGTGTGGCAAACAGCAGGCCGAGGGTGGCAACGGCCACGGCCGCAGCCAACGAAGTACGACGGATCAGCATCCTTATCCCCTTGCAGTGTCAACGAGTGCCCGCTCAGGGGCATGGCCCGAATCTAGCACCGCTGGGCCCGATGTGAATGGGCCGGAAGGACCAACCGCCCGACACCGCAAAGCGAGGACTTCGACGGCGCCGGATCACCCGGCTCCACTCCTGCGCGTACGCAGCCCCGGTTCGAGCCCGTGGCTGGGCCGTGCCCGATCATTCCCTGGCGCGAGCGAAATGCGCCGTGCGCAGCACCGGCTGGCCGTCGCGGAAGTAGGCCTCGGTTTCGGTCAGCACCGTGCCGTCGGCGCTGACGGTGTACACACGGGTGGAGCGCGGAATGTCCTGGTAGATGAACTGCATCACCAGTACCCCGGGGGCGGGCATCTTGCCGGCCACCCGATCCACCGGGTAGCTGCCGGTGGCCGGCGCGGGCGTGCCATCCAGCCGCATGGTCGAGGTGGCCTCCAAGCGGTTGCCGCCGTGCTCGACGATGGCCACCTGCGAGGACCACCGGTCGCCGGGCAGCTCGGCGAACGCCAGGCTGACGCTCTGCGGCCGGGCCTCGGGTGGCATCTGCAACGAGGCCACATCGAGGGTCCAGCGCCCGGCCAGCGGCGAGGCGGCAAACGTAGAGGACGCAGGCAACAGCAACAGCGCGAATGTTGCAGCGACGAGCTTGTTCATACGGCCTCCATTGGGGGGGCAAGGTGATTCCCTGCCTTCTAGACGCCGTCGGGCGACGGGTCAAGACGCACCGCATGATGGCCGGCTAGAATGCCGCATGCGAACCGTGCACGCCCTCCGCTATGTCACCCCGCTGCGCGAAGGAGGCTCCCTGCCGGCCGTGGTCGAGACCGACGACGACGGCATGGTGGTGCTCAAATTCCGTGGTGCCGGCCAAGGACCGAAGGCGCTGATCGCCGAACTGATCGCGGGTGAGATCGCGCGTACGCTGGGCCTGCCGATCCCGGAGATCGTGTTCGTCGAGCTGGACCGCGAGTTCGCCCGGACCGAGCCGGACCCGGAGATCCAGGATCTGATCCGTGCCAGCGAAGGCCTGAACCTGGGCAGTGATTACCTGCCCGGCGCGATCAACTACGACCCGGCCGCAATGCAGCCGGATGCCGAGCTTGCCTCGAAGATCGTGTGGTTCGATGCGTTCACCAGCAACGTGGACCGCACCGCGCGCAATCCCAACCTGATGGTCTGGCATCGCAGGCTGTACCTGATCGACCATGGTGCGGCGATGTACTTCCATCACGACTGGGCCAGTGCCGGCGAGGCCTGCAGGAAGCCGTTCGTGTTGATCCGCGACCATGTGCTGCTGCCGTTCGCCACGCAGATCGCCGAGGTCGATGCCCGTCTCGCGCTGATGCTGCCCGATCAGGAGATCGAGCGCATCGTCGGCCTGGTGCCGGAGAGCTGGCTGGTCGACGAACCCGCATTCGACAGCCCGGCCGCCTACCGCCAGGCCTACATCGATTACCTGCAACACCGCCTTCGCGCAGCCTTTGTACAGGAGGCCGTCCGTGCCCACGCTGCATACGTATGACTATGCGGTGATCCGCGTGGTGCCCCGCGTCGAACGCGAGGAGTTCATCAACGTCGGGGTGATCGTGTCCTGCCCGGGCGCCAAGCATCTGGAAGCGGCGATCGAGCTGGACCTGGAGCGGCTGCGTGCCTTCGCCCCGTCACTGGACATCGAAGGCCTGCAGCCATGGCTGGACGCGATCGTCGCGATCTGCCGCGGCGACGCGAACGCCGGACCGATCGCGCAGCTGCCGGCACGTGCCCGTTTCCATTTCCTCACCGCCAAGCGCAGCTCGGTGGTGCAGATGTCGAGCACGCATGTCGGCCGTACAGCCGAGCCGGCAGGCGTGGTCGAGCATCTGATGCGGAAGATGGTGCGCGTTCCGACGTAACGCCGGGCCCTGGCCTCACCCCTTCGGCAACGCATAGGCGATCACGTAATCGCCGGCCGGGGTTTCCATGAAGTGATGCCCGCCGGCCATGATGACCACGTACTGGCGCCCGCCGAACTCGTAGATCATCGGGTTGGCCTGGCCGCCGGCCGGCAGCTTGGCATGCCAGAGTTCCTTGCCGGTCTTCAGGTCGATCGCGCGCAGCAGATCATCGGTTGCCGCCGCGATGAAGATCAAGCCACTGGCCGTCACCACCGAGCCGCCGTTGTTGGGCGTACCGATCTCGATCGGCAGGCCAGAGCGGATGCCGAACGGGCCGTTGCCGCGGGCGCTGCCGAACGGGCGGTCCCACAGGGTCTTGCCGGTGCGCAGGTCGACCGCACGGATGCCACCGTACGGCGGCTCCTTGCACAGCAGCTTGGTGAACGGCAGGCGCCAGCCAGCGTTGACGTCGATGGCGTACGGCGTACCCACCTGCGGATCGCCCGCCCCTTCGGCGCCACCCTTGTCGGCGGTCACCTCTTCGCGCGGCAGCCAGCCCAGCTTGTCCGCCTTCTCGCGGGGCACCAGCCGGTTGTAGTTGGGCATGTCGTTGTAGTTGGCCACGATCACGCCGCGGCGCGGATCCACCGCCACGCTGCCCCAGTCCGAGCCCCCGTTGTAGCCGGGATACTCGATGGAATGACGGTCCGCGGTCGGCGGTGTGTAGA
>Ga0153980_1000882_pt1 | contig 13120 bp, 16 predicted proteins | sample TSGA064MetaG_FD_104722 | JGI IMG/M metagenome (GOLD analysis project Ga0153980, IMG submission 104722) | Attine ant fungus gardens microbial communities from Georgia, USA - TSGA064 MetaG | ecosystem: Host-associated > Fungi > Mycelium > Unclassified | place: USA: Georgia, Magnolia Springs State... | reverse complement strand
TTAAGCCGTTCTATCCGTTCTTTCAGTTTATCCTCGTTGAAATTACAGTCTTTGGAATTGACCGCTTTGAATTTGCTGCCATCAATAGCAACAAGCTCCTTGCCGTACAGGCCCAACTTCATGCACAGTTTTACAAGATCCTTGAACACATTTTTCAGCGCCGCGCAGTTGTCGTGACGAAAACGGGCGATGGTTTTATGGTCAGGCGATAGCTTTTTCATCAGCCACATGACTTCAAGATTGCGTTTGGTTTCGGTTTCAAGCCTGCGGGAGGAGCGTACACGGTTCATGTACCCATAAAGATACAGTTTCAATAAATCTTTCGGGTCATACATGGGACGACCGGTTTCATTCGGTTGCGCTTTGGTAAATCCCAACATTTCCAAATCCAAATGTTCAATGTATGCGTCAATAACCCGGACTGCGTTGTTTTCATCAACATAATCGTTGATGCTGTCCGGCAGTAAGATTATTTGATTCCGATTTTCTCCGCTAATGAATTGCATCCTCTACCGCCCCCATGACAATATCTCCAAAACATACTACTCGCCTGCCGCATCGACATCAATTCGCATTTTCTCGACTACAGACTTCACCCGATTATACCGTGCGATATCAACTGGTAATCGATCGATAACCTCAATATCCTGCAGATCCTTTTCCCTATCAGAGCTTTCTTTGGCGCACTTCACCATCTCGATTGTATAGGTACCAATGGTGTTGCTATCCGGTAGAGTAAGGCGTGTCATATAGTCGTCGATGGATATGCCCTCCATTGTTGCGGTCAGAAGTGCATCATACCTGGACAACTCTTTCTTCAGGAAGTTCCTTTGATAGATATTACACCCTTGGACAACAAAAGGTGCAAAGTTCACAGGGATACCTTCGATGAACACTTCCAGTCCATAATCTGCCTGTTTTGCATTGTATGCAAAGCTAAACGAATCGAAAGCTGCGTCATATTGATTGCTATCCTTCAAATACTTCCTGATAATGGGCATATTCTCTATGGCGGCAACAATATCAATATCCGAGTGTGTCCGGGCGGATTCTTCGCCCGAATACACATAGGGGACGATGCCACCCGCAACGTAGATTATCCCATTGAGCTGTTCATTGCAAAGCAAAGGCATAAGGACTGCTTTTATTTCTCTGCTGGTATGCGCCATAATTTTACCTCCCTTGATGATTTCATATTCCCGTGCAACAACAATGGAACCCCCGAGCCGATTACTTCGTAATAAACATTCTTATCCATGTACCTGAAATATGGCATATGAACCACCAACCTTTTCAATTGTTAATTCTATTAACTTGAATGAAAAACTAAATTCCAGAATACCAAACCACATGTTCTTTTATGAAATAAAAATGTGCCATGAAATATTCATGGCACAAATGACTGATTTAGGAAATTTCCTGTCTAAGTATTCTTTGAATACTTTTCTCCACTAAAAAATATTTTTCCGCAAGTTGCTTTATATTCATTCCGTTCTGAAAATCCAAGCATATACGACGGTTGCGGGAAGCTATGATTTGTTTAGTATCTGTATTTTCGCCCCATCGTTTTTTATCGGCCGCTTTTCTTGGAATATAAATTGTCAGACCATCTGCATATTCTTGAATCTGCTCAATTATTTCCTTAGGCAACAATTCAATCGCACTTTGATAGCTCATTCTGCACCTCCCCAAATTATGATTCTTTAGGATTAGCAAAGGCTATATAATTCACGATACAATTCTATATTCAAAAGTTTAACGTGCAATAGCCTTTGCTATGCACGTATTTTTGTTCCACCCATACTAATGCTCCTTTCCTCAAATTAGTAATTCAGCATTTATGTAAAAACATTCTGTTCACCTCCCTATAGCTTCTGTTCCGATTATTGCACATATTTATAATAGTGTATTATACTGCAAGTGTCAATAATGGCAAGCAAGAATAAGGTAAGAGAAGCCGTGTTTTTATGCGTATTTCGTCTTTCCGCTAAACGTCAAGCAGGGCAAGTGTTATACACTTGCGCGTTTATCAAAATTTCCGTGACTGAAATCTCGAAAATGGCGTAAATGGGCCTGTTGAGCAAGGCGAAAAATACTATATTTATAGAATTTTTTCTTCCTAGTCCTATTGACAATACTGCTACTATGTATTACAATATAGCCAGGATACCTTGCATAACATAATAGCAGAAAGAAGGTGCATGATGATTCCATCGCAAATGCTCAAGGGTATGTTAGAGGGCTGTATATTAAAAGTCATAAATTCTGAAGAAACCTATGGCTACCAAATTTCACAAAAGCTTAAAGCGCATGGATTTGGTGACATATCTGAAGGCACAATTTATCCCTTGCTTTTACGGCTTTCAAAAGGAGAGTTTGTAACTGCAATATACAAAGACTCCAATGTTGGTCCAAAAAGAAAGTACTTTCAGATTACGAGCAAAGGAAAAGCGGAACTGGAACTTTTTGAAGAACACTGGCGAGAAATGGAGAACGCAGTAAATCATCTTTTTAAAGGAGGAAATTATGAAACGAAATGAGCATGAACTTAATAAAGCAAACAATCAAAATGATCATTTATTAAATGACGAAAGCAAAAAATATATGATTGATATTGTTTGCTACTTGCGGGCAAAAAACGTTGATTCTTATGAGATTGAGGTAATTCGCAACGATATTCTTCGTATATTTTTAGATGCCCAAAACCGTGGAGAAACTATTGACAAAATCTTAGGAAGTGACTATAAGAGTTTTTGCGATGGAATTTTACAAAGTACCGGTTATAGAAAGAAAAGAAATATCATTTGTGAGTGGATTGATGGTTTATTATCTGCATTCCTTGTGCTTGTGGCAATCACCTTTCTGTTTTCTGGAATGTGCGGCAAAGTCATTAACCATATTTTCCATGGAATGGAGTTTGATTGGGTATGGGGTATAACATCAGGAAACCTTATCACATGGTCAGTTTTAATTGTAGCTGTATTTGTGTCCCTCTTTGTAGCAACTAACACTTCCCTTTCTAAAGGAAAAAAACATTCAAGAACGATCTACTTTTTATTTGGCGCTTGTTTAATGGTAGTCTTGCTGGCTATGGCGTATATTACGAAAACATATTTCTATAATGTGATTTTTTATATTCATCTGGGAGTTTTAGGTGTAGCTTTCTTAATTGGATATGTAATGCATAGACTGTTGAAAAGCTGTTCGTGAAATATGAACTCTATGTGGAGGGAATGTTAAGAGGTTTTCAATGGTCAATGTATGAAATTTAATCTGCTTGCCGCAGTTCCTAGTCATCATCTGCTTGCCGTTTAGCGGAGAGCCTACTTATGTGCCATAATGGTAAAGTTATGCAATATATGATATAATTCGCTATAAAGAGGGAGGATTGCATATGGACAATACAATTTTAATCAATGCTATTATTCGTTTTGTTGAGTCATATATAAAAGAAAATATAAATTATAGCGACCTTGAAAAAACTGTCGGAATGTCATACCGATATTTGCGCGAGGAGTTTAGAAATTATACAAAAATGCCGCTAAAACAGTATATCAATACCCGAAAAATCGCTAATATTATTTTTGAAATGGAAACAACGGATAAAACCCTTTTGACACTTGCCACAGATTACGGCTTTGATGCTTATGATACATTTACACGTTGTTTTAAGAGGGAAATATCCATAACTCCACAACAATACAAGAAAGAAAACCGCCGAACAGTGGAGCGAAAATTGATAGGTATGGGGACATATGCCCCGGTTGTAACGGATATGCAAATGCCGAAACTGCAATTTTCCGATTTGCAGGAGGATAGCTACATTCTTTATGGTGTGCCAAAAGTTGAGTTTTCTAATGGCAAATGTACGCCATTTCCCGCCTGTCTGGAAAGCATGTTATCTTACATTGGGCAGCGTAAAAATCACTCTTACACATGGTTAATGGCAACATCGGGAGTCGCTTTCCGCTTTTGTTGGAACGCTGGCAAATGGGATATGAGCAATTCCAATATTATGAATATTACCCCTCAAAATCCGTGGGAGCCTTATGAGCGAGCATATCAAGCTGCGGGATGGAAATGCAACATCATTGAAAAGAACAATTTAACAAAGGAAATTTTTACTATGCACATAGTTAACAACATAAACAAAGGCAATCCGGTCATTGCCCTCGGCGTTGTCGGCCCACCCGAAGCGTGTATCATAACAGGCTATAATGAGAACGGTGCGGGCTTGTTTGGTTGGAGCTACTTTCAAGATAACCCTGAGTTTTCTGCAAATGCTGAAATTGAAAAATCAGGATATTTCCTTTGTTCAAAATGGTGGGATAACCCGGAAACAACCGCAATTATTACATTGGGTGAACGCACTTCAATTCCGAAATTACGCGAAATATTACATCACATATATTCCATTCTCACTATGCAATCGGCGGGAATATATCAAGCAGGACAAAACGCATATCAAAGTTGGGCGAATGACATTTCCAACGATATAGCCTTTCGAGGAAGTAGCATAACTCCAATATTGTTAAATAGATTTTTCTGTCAAGCGGACGCAGAAACAATGATAGGCGAGGGGCGATATTGGGGCGCACAGTTTTTTAGGCAGCTTGGAGAGGAACAAACACACATAGCAGATTTATGTTTTCAAGCCGCCGACTTGCTAACCGAAACGGCGAGATATGCACAGCAAATGACCGCTATACGGCAAGGTGATAAGCAGACAGAAGAAGCGATAGAAATGCTTTGCAAACCCGAAACAAGAAAAGAAATCGTGTCGCTTATTAAGAAAGCGAAAGAAACTGAAAAAAGAGCCACTACGATTATATCAAACCTATTAGACATAATTCATTAACCGTCAAAATCGTCGAGCAAAAATAATTATATGGGTGTATACTATGATTTAATATAGCTTTGTTAATCATGGAATGGAGAGACTAATATGATAAAACTATTGTCACAAAACGAATATGATTTTATAAGTGAAGAAAACAAAACCTTTATTATTTCTTTTGACGCGGAGATGGAACGATTGGGATATACTTCTGGAAAAATCATTGGCCCCGGTCACTGTTGGGGACGGTACATGATTATCTATACTAAGGTAAGCACTAAAAGCAAAAAATCCTATGCCCGTATTTATATTCGAGATGAAGATATAGTTTTACGGTTGTATTTAAGTAACGTGGATAAATACAAGGATATAATAGAGCAAGCGCCAGGTCATATTCAAGAAGCCTTTATAGGTACATTCCCGTCCTGCGACCATTGCCACGATAAAACAGAATGTGTCCATCAAAAACGATATATTTTGAACGGCACAAGATATGAAATATGTGATGGAAAAGCGTTTTGGTTTATCCAACCCCAATTAGAACACTTATCAGATTATCTAAAGTTGTTCATCACATTTTACCCAACGAAAAAATGAACAAATCCCTTATGGCAGCTATCTCATGATAGCTGCTTTTTATTGTGGATTTTTTGAAAGGCCGTCAAAAACGTCGAGATATGAGCAAGAAAATAGGATATAATAATCTTGCAAAACTCAAAATAATAGGTGGTTATATGTCCCGTATTACAGACATTTTTCTTGTTGACACAGCAGAGCAAGAAGCGATAGCAATTCATTCAAAGGTATCTGTCGCTGAAATTAAATTCCTCACAAAGGTTGTTATGCTTTTAAAATAATTTATCTACTTCGGGCCAACTTCGGGCTGTTGACAAAGCTCCCATTTTAAGGGAAGTCAAGGAAAAGGCTGCGTAGCGACAAAAAACAAGCGCCCTTAGGAGCTATCCCAGGCACTTTACCATGCGTTTTAGATTTAAAGCGGTCGCGGACAGGAGGCAGTGGTCTTCCGTTGCCTCTAATCCCCGCCTGAACAGGCATTTTAAGTTGTGTGCAAAAAGATGAGAAAGGGAACAGGGAAGGTTCATATCCAAAATATGCCTTTCCCAATTTTTATTGATAATCTTTAAGCACTAAACTGTATATAATATTAAACTGATTATCAATCTCTTCCTCTGTAAACTCAAGAATCGAGGCATTGTTTTCTAAGCTATTCAGCAGTAAGCAATTGTTTAGCGATCATCGATTGCCCCGATTTGCGCTTTGAAAAAGATAGATAGCTTATATACCGCATAACTGAGTAGTACAGCATTACAAGCGCCGAACCAAGCAGCAACCCGCCCATCATATCGGTAAACCAATGAACCCCTGAAACAAAACGCCCGAGGATTGTTACGGCAATAATCAAGATTGATAATATATCGGCTACTGTTCTTACTACCTTATTTTTTAATAAGGAATAGAACTGCATTATGGCAGTTGACATAATGCAGAGCACTATCATTGTATGGGAAGAAGGGAACGACGCTTCTAAAGATTTATGAATAATAACCGGCCTGTAATTTACAATACATACTTCAAAAAACACGTAGAAAGCAATTACAATCAAATAAAACAAACCTAATGTAATAATGCCTATGTCCACACGCTTAATGCTTTTCCTTTTTATCAGTTGAATTAGTCCTAGTACCGAAAAGCCGAGAGCAACCAATATAGCGATAACGCCAACCCAATCAGTAATGTTGTACCAGAGCAAGTTTTCTCCAAACAGAGTAAATACGAACTTGTTTATTGTCGCGAGACCAACGCTGGATTGCAGTGGCCCAATCGGCTGGACATCAATTGTCAGTATAGCCGTAGTCAGCAACGCAAAGAGCAGAAACAATATGCCGGTTACGATAAAATTGATTTTGATTTTTTTCTTCATTTTAAATCCTCCATTTTAGGTGATTGGATTTCAAATCCATTATCAGCTTATAATGGAGAGCGGAAAAATGAAAGAATCGTGCTGTCACATCTGCGATACGATTTGTGTCATGGCTGTTTCCAGAGCAAAATTCCTTTTAGAACAAGGATACAAAGCAAAAACGCCCCCGGATATGGATGTCGGCTCGCTATTGTAAACATCATTGCGAATACGCCTAAAGTAATAGAGATTACAATTTTACTTTTCAACCATATTCGATTTTGCCAGTTCTGGAGAGCCAATTGGACGATACCAAAAACAGTTATCAATCCCACGATCAAAACAAATGTGACCCATATATAGTCTCTAGTCTCGGTGAAAGAAAGCAATGGCACTACTCTTATTATGCCATTTTCCTGCTGCCCAAAAAAAGGAAGAAAAAACAACAATGCCATCATGCAATCAAGTATGCCAAACACCAAATCACGCATACTCTTTGTTTTTTCTTTTTGTTCTATTTCGGCAAGCGAAATAAGTTCTTCACCGGAAAGCAAATCATCAATCGATACGGAAAACAGTATTGAAATAGCCTTTAACGAATCAATGCTCGGATATCCTCGCCCGGATTCCCATTTTGAAATAGCAGTTCTGGACACAAATAATTTTTCCGCAAGCTGCTCCTGCGTCAATTCTTTTTCCTTTCTAAGTTGTTGCAGCTTTTCATTAAACTCCATTATGCCCTCCGTCGCTTTTTGGCTTTTTCCGCCCGTCTACAGGCTTTGCCGTATCCTTTGGAATAAGCCATGTATTTCCCATTTTCACAGCGCCCTTAATGCGTCCGGCATGGCAATATTGTAATACCCGGCGGTCTGATATGTCCCATTTGATAGCAATTTCTTTTGTTGTTACATAATCCATGCATATACACCTCCGTGAGCATTATACTTCGTTCATCGGAAGACTTCAAGACGAAAAACAAGCATATGCTTGTTAAGAAAGTTATTCCTCAACATATTTTTTTGCTTGCGTATTTCGTCATACCGAAATATATTAGAAGAATAAGCTCTGGATGGTGAAAACTATAGATTACTTGACGGTAAAAGAAGCTGGTGAAAAATGGGGCGTTACCGCCCGCATGGTCAACTATTATTGTTCTGCCGGACGGATTAAGGGCGCTATAAAAAAGGGTAATCTATGGCTCGTTCCGGCAAGTGCGGAAAACCAGTGGACGGAAGATACAAGGTCAATCAAAAATCTGGAGGTGGTGAAGATGAATGAAAATGTAAATACGAATAAAATCCTGCTTGTGGATGATGAGCGGGATATTATGAACCTCTTGGAAAAGGTACTGCGGCAAGAGGGCTTTCAAAATATTTTGAAAGCGACAAGCGGCGAAAGCGCGATTCAAATATGCAGGACTGAAAAGCCGGACGTAATTATCCTTGATATTTTGCTGCCGGGGATTGACGGTATAGAAGTATGTAGAAAAATCCGCGAGTTTTCAATCTGTCCCATCCTGTTTCTATCATCCAAAAGCGATGATGTAGATAAAATATTAGGACTGAGCAGCGGCGGCGATGATTATGTGACAAAACCGTTCAGCCCCAAAGAGGTTGCCTTTCGCATAAAGGCGCAGTTGCGACGCAAGCAATTTGAGCAAAACAATCCACAGTTCAAAACAATTATCGAGGCTGGCGGTATTCAAATAGATACCGATAGCCAGCGGGTATATAAGGCAGACAAAGAGGTTAGCTTGACAGCCCGTGAATATCAGATATTAGAGTACATGGCGCGAAACGCAGGTAAAATCATAGGCAAAGAACGTCTGTATGAGCAGGTATGCGGCGAATACGGGACTGGCGTTGACAACACTATGATGGTACATATCCGCCATCTGCGTGAAAAGATTGAAGATGACCCGGCTAATCCCAAACGAATCATTACAATAAAAGGACTGGGATACAAGCTAGAAAAGCGGGTGTGATTCCATGAAAAAATCAAGCTACAAGTCAATTATCATGCTCTACGTCATTATGTCCGTCGTTTTCCTTGCGATAATCCTTGTCGGCATAGGACTACTGTCCCGCGTTATAACCTCAACCGACCCAAACGGCAACAGCGTATTAAGCAACTGGCCGCTTAGGTTCACAAGAGATTTTGCCGGACATATTGTAGCCGAGGATAATCTACCTACCGTTAGCAACGACGGAATAACAGAACTTGATAACAATAATTTGTGGATACAGATTATCGACGCTAACGGTAATGAAGTCTATTCCCATAATACGACGCCCATCCAGCAAACCCACTATGCTCCGATTGAGTTTTTGGAGCTATATAAGGGCGAAGATAGTATGGAGCTTACGGTCTGCGTAGGGATGGTTGAATATGACGCCGAGCAATGGACGTACATCATCGGTTTCCCAATGAACATCTCTAAAGTTACCATGTATCTTGATGGCGACAGCTTTACAGGCGGCAAGTCAATTCTTTTGATTTTGCTATCCGTTACCGGTCTGTTGATGATCGTGTGCGGCGGGATATTCGGCCTTTGGATTACAAGGCATTTCCGCAAAACGACGCAATCCGTGAGGCTAATTGCATACCGGCTATATGAGCCGATCCACACAAAAGGAGTTTTTTGGGACATTTATGACAGCTTAAATGATATGAACGCGGAACTGCTGGCAAGCGACGAAGAAGCAGCGCGTAATGAAGCGCAACGGGAAGAATGGCTGACGAATATTACCCATGACCTTAAAACGCCATTATCCCCCATCAGAGGACACGCGGAGCTTCTGGCCGACCCGGAATATCCCATTACCGAAGCCGACCGTATTGAGTTTGGACAGGTTATCTTGAAAAACGCGGAATATGCCGGAGCGTTGGTAAATGATTTGAAGCTGACCTATCAACTGAAAAACGGCATGATTCCCCTGAATATGCGTCAAGCGAACCTAACCCGCTTTCTGAAAGAGAGCATAATTGACATACTGAACCAACCGGATTATTCTGACAGAAATATCAGCTTCATAGGCGAGGACAAAGAGATAAGCTATTCTTTTGACGAAAGGCTGTTGAAGCGGGCAATCAATAACCTAATCATAAATGCACTCATACATAATCCCGAAGGTACTGTAATCCGCATAGGGATACAAGCTACCGATAAAACGAGGATAACCATAGAAGATCATGGCAGAGGCATGGACGCGGAGGAAGTGAGCAGGCTGTTCGAGCGGTATTACCGCGGCACGAATACGGATGAAAAAGCGGAAGGTACGGGACTGGGCATGGCAATTGCGAAACAGATTATTGAGCTTCACGGCGGGGATATTTTCGTGGAAAGTGCGCCAGACGCCGGTACGAACATAACAATATGCTTCCCTCTATCAAATTCAGATTAAAGGCGGTGACTGTGTGAAGAACAGAAGAATAAAAGCTGTACTGCTTATTATTGGCTCCTTGATAGTTTTACAGCTTTCTCTATTTATCATAAAACAGATTATTTTTATTATTGTTGAGAGGACTAATTATACCGACCACATTGCTTCAATGATTGGGATGATTATTCTTTCGATTTTGTTTGTTTTCTTTGCAAAAAAGCAAAAGGTGGCTTTATCGGTTTTCCCTGAACGCTTCAATAAGTTTTACATATTGGGAACGTGTATAGCGGCTGTTTTATTTGTGGTTACGCCCTCAAATTATTCAGGTGGATTTCAAGCAATCATGCTCCTGCTTTATGGTAGCATTGTAACACCGATATTTGAAGAATTGATATTTAGGGGATATATCTGGGATAGGCTCAATTCTATTTTTGATAAAGAATTGGTTGCCTATATTGTTTCGACTGTTCTATTTGCGCTTTGGCACTTGGGATATATTGATTCCATTGCATTCAGGACAGAAACGGGACTTGCAAGCGTCATGTTATGGAAAGCTATCATCGGATTATGTTACGGAATTGTTTTGGGCGCTTTGCGTCTTAAAACAAAAAATAGTTATTCAACAATGCTTCTTCATGGGGTGATGAATATTTTTGGACGGTGAACATCGTACGATTTAGTTTCCAAAGATATTTCCCCATCCTAAATTAAGGTTAAATTAAGGTTAGCTGAAAGATAGATTAAGGTTGCAAGCTTATATTCTCCCTAGTGAAAAAGGTTTGCAGCCTTTTTGTTTTGGGCAATTTTAGTACTTTTCGCTTTGCGAAAAGCCGTCCCTACGGGACGACCGGACTTCTTTCCGGTACAAGGTGGTGGGAAAATGAAAAACAAACAAGCGCGAAATATTTCGATTGCTGTTGTCATTACTCTATTGGCGTCTTTCGTGGTTGTTGCTTCATTGCTGCGGCCAAGCACCTTAGACATAGGGCGGGTTGATTTGAACACGGTGGAGGACGGGACATACATTGGCATTTGTCAAAACAAAGTCCTGTTCGCTGTTGTCAAGGTCGAGGTCAGCGGTCATGAAATCAGGGGTATCGAAATACTGGAACATAAGAAATCCTATTTACCGCAAGCGGAAATGATTGCCGGTGATGTGCTTGCGGGGCAGTCATTGGAGGTGGACGCTATATCGGGGGCTACCCTTACAAGCGACACAGTTAAAAAAGCAATTGAGGATGCTCTGTTGCAGGGCATTCAATTACCGACGCGTTAATTCCCTCTTTCTGCGCGGTAGACGATTTCGGCGCTCAAAAATACGGTATCGTTGGTTACACCGCATCTGACCCCGACGCGGTAATGGTTCAGATACGGGATTTGTTTGGCACTACGAATCACTGGAGCCGGACGATTAAGGAGTTTACCGAGGACGGTCTTAGGACAGTCAACGCATTCTTGCAGCCGATGCAAAACCTGACATGGTTTATTCTCATTCTAGCTACCGTGGGGATTATCAACAACCTTATAATCAACTATATCCAAAAGCGACGCGCCACCGCTATGTATAAATCTGTGGGCATGAGTAATTGGCAGAACATGATTATGACGTTGACTGAAGGCCTTTCATCCGGGCTTATCGGCGCGGTCATCGCAATGATAATCTCTTGGCTGGAAATAAAAACAATATTCCTTGTCGCAGCGCCGAGAATCGCCATGCAACCGAAGCTGGAATTAGGGACTTTCCTGTTTGCCGGCGCATTGGGTGTTGGTATCACATTGATCGGCTCCATCGTGCCCATTGTAAAAAACAGAAGTATGAAAATCGTTGAAGAACTCAAATTTGATTAACGGAGGTCAGCTAATGAGCAGATATGCTATTGAAGCAAGAGGTATTATCAAGGACTACCATGTTGGCGGCATTGTATCACATGTTTTACGGGATGTATCGGTTGGCGTTGCGACCGGTGAATTTGCTTCCATCATGGGGCCGTCCGGCTCCTGGAAAAGTACGTTGCTTTATATTCTCGGCGGGTTGGATAATCCAACGCGCGGCAGCGTTTTGATGAACGGGCGGGACATCGCGCAGTTTGACGATACAAATAAAAGCATCATGCGCCGCAGGAATATCGGCTTCGTATTCCAATTTTACAACCTGATTCCCAATCTGAATGTTGCCGAAAACATCCTTTTGCCCGTGTTGCTGGATGGGAAAAAGATTGGTGAGTATAAACGACAGCTAAAAGAGATTTTGGAAGTCGTCGGCCTAACGGAAAAGCGCAAACACACGCCCCGCGAATTATCAGGCGGACAGCAGCAACGTGTAGCAATAGCCCGCGCTCTTATCAATAATCCTGACATTATCTTTGCCGATGAACCCACCGGGAATCTTGACAGCAAGACCGGCTCGGAAATTCTCGCTCTGCTGCGTGAAATCAACCGGGAGCAGGGAAAGACAATCCTGATGGTTACACATTCCAAGGATGCGGCGCAATATGGGAACCGGATGATTTATGTACGGGATGGAGTGGTTGAGTAATGGAAACTGCAAAGAAAATCCTGTTAATAGGGGATGACAGCATGATTAGTTCCAGTCTTTCGTATGCTTTGTTCGGAAAAGGATACAAAGTAATTGCCTGTATGCTCCTGCGCGACGCGGTGGGCTTGTTAAACTCCAATACATCCGATCTGATTATCAGTGACATCGGGTTGCCGGATGGTAATGGCCTTGATTTTTACAGTATATATCGGCAAATCCCGTTTATAGCTATGAGCGCGTCGGATTGCTCGGAAATGGCAATAGCCAATGGTGCAAAATCCTTTATTGAAAAGCCATTTACCAGCAACAAGATAAAAACGGTAAAACAGTCCACTTTTAAAACGGGGAAATATATCGGTTGTTGCGCTCCGTTTGGGTATCTTAAAGACCCAAACCACCACCATAAGTTGATTGTAGACGAAACAACGGCGCCAATCGTCAAG
>Ga0153980_1000879_pt1 | contig 13138 bp, 15 predicted proteins | sample TSGA064MetaG_FD_104722 | JGI IMG/M metagenome (GOLD analysis project Ga0153980, IMG submission 104722) | Attine ant fungus gardens microbial communities from Georgia, USA - TSGA064 MetaG | ecosystem: Host-associated > Fungi > Mycelium > Unclassified | place: USA: Georgia, Magnolia Springs State... | reverse complement strand
TAGATTATCATCTGTCCTTAAATAGAACAAAGGACTGTCCTAAGACAGTTAGGTTATCTCTATTTCAAGAACAATAGCACTCCTATATGTAGAACAATAGATAGTGATCATGTGGTAGGCTGTTCTGGTACACAGACTACTACAATCATGTATTTAAGAACTGTATATCTGAGGATAAACCTCAGACTTAATAACATATTTTGCTACTGTCTAAACTTCACTTTTTTAAGCCTTTTGATTATTAAATCATCAACTCACAAATCAGTAAGTGGCCATTTGTGATATATAGTAGAATACCTTAAGTGTAGATTTTGTGGTAGAACTTGTCATGATATAGCCAAAATGGCTAAGTCATTATTTATTTTTCTTTTCCCTTTATTTCTTTTAATTAGGAAATCAGTAAACGTATGAGAAGGAACAACTAAGAAGAGATGCATGGAAGTTTATAAATAGAAGTAAACACAAGACATGTATAAGTAGTATACCACAAACAAATGGGAACTCTATCGAGTTCTCCTTGTCAACTCAGACTTGGAGGGTGATTAAGTCATCTAGGCTAAGTCACTGTACCAGAACTCAATATCTACTTCTTGAGCACTGTCCACCTTGGACCTTGCTCACTCTTACTCTCATATAAATCAACCCTTGGCTAGTGGTCATCACGATCACTAGCCACCTCCATATATAGCCAGGCCCTTGGCTTAAGGGAACTTTGCAGTCAGTTAGGGACTGCAGGTGGAGATGCGGTACCAAACCCAGGCATCGTGTTCTAGACCTGACCTTGCAACTGGGTAGTGCTATTAGTTACTGTTTTCTTAGTAAGAAATCTTGTGCTGCACTCTATTGTGAGTGATACATGCAGAGAAGTGACAGTTACTTCTAGAAGGCTGTCTAGAGTAGGGATCCTCTCCTTGAGGTGATAGTTTAACTCTATTATTAAGGCAGTAGTTAGTAGGGCAGTAGGTATCTGGCTAGGTGAAGATCTTGCGCCCCAGCAGACGTAGTTGTAATTAGCAAGAATTAACATTACTTCCGTACCCCTGCAGAGATATAGCACCATGTCTTTGTAACAATACGATTCATTAATGAGCAACTTGCTCAAACAAAAGTGTGCCCTTACTTCATTAAGGGCAAAATTAGAAGGAAAGAAAGAATAAGAATATTGGAGTTGTAAAGGGTTCGGGCACCTGGCCCAAAATTGCAGGAATAAGAAAGGAAAGGAAAAGAGGGGAACTGCTCCCCAAAATAAATTTGAAGTGTTGTCAAGTAGAGTGATGCAGTGTGATGTGAAGGAGAGGATGATAAGGAAGCAGAAGACAGTGAAAGTAGAATGTTTTAAGTGTGGAGAGAAAGGACACAAGTGCAGAGTGTCCTCTTTGGAAAGGAGAAAAGAAGCTACAAGTGGTAGAAGAGGCGGCATGTGTGGCCATACCACAAAAGGCACAGCAAAAAGAGTGGAGGAGGAGTCTGGCACATATCCTATGACAAAAAGCACAGGAGCACTGTAGAGAGAACATTCCAGATGAGGCATGCCTGTTAGAGCTGGGGTGGTATACAAAGGAGGTAATAGTATTATATGTAGAGTGTGAAAGGTATGGATAGAAAAGATACCATGTAGAGGAGAATAGAAAATAGAGGGTAACTTCAGACAGGCAGAAGTGGTATAGATGTCAGAAAAGGACGGAGACAGAGGTAGCATGCCCCAAAAAAGGAAAGGCGTAGCAGAGTGGTGCACAGGCAGGAGTTCCAGAAGGTGCAGTAAAAGAGGAGGGTAGGCAAAGGGAGATCAGACGGACCTTCAAAATGCTAAGAGAAGTATAGTTGAATATTGGGATAGAAAAGATAGACACTCATGAGGGTGTTACAGTAAAAGCACTCTTGGATAGTGGGGCAACAGGGATGTTCATGGATAAGAGGACAGCAGCAAAACATGAGTTTATACTGTAGAAACTAAAAAGACCCATAATGGTCAGAAATGTGGATGGGACAAGCAATAGTGGAGGAGCCATTACACATCAGGTAGTAGCAAATGTGTACTACAAGGGTCACATAGAAAGGATGAGGATGGATATATGTGACTTAGGAAAAACGGAAGTAATACTAGAAATGCCATGGTTACAGGTATATAACCCAGAAATCAATTGGAAAACTAGAGAAGTAAAAATGATGAGATACGCACCTTTATGTAGTAGAACAAGACCAAGGGGAGTCAAGAAAGAAAAAAGGGTAGTAACCCTAGAGAAAGAAAAAATCGTCAGATGGGCAATCAATGACAAGAAAGATTGGGGAAGAGAAAAGGAAATTGAAGAGGACCACAGGAAAATCGAAGAGTTGGTTCCAAGGAAATTTCTAAAATGGAGGAAAGTGTTTGGGAAAGTAGAGTTAGAAAGAATGCTAACTAGAAAAGTTTGGGATCATGCTATTGATCTCAAGGAAACGTTCAAACCACAGAAGGGAAGAATTTACCCTCTATCCAAAAACAAGAGAGAGAAGGTCCAGAACTTTGTAGAAGATCAACTGAGAAAGGGGTATATCAGACCATCAAAATTCCCTCAAATGTCACCAGTCTTCTTTGTGGGCAAAAAGGATGGGAGTAAGTGGATAGTAATGGACTACTGTAACCTAAATGACCAGACAGTAAAAAATAACTGCCCGCTACCACTAATTACAGAGCTAATTGACAATATGGGTAGCAAGAAGGTGTTCACTAGAATGAATCTGAGGTGGGGGTTCAATAATATAAGGATAAAAGAAGGAGATGAGTGGAAGAGAGCATTTACAATACACATAGGGTCCTTTGAGCCAACAGTTATGTTCTTTGGGATGACAAATTTGCCAGCCATATTCCAGGTGATGATGAATGAAATTCTGAGGGACTTGATTAATAAAGGAGAAGTTGCCACATTTGTAGATGACATACTAGTAGGGACAGAAACAGAGGAAGGATATGACAAGATTGTAGAAGAAATACTGAGGAGACTAGAAGAAAATGACTTGTACATCAAGCCAGAGAAATGTGTATAGAAAGTGAGAAAAATTGGGTTTCTAGGAGTAGTAATAGGGCCTAATGGAATAGAAATGGAGGAAGAGAAAGTAGATGGAGTACTCAGTTGGCTAGAGCCCAAAAATGTGAAAGACATCAGGAAATTCTTGGGCCTTGCAAACTATTATAGAAGGTTTATCAAAGATTTCACTCAAGTAGCAAGGCCTATAAACATGCTAACGAGGAAAGATGTAAAGTGGCAGTGGGGAGTAGAACAGCAGAAAGCATTTGATGAACTCAAAAGGGTGTTCACAATAAAACCAGTATTAACAGCACTGGATTTAGATAAGGAATTCAGAGTAGAAGCTCATGCGTCAAATTACACTACTAGAGGAGTACTATCAATGAAGTGCTCAGATGAAATGTGGAGGCCAGTCACTTTCATCTCCAAGTCTCTCAGTAATACAGAAAGAAATTATGAGATATATGACAAGGAGATGTTAGCAGTTATTAGATGTTTAGAAGCATGGAGGCATTTCCTGGAAGGAGCAGCAATTAAATTCAAGATTTGGACTGATCATAAGAATCTCGAGTACTTTATAAAAGCACAGAAGTTAAATAGGAGACAAGCAAGATGGGCTCTATACCTGTCAAGATTTAATTTTACACTAAAGCATGTTCCGGGAAGTAAGATGGGAAAGGCAGATAGTCTAAGTAGAAGACCGGACTGGGAAGTGGGAGTAGAGAAAGACAATGAGGACCAGAGGTTGGTAAAACCAGAGTGGCTGGAAGTAAGGAAAACGGAGACGGTAGAAATAATAGTAGATGGAGTGGATCTATTAGAGGAAGTTAGGAAGTCAAAAGTAAAAGATAATGAGGTAGTAAAAGCAGTGGAAGAAATGAAGAGAGCAGGGGTAAAGATGTTAAGAAATGAAAAATGGAGAGAGGTAGATGGTGTTATGTATAAAAAGAGGAAAGTGTATGTGCCAAAAGATGATAAATTGAGGGCAGAAATTATCAGGCTACACCAGTAGAAGAACATGGAGAACAGTGGAAGACAGTAGAACTGGTCACTCAAAACTTTTGGTGGCCAGGGGTTACTAAAGAGGTAAAACAATATGTAGAGGGGTGTGATGCTTGCTAGCATAATAAAAACTGCACAGAACAACCAGCAGGAAAATTAATACCAAACTCAATTCCAGAAAAACTGTGGACACATATATCAGCAGACTTTATTACTAAGTTGCCCTTGGCACAGGGATATGATAGCATTCTAGTAGTAGTGGATTGGTTAACTAAGATGGTCCATTTTATACCAACTACAGAGAAAACATCGGCAGAGAGATTAGCAAGGTTGTCTAGAGATAATGTGTGGAAACTGCATGGGCTACCAGAAAGCATCATTTTGGATAGAGGACCCCAATTTGCGGCAGGGTTAATGAGAGAGTTAAATGAGATGTTGGGGATTGAGAGTAAATTGTCAACAGCATTTCACCCACAGACAGATGGGCAAACAGAAAGGGTAAACCAGGAGTTAGAGCAATACTTGAGAATGTTTATCAGTCATAGGCAAGAACAATGGTCCAAATGGTTGGGAACAGCAGAATTTGCATATAACAATAAAGTGCACTCGAGTACTTAAACAATACCTTTTAAGGCAAATTACAGGCAAGATCCTAGAATAGGGTTTGAAGAAAGAAAGAAGGGAAAATATGAAGGGGCAGAGAAATTCGTGACAAAGATGAAAGAGATTCAGGAGGAAGCAAAAGCGGCACTGGGAAAAGCACAAGAGAAGATGAAGAAGTATGCAGACAAAAAGAGAGAAGAGGTTAACAATTATAAAGTGGAAGACTTAGTGATGTTGAGCATGAAGGATCTGAAATACCAGATGATTGGAAGGAGGACAGAGAAGTTAATGGAGAGGTTTGTAGGTCCTTATAAAATCAAGAAAATTGTATCAACGAATACGATTGAATTGGAGTTACCTAGTATAATAAGGATACATCTAGTAGTAAATGTTAGTAGAATACATAGATATATAGGACAAGTCAAGGGGCAAAAGAAAGAGCAACTGGCTCCAGTCATAATTGAGGGAGAAGAGGAATGGGAAGTCGAGAGGATATTAAATAGGCAATGAATTAGGAGAAAGGATAAGTACCTGGTATGGTGGAAGGGATTTACAGCAGAATCAAATACTTGGGAAGGAAAGGAGAATCTGGAAAACACAAAGGAAGCAATAGAGGAGTATGAAAAGGAATATAGAAGAGATATGGAAGACATCAGAAGACAGAAAAAGGAAAAAGGGACATTTCAGAAAGGGGAATTACCAGGAAGATTCACAGTGAGAAAATTGTTTGGATGGTTAGACAAGAGGTATAACAAAGAATACTGGGCAAGGCTAGAAAGAAACTGGAGAAGATGGAAAGGAGAAAGAACAAGGAAACAATGGACAATGGAAACTATAAAGGAAAAAGAGAAAGAGATCAAACAGGGAAATTTAAGAATAAAGGAATAGACAGAGAAAGATGACAATGACATGGGGAATATCTGTGACCCCTACTATGAGCTGTAAAAATCCTCAGGATGAGGAATCTTGAGAGGGGGGTGGTGTCATGACACAGCCAAAACGGCTAAGTCATTATTTATTTTTCTTTTTCTTTTCTTTCTTTTAAATTAGGAAATCAGTGGACACACGAGAAGGAACAACCAAGAAGAGATGTGTGGGAGTTTATAAATAGAAGTAAACACAAGGCATGTATAAGTAGTGTACCACAATCAAATGAGAACTCTATTGAGTTCTCCTTGTCAACTCGGATTAGGAAGGTGATTAAGTTATCTCAGGCTAAGTCACTACAGGAAGGGCATGTGATTGTGGACTAATAGTAGCACAGCCACTGTAAAATAGTATAAGTAGTAGTCCAATCTAACAAAGAACCCCATCAAGTTCTTCTTGAACATCCATCTAGGGTGATTACTAAGGACATTCACTATCTATCAATAACATCTAAGTTGACAAGGAGAACTCAATGAAGTTCTTGTTCTATTCTATACACTACTTATACATTTACTATATGGTCTGTGTACTACTTTTCCCACACTTATCATGTGATATCATCATGTGACATCACCTGACTTTGTGACATATTACCCATGACATATCATGTGGTACTTTCTTATACTCCTTCTTGTGTAGTAAGTTCAAATAAGAAAAGAAAAGAAAAATAAATTAATAACTTAGCTGTTTTGCCAAGTCATGACATACTTGACATATTGAATCACTAGAAACTGTGAGGGACACAGCTGGCAATGAAGAATAACAGCCTACTGAGATGACCAAGACCTCCTCTGGTACCTAGGAGTACAACCCAATTACCAGAGTTTGTCTCATTGTATTTCAATATATAGTAGACAGTCAATCCCTATTGGACTGTCATAAATAGGACTTGGAGAGGGGGTAAATGGATGCACAGCATATAGAAGAGATGCTGCTGCTATACTCTTAAGTCCATCAGGAATAGAGATAATACAGTTGACAAAAAAAATCTATATGATGTAATCAGTTCAAAAATGTTGATAAACAAACTTTATATTAATGGTATAACTGTTTATTTTGACTTTTTCCCAGTCTGAGAGCCAGTTGGATCAGCAAGAAGATAGGGTAGAGAAATCTAAATACTGACTTTGCTGATGAGAGTTTTAGCACTGTTTACATTGGAAACATCTAAAACCAGTGGACAGTGAATGACATGCAAAGAGTCATAGTCTGATGAAATACACAAGTACACAATCCACTTGATATCTACTCTGTTACCTAACTTAACAGGACTATCAACTGTATCAATGTATATGTTAGCCTTTGCAGAAGAATAGTACTCACCATAACTTTGGTTACTTTAATGTCAGAGGCCAAGGGACAATTAGATTTTGTTGGATGACTATACAAAACTCTGACATATACAGAGGGTATGTTGATCCTATACCAAGTACCTATATCTTTCATCAGTTATATTGTGGCCAATAATCAGCATCTGAACAAAATGTATGCAATTTGTATATCTCCCAATAGTGGTTAGTCAAACCCTTCAATAACAGATATCTATTGTAAATCACCCATAGTAGGTCCAGCTCTGGGCATTTGTATACATATACCTACCCTCATGAATGAGCTGAAGTGGTAGTAAGCAAGAACTCTATGCTGGAGGATTGTATATTCTATATTAAGAAGAGTAGTAGTAGTAGATGGAAAATATTGACTTACAATTGTCAGTGGGTTTTTATCCTCATTCTTATAGATCATCTAAAGACACTGAGTAATGGTCAGTCAGCTGGAAAGTGAGTTGGTGAGTATTTCAACCACTATTTGGCTTTGCTTGTACAAGTCCCATAACATCAACATTTTCTTAAATCTATAACATCAAGGTAGTGCTTGTTACTGACTTTATTATATCTGTAATATAAAACTATATGTTATTGATAGACAGTAAATGTCCTTAGTGATTACCCTAGATGGATGTTCAAGAAGAACTTGATAGAGTTCTTTGTTGGATTGTAGCCCTACTTATACTATTACTACAGTGGCTGTACCCTAGAGTCCTGCAATCACATGTCCTTTCCAGAATGTTCTATGATCACCTGACCTTGTCATGTGATTTGACTTGCTAAGTCCCTACACTATTTATATCCTTACTCCATTGTATGCTTTGAGGTTTTGGATTAAGTGTTCAAATGTATGGGAAACCTTTTCCTGTTTGGGGCTCTCATAATATGGCCCCCCCTTCAAGTTTCCTTGTCCCAAGGAATTTTTCCATCAATACCAATTTTTGTCCCATCTTTTTTCCCTCTCTCTTTCGTATCTTCTTCTTCCCTAACCGTACAGTAGTTTTGCTGTGAATTCCCTAGGCAATTCCTGACTGAACTCCTTTTCTTCTTCTTCTTGCTCCTGCTGCCTTAGTTCTTTGACTTCTTCCCCGTACTCCCTCTCAAACTCTTCTACCAACTCCTTTGCATTTTCCAAGTTTTCCCTATTTTCCCAGGTGTCTTCTTCTGCCGTGTAGCCTTTCCATCTCACCAGGAACTTTTTCTTCTCTCTAACCGTCCTTTTGTTTAAGATTTTCTCCACCTCAAATTCCTCTTCTCCTTCGATAATAACTGGTTTTGGTGGTATCTTCTTCTGTCTCTCTACCTGTGATTTATAGAGTTGTACTCTACTTACATTAACTACAGGATGTATTTTAATAGATTTAGGCAGTTCTAATTCTATCACATTACTCAAGACGATTCCCTTTATTTTGTAGGGGCCCACAAAGCGTTCGGTCAGCTTCTCTGATCTTCTTCCTTTTATCTGCCACTTCAAGTTCTTCATACTTAGCAGTACTAAGTCCCCTACACTGTATTCTTCCTCCTCCTTTCTCCTTCTATTTGCAAATTTCTTTATCTCCTCCTGTGCTTTCCCTAATGCTGCTTTTGCTTCCTTCTGGATTTTCTTCATCTTTTCTATGAATTTTCCTGCCACTTCATACTTTCCTTTTCTTCTCCCCTTGAATCCCATCCTTGGATCTTGGCCATAGTTTACCTTGAATAGTAAGGTTTTTGTTGCTACATGAATTTTGTTATTGTATGCAAATTCCACCATTCCTAACCAATCTGGCCACTGCTCTTGCCTATGATTGATAAAGACCCTCAGGTACTGTTCTAACTCCTGGTTCATCCTCTCTATTTGGCCATCCATTTGAGAGTAATAAGCTGTCGAGAGTTTCGTCTGGATTCCTAGCAAGTTATTTAATTCCCTCATCATTCCTGCCACAAATTGTACTCCCCTATCCGATATGATGCTTTCTGGGAGCCCATACAACTTCCATACATGATCTTGGAACAGCTTTGTGAGTCCCTCTGCTGACGTCCTTTCTGTTGTTGTTATGAAGTATGCCATTTTGCTAAAACGGTCACATACTACTAGAATGGCATCGTATCCTTAGGCCAATGGCAGTTTGGTGATAAAATCTGCTGATATATAACTCCATGGTTTTTCTGGGATTGCATTGGGCATTAGCTTTCCTACTGGTGCCTTGCTCCGGTTTTTGTATCTCTGGCATGCATCATATCCATCTACATATCTCCCTACTTCTTTCATTACTCCTGGCCACCAGTAATTCCTGGTGACCAACTCTGCCATTTTCCATTTTCCTCTGTGTCCTCCTATTGGGGTGTCGTGGTGTAGTTGGATTATCTCCCTCCTGAGATCCCCTTCTGATACGTATATCCTTCCTTCCTTTAATACTATTCCGTCTTCTACTTCCTACTCTTCATCTTTCAGTGCCTTTATCCATGCCCTTTTTAACTCTTCCACTGCTTTTACTATCTTCTCATCCCCTTCCTGTGCCTTTTTGATTCTTTCTCTTAGGTCTTCCTCCTGCATCATCATTTCTGCCCCCCTAATCCACTCTGGCTTTATCAGTTTCTGGTCTTTGTTGTCTCTTTCCACCCCCTTCTGCCAGTTCGGTCTTCTACTTAATCCATCCACCTTTCCCATGCTCTTTCCTGGAATGTGCTTTAATATAAAATTAAATTGCGATAGGTATAAGATCTATCTTGCTTGTCTGCAGTTTAATTTTTGACTTGTCATAAAATACTGGAGGTTCTTATGGTCTGTCCAGATTTCAAATTTGAGTTTTGCTCCTTCCAAGTAATGCCTCCATGCTTCTAGGCATCTTATAACTGCCAGCATCTTCTTATCGTGAATTTCATAGTTTCACTCCATGGCATTTAATGATTTAGAGATGAAGGCTACCAGCCTCTACTTCCCATTTTCGCACTTCATCAACAGCACTCCCCCTATTGCATAGTCTGAGGCATCTGCTTCCACTCTCATTTCCCTATCAATGTCTGGGATGGCCAGAATGGGTTCTGTGGTAAACACCACCTTAAGTCTCTTGAATGCTTCCTCCTGCTCTTTCTCTCACTTCCACTTTTGCTCCTTCCTGACTAGCACGTGTAGCAGTGCTGCTATCCTAGCAAAGTTCTTTATGAACCTCCTGTAGTAATTGGTGAGGCCTAGGAACTTTTGTACTTCCTTGACATTTCTAGATGCCGGCCAGCTCAGGACTCCTTCTACCTTTTCCTTCTGCATCTCCACTTCCTTTGGACTGATCACTACTCCTAGGAACTCTACCTCTCTCACTTTCCATTTGCATTTCTCTAGCTTCACAAACAGGTTGTTCTTCTCCAATCTCCTTAGCACTTCCTCTACCAGTTTGTCATGGCCCTTCTCTGTATCTGTGGCCACTAAAATGTCATTGATGAAGGTCACCGTGTCCCCTTGGTTTATGAGGTCCCTGAACAGGTCATTCATCATTGCTTGGAAGGTAGCAGAGGAGTTTGTTAACCTAAAATACATGACTGTGGGCTCATACGCTCCAATATATGTCATGAATGCTGCCTTCCATTCGTCCCCTTCCTTGATTCTGACATTATTATATCCCCATCTTAAGTCCAACTTCATAAACACCTTCCTCTTTCCTACTCCATCTAATATGTCTGCGATGAGGGGTAAAGAGTATCTATTTTTTATCGTCTACTGGTTTATATGCCAATAATCTTGTACTATCCTCTATGTACCATCCTTTTTCGCCACAAAGTGTACTGGTGATGTTTGAGGTAATTTGGAGGGTCGGATATATCCTTTCCTCAACTGGTCTTTCACAAATATCTGTACCTCCTCTCTTTCTTCTCTTGATAATGAGTATACCTTCCCTTTCTTTGGTGTAAACCCCTCCTTTAATTCTATGGTGTGATCCCAGGTTTTCTGTACCGGCATCCTCTCCAACTCTCTCTTTTCAAATACTTTTCTCTACTTCCAAAATTTTTTGGGCACCAGTCTTTTTAACATTTCTTCATTCTTGTTCTTTTCTATCTTTCTTGCTTCCTCTTCCCCTCCTTCTTGTTTTCTTCTCTCACATATCGGTGGACAACATGTCATTTTTACTTCCCCTTTCTCCCAGTCTATTTCTGGATTATGGACTGCTAGCCATGGCATACCCAGTATCAGCTCCATTTTCCCCAAGTTACACATGTCCATCTTTGCCCTTTCCATATGTTCTTTGAAGAACATATTGCACTCAACCTGGTGTATTATAGCTCCTCCCACATTTATCGTTCCATCTACGTTCTGGACTAAGAGGGGTTTTTTTAACTTTTCCATTTTAAACCCCTTTTCCTTTGCAAAGATTGTGTTCATGAACAGACCTGTCACCCCACTATCCAACAGTGCTTTTACTACTACTCCTTCATGATTTTCCAACTTTTCTAACCCTACTTTCAACCAGACCTCCCTTAACAGCCGTAGTGTGCACTGTATATCTCTTACTCTCTCAGTTGTATTGATGGAATTTAATTTATTGCCCAGTTTTTCTAGGCGCAATACACTGTATACATTGTTGGAGGCCAGTCAAGAGCTCACTGTTCTCTATTTTCTTTTGCTGACTCCTGCAGTGTTTCTACTACTCTTCTCTTTTGCCTTTCCTAGCAGTTCCTGGCCATGTGGCCCCACTTTCCACACACATAGCACATCCTGTCTCCTCCCCTTCCCCTATCAATATCCATTGCATTTGGGTCTCTCCTTGGACCCATTTAACCTCCTCCTCTATTAAGTATATTTCCTCCTCCTCCTCCTCTGTATCCTCCTCCCGTTCTCCATGTTATTTGTCCCTCTCTTCCCCCATATGATCCTCCCCCTCTTGGCTGCACATTTCCCCCTGGATACACTGCATTCCTCCCCAATACTCTCTCCTCTGCCCTGCTTTGTCTTTGGTTTCTGTCTAGTCTCACCGCCCTTTCTTGCCACTCTCCAATGGTGGTTGGTGGTTCTTCTGCTTCAGCTAACTTCCTCCTGATGGCCCTATTTAGTCCTTGTTTAAATTCTTTGATAAGGGGTCTTCCCTTATAGCCGCTCCCTCTGGTGACCTTTTTGAATTCCTGCACATATTCATCACAGGTTCTCCCTCCTTGTTTAATTGTTCTTAGTTGCTCTATCTTTCTCTTCTCTTCTGATGTTTCCCCAAAGTCGTTCCTTATTTTAGCAAAGAACTGCTCCACCAATTCTACTTCCGACTCTCCCTTCGCCAACTTATCCAACAGGTTGTCCTTCCATGCCTCTGCTATTCCTTCTTGCATGTACAATAATACCCATGTCACCTGGGTTACTGCCACCTCTTCTGTCATCTTCATTTTGATATATAGTCGAACTGCATTCACAAATGCACTTACCTCCTCCATCTTCCCACTAAAGCCTTGAGGCCTTGCGACCTCCACTCTGCTTCCTTGCTGTTGAAGGAGCATGGTGTTAACCTGCTGCTGCAAGGTTGCGATCATGGCAAGGAGTTGCTCCTTTCTGGTTTGATGAGGGGCAGATGCTGAGGGAGTTTCCTTCTGTTGCTGTTGTCAAGACATGTTATAGGGTGGTGGTAGTGGTGATGGTGATGGTGATGGGGTTGATGATTTGTATTCTGATGACTCTGGATCCAGTGTTACTAGTCAAGCTTTTATGTCTAACAGGGTGCCAAATCTTTGTCTGTCTGGACTCCTATTGCCTTACTAACTACTGCCCTAGTCGAATTTGGTATACGATTGCCTCTAAGAAGAGGACCCCTAAGCTAAGCAGCTTCCTAAAGAATAACTGCTAATCTCCTGTGTATACCACTCACAATAGAGTGCAGCACAGAGTTTATACAGAGAAGAAAGTAATGAACAACATCCAATTGCAAGGTCAGGACTTGAACAAGATACCTGGACTTAGTACCAAGTCTCCTCCCTCAGTCCCTAACTGACTGAGAAGTCCCCTTTACAGCTAGGGCCTGCTATCCAAATGCTTGTGAGCGCTGTGCCCACTAGCGAGGAAAGTAAGAGAGTAAGCAGTGGTGAGGCCACAAGGTACAAGGTCACTGTTGGGTATTGAGTTCTTATGTTATTGATAGACAGTGAATGTCCTTAGTGATTACCCTAGATAGATGTTCAAGAAGAACTTGATAGAGTTCTTTGTTGGATTGCAGCCCTACTTATACTACTACTACAGTGGCTGTACCCTAGAGTCCTGCAATCACATGTCCTTTCCAGAATGTTCTATGATCACCTGACCTTGTCACATGATTTGACTTGCTGAGT
>Ga0153980_1000877_pt1 | contig 13141 bp, 9 predicted proteins | sample TSGA064MetaG_FD_104722 | JGI IMG/M metagenome (GOLD analysis project Ga0153980, IMG submission 104722) | Attine ant fungus gardens microbial communities from Georgia, USA - TSGA064 MetaG | ecosystem: Host-associated > Fungi > Mycelium > Unclassified | place: USA: Georgia, Magnolia Springs State... | reverse complement strand
GAGCGGACCTTTTTGGATATATAATCCAAGTCGAGAGTAGAGTTACGGGAACAGCCGTCTGATGGAAAACGACTTTCACGTTCGGTTCAGAGAGCACTTTTTTCGTTGAGAATTCCTCGTTCCCTTTCGTGTGAATTCCCTAGCGGCGAATTCAAAACTTGTGGGGCCCTATCTATTCCATCTCTCGAGCCCCGAAGAAAACCCCCCTCCCCTTCGGACTCCATATCTCTTTTGACTCTATATATGTGGGCACCTGATATCTATGAGGGTTCACCCACCCCGGTTACAGCATTCCTTTCTATTGCGCCTAAAATTTCTATTTCTGCTAATATTTCACGTGTTTCTATTTATGGTTCCTATGGAGCTACATTGCAACAAATCTTCTTTTTCTGCAGCATTGCTTCTATGATCTTAGGATCACTGGCCGCCATGGCCCAAACGAAAGTAAAAAGACTTCTAGCTCATAGTTCAATTGGACATGTAGGTTATATTCGTACTGGTTTCTCATGTGGAACCATAGAAGGAATTCAATCACTACTAATTGGTATCTTTATTTATGCATCAATGACGATAGATGCATTCGCCATAGTTTCAGCATTACGGCAAACCCGTGTCAAATATATAGCGGATTTGGGCGCTCTAGCCAAAACGAATCCTATTTCGGCTATTACCTTCTCCATTACTATGTTCTCATACGCAGGAATACCCCCGTTAGCCGGCTTTTGTAGCAAATTCTATTTGTTCTTCGCCGCTTTGGGTTGTGGGGCTTACTTCCTAGCCCTAGTGGGAGTAGTGACTAGCGTTATAGGTCGTTGGGCGGCCGGAAGGTTGCCACGAGTAAGTAAGTTTGGGGGACCGAAGGCAGTTCTCCGTGCACCGGACACGTAGCTTACCGAATCAGTTGCGACACGGATGGGAATGCATGCTACGAAGGATAGGGTCGAGTCTGATACATCAACCGTCTACTCAATATCCTTGTACGAGTCCAAAATCACTACACGAGATGAACCTTGGTTTGGTGAATTGAAGTTGGCCTTAGGTGTAATAGGACTCCCAGTTACTGCGCGCGATCGTATACTGAGGTGCTCCCCGCCGGTTGTTGGAACGACGCGAGCCGGGCCGGGCCTCGATTCAGAAAGATGAAGGGCCAAAAAGTAGTGTTAGGGGGTTCAAAATTCCCCATCTCATTGGGGGCGGAAAACGAATCGACATCTCGATGTGATACAGCCTTTTCTATTTTAGTTGGGAAAGAACGGCGAAGTCCATCCGAACCGTCCAATGAAGAATAAGAGGAGAGCAAAGCGTCAATGGCGCGCGAAGCGCATGCGGAACGGGCACGAAGAAAAATAAGTGTGGGGGAGAAGCAGCCGAGCTCATCCCCTTCGCTTCCTGGGCCCAAAGCAGTGCAGTCTTTCCTGGCCAAATCAAGGATTTGGGGCTTCTTGCTACGCTACAACACTATATAAATCCATTTTTTTAGTAATATATATGAATAGAAAGATAGATCCATCCATCTATCCTAACCGATTTCGATTTTGATATCTAAAAAAGAATCGATTTCATTCAACCTTTGATTCAAAGAACTGCGCTTAGCCCCCCCCGCTCATGAAAGGGCTCTGCTGCAATGGATGGCAGAGGGTCCGTAGTACCCGAAGCACTGGAGTGATCCAGTAGCCGGGAAGGGGCCTAGAAGTGCCTACTACTACACCACACTACACTTGGCTCTACACATTTACAGAGCTAACCCCTGTCTAGTGCCTGGCAGAGCTAAGGGGGCTTCAATCCTTACTCCTTATCCCCATCTTCGCCCAGGCTAACGGGGCCTTACTTATTCAGGGGGGAGAGTGGAGCCTCGAGAAGCACTGTTGAGAGGAAGATCCTTGGTCCCTCTTCATTCTTTACAGGGTTCCAAACCTTTCTTCAACATAGGTGACAACGAGCGAGGCAGAGATGGAAGAGATCAAACACGGGAATAAGAAGCAAGCTCGCCTTCCTTTTTGATCATTTTGATAGAGGGGGATGGAGAAAGTGGACAAAACAGACTCGCATTTCCCAGTCGAGGGTTCCTTTTTCGTCTCGCATTTCTCATCGAACAAATACAGGAAAAGAATCATATTGAAAACTAAACTAACCCAACCCCTTCCTTCGTAGAGCCGTGTATTGTAAGTGATCCGAACCTGCCCGGAGCGAGCCCCCCATAGAGGCAAGTTCAGTTGGTGAGCCGTATGATGGGCAACTATCTCCTGCGGTTCGGAGAGGACTGAGCTGTTAGTTAGTACCCCCTTGGTTTCGGGGTGGACCCTTTCACTCTATTTTATTATATACGCTTAGCGAAAAGAATGTTTTTTGATACACCTAGGACATGGATTCTATATGAACCAATGGATCGTGACAAGTCGTTACTACTAGCAATGACTTCCTCTTTCATTACTTCATTCTTTCCATATCCCTCTCCTTTGTTCTCAGTTACTCATCAAATGGCACTCAGTTCATATCTTTAAGTTAGATCATTGACAAGGTTCAAAGAAAGGGTCAACCAATGTTCGTTCAATCAAGCAGCATTCTTCAACGTGTGGAGCGAAAACAGCCCCTCTCTCTAAAGGGTCTTGGTGCCGAAGAAGGCTCGTGGCGCATGTGCGTGGATTAGGATTATCACGCCCTTAACAAGATCACAGTAAAGAATCCCTATCCTTGGAAAAGGATAGATGTCTGATTCCCATTTGACTAGTTGAGGGAGCCCTATCCTTCACCAAGATAGACTTGAAGTCGGGATACCACCAAGTGCAAGTGGTGGAAGGCGTTGGAAGACCGCGTTAAAGACAAGGGCGTTTAGCTGAATGGATCGTCATGCCATTCGGCCCTATTACGGCACCTACAACCTTTATGCGGCTGATGAACGATGTTCTTAGGCCTTATTTAGATTGGATGAATTTGTCACGGTCTACGACGACGACATCTGGTTTATAGCAAGACCTGGGAGGAGCATCTGAAACACGTAGAGACTGTTCTAGAAGCTCTGCATGAGCACCAGCGGAAAGCCCATACGGAGAAGAACAACCAACCAACTGAGCAAAAAGGGATGAGGGAGCTGAGCTGGTATACTTGGGGCACATCATCGGCTCATCCGGAGTCAAGATAGATCCTGAGAAGACGAAGTCTGTCTTTTCCTTGATTCCCTTCTACCCCTAGCCCGGCTTCAGGCCATGAAGCTTCTCCGCGGGTTCCTTCGCCTCTTCTTCTTTTTGTGCCACATTCAAGCAAGAGAAAAGCGTTTCTTCTTAGCAGTTGAACAAGTGAATGGAATGATGCTTCCCCCGAGGGTGACTTCACTACCTGGATCCTCATCTCTTGAACTCGTTCTGGCAGCTAGTTGAATGGCACCGGCATCTCATCTAGTCGTCCCTAAGAGCTTCTTCTCTAGCAGGCGATTTGGCCCATTTTCTCTTTCCTGGAAATAAGGCAAGGCCTTTCCCTATCACGACCGCTCTTCGGAATGAATTCGTCTCAAAAGAAAGAGCTAGCGAACCACACCAATTCCATTCCAATTCTCTCAGACAGAGCAGAATAGCTGCCATCAAGCTGCCCCTTTAGAGCGAGGGCCTTCCGAGACCAATGCTATCAAGAAGAAGGAATAATAGCCTTTAGCCTTGAGCTAAATCATTGACCTTGCGCCTGGTTTGATTAGGACATTGCCGTATTTCATCTCAAAGAGGATCTAACTCTTTCTTTCCGGTTTAGCCGAACTACTTGGCTCGGGTCCAACAGAACGGTATGAATATGAGAGAAAAGTATCCTATATATCTTACAGGACTAAAACCTGGACGACACCAAGAAAAGTATGATCTTACTGGACTAAACCAAGACTTATACTTATAGGACTGCCTGCCGTCCACACCGAGCCGTATCAGATTGATATACGCCAAGGCAAATACGTAACGGCACAAAGTCAATCTGATTGGCTGCCCGTCACCCTATTGTAATGGGGTAGTTCATTTTGGTTCGAATGAATCCGAAACTCAAGTCAAGGCATCGAATATGAATTTCTGTCCATTTTACCCGGATAACTAGTGGAAACTCTAGAACAAAATCCTACCACAGTAGATCTCGCTTCTCCGGGCGGGGAACTTCTATTGTTATGTTAGAAGGGTTGCCCCTACTTTAGTGACCTAGTACGCACGACTTGCCTGAGTGAGATGCCCCTACCGTCGTAGCTTCAGATTGCCAACCTAACTTGAGCCCTTAGACAGTAAAAATGCGCAGCCCCACCGAGGCTTCTTCAGTCTAGCTGGAATCCCTCCCCCCTTCGGGGTCGAGTTACTTCGTTCCCTTCTTTTTTTGCCAATCAATATCATTTCATGTTCCAACCTGGGCATTATGGTGGAGACACGAGAGATCACACCTGATCCTATGATCCATCCTGCAATTCAAATTCATTATTGGTGGGTTTCGCAATCAATCCTTCCTGGGTGAAATGGGTTTAGTCTTTCCTCAATCCAGCAGCGGCTCACAACTACAAGCTGTGAATTTCCTTTTCTTTAGCTTTTCATATTGCAATTACCGATTCTCTCTTCGGACAACCCACTATATAGGAAGGGGAACCCTCTACGTTTTACCTTACGTGGATTTGATCCAAGTGAGCTCGCCGAGGAGCTGGAAGCAGCTGTCTTTAAAAACACAACAAAGCAAGCCATGTCGTAATGGGTGTCCGAGTCGGTACAGTCAGACGAAAAGCCACTCGATATTCTCCAATAACTGGGCTTTTCCAACGAAAGGAAAGAATACCCGTAGCTTCTGTATTAGATTAGCCCTCACCTTATGAACCAGAATCCCTCTTCCATTCAACAGAAGCGGAATGGCAAGATCAGGCTGCACAGCACTTCAGATAGTGGCAGCAAATCTCACCTTTTTCAGGCAGCCTACTAGCAGAAAATGAGAATCGGCTGAGGAAGGCTAAGGCGAGAGAGAGCACGACCTTAAGCAATTGATTTAGTTGATGGAGTAGCCTGACCTGAACAGTAGAACTATCAGTAAAAGGGGAAGACTCCGCATCCCACACAGTTGAAAAAAGGGAAGGAAAAACGAATAGAATGACGAGGAACTTCACATACATCAATAGTGAGAGGGGATAAGATAAGAGAACACAGGAGATCATACAGAAAGCTATATCATATGAAGAGTCCCGCTTTTATGGTCATAAGATTTTGCCCTACAGTGGTCTCACCTGGTGAACCTGTATTCAATGAAGCAAGCATCCCGCCCGGACCGCTCATGCACAACCGAAAGAAAAGAAAGAAGCGATGAAGCGAGCTCGTGAAACTTTCTGGCTTGGTTGCCCTAATGGAATGTGACCCCATTCCGTGGCTTCAATCGGACCGTCCTTCCACTGCTTCAACTGCAGATGCGGCTGACCTAGATGTCCCATCAATAGCGAAGGAAGTGGCTGAACTCCTTCTTTCGTCCCTGACTCGATTTCCTGAAGAAAGGGCGGGGGAATCTACGAATGTGATCGCCCCCTCAATCAGGCTAGCTGCGGAGATTCTTCCTTAAGATAGGTAGCTCCCGGGCTCAGACCTTGCGATTGACCTAAGAGAAGGAGTCTCCTTCCGCCCAGCTTCCCCCGCGCGAGTGGCTTTTGGCTATTTCTTGCTTTCCTGTTCGGACTCGTACCTTCAGCCGTCACCCGAAAAGGCTTGGATAAAGAAGTCCTGCGACCCTATCTTGCAATCTCATGAAATGCCGTTGTTGCATCTGTTCATGAGGAGGGAGAGGTAGCCCCATCCCCGATCCTATACTAGAGCTATGCTCGAGCCCGAGCGGGTTCACTCTAATCCTATGTATCTGGCTTCGTCAATGAACCCGAAGGTCAATCGGTCACAGATTTGAGATGAGAATTGCCTATCTTGAGTTAGATGCTTTGCTCCAAGCAGGGTCAACGGGCTTTGACTTCGTTTAGCTTCAAAGCATTCCCGCTCCACTGGAAAAAAACCAATATCAGGATCAGGTAACGCGAAGCTCTTAAGGGTCGATAGGCGGGTAAGAGTTTCCTATTAAGGGAATGCTATCTTTAGCTCATAGTAACGCGCATCCCTTTATTCTCCTGATAGTCTTCCTTGCCCTTCTTTCTGTGAGTGTAGCGTGGAAGTATTTGATATTGCGGTCTCCATCCTTTAGCCAAGAGACTCTGGCCTTCTGCTTAAAGTTAAAGAATGCCTCTTCTGTATCCAGGGCTTGGTTCAACTCATCAAATTTGATAATATACTCTTCTGCTCTGCGAGCCTTTCATTGAACTGGAAAAAGGATAACTGGAATTGAATGGCGTCTAGTTCTTCTATGGCCTTTCTTATTCTTTTATCGACCCTACACTTTGAAATGAAAGGCTTTTAGCGCAGCTTTGACAAATCGAAGCTTCTGGGCTACCTGGAACATGGGGTTCCCTTTAAAGGTTGCCAGGCTTCTTGCACTGTTTTCTGAAACGAAAGAAGCCTCGTCCACAACATGTTAATAATCTGAAAGGTTTCGGGCTCCTTTCAACAACAAGGCTGAGGTGAACAATGATAGGGGAGTGATTACATAAAGGATATTGTAAGCACTGATTCACCCTCTAACCTTAAGTAAAGCGTCTGCACCGAATCACCGGTAATGATGAAAGCCACAGCTTATTGGGGGTCCGGGTAGCAGAACCAAGAGAGGGCCAAGGAATCGAAGAACCGTCGGTTGTCCGAGAGGACATACTCCAACTTATGGTTAAGGGCATTATCCTTACCACGGATAAAGAGATGTCGAGGCGGCGTCTTCCTAATCAATCACTAGTACGCACTAAAGTCTGAATGAAACCTCTTCACGAGCTGCTGTAGCTGCCCAAAAAGAGGGCAGAGACCCCTTAGGTGGAGAGCACTAGCGTTAGCATATATAAGACACTACTAACTGTAGTAAAACAATAGATGTTCCATCTTTGCGTGAAGCCGGTGCTACTACCGCCTATTAAGAAGAAGAGTGAAAGCAATCGCTCTTACTGATATGCGCTCGCTTAAAACAGGCCTTTTTTGTATCTCCTTTCAGAGCGTACCGACCCTCTCACTGATGCTGCTGCACCTCTCACTTCGATATTGAGAACGTGTTCAGTAGCATCTCTACAGGCAGAGCTTCAAAGCAGAACGAGAACAGATGGCTTGCCCGCTCTACCTTCTCATCTCTTGCACCTATCGACTATGGATTTGGGGGCAGTGTTCAGTTCATCTATACAGGTAGGAGTCGTTGCGCCTTCTTCCCTCGATCTCAGTGGAGCTAGCATAGTTCTTCTCATCATCTCTTGCACCATCTCATCTGCAACTATCACTTATCGATTTCTTGCACCTCTATCTTATGTTGGGTACAGAAAGGGATCAATAATAGGGTGCCAAAGGGTATTGACACCCCAGGGCAAATCACACCTCGACCTGCCTTGGGCAAAAAAGTCTCCGTGCGGATCACCTAGGGGCAACTCGTACCGGCTTCTAACAAGTCGAAGAAGCACTCTTTCCTTCAGTCAACCCATCTCCTTCGGTTTAGTGGAAAGAAAACTCTCCTAGTTGAGTTGATGTACCGATATGAAATCTCCTGCCCCTTCAACCTAAGGAGTCCGGCAGTACCCGTCTCATCAAAAGCCAGCAGTACCTCTTTCATCAAAACCAAGGCCCTCAGAATAAGCGAAGTAAACCGTGAGTTAAGCGTCCCTCGCGTTTACCGTGAGAAGAGTTTCACGCGGCGGCTAAACGTACCTATTTTGGCCACTGAGAGTGTGAGACCGCGCTTCTTTGTTCGCTCCAGCAGGAGTTGTGTGTGCACACGGCTTCTTCTGCTGCCCTAGCTTCTCCAGGTGAACCTAAAGCGTCTGAACCTGTGGTGGCAGCAGCAACTGAGGAAGCAGACGATCCCTCAGTAAGGCATCTATGAATGCTTGGGAAGAAAGAAGGTTCAGTAACGATTTCAAATCCAAGTCGTCAAAGTCCTAATCTGGAAACATTCCCGAGAAGACCGACTAATAAGGTTAAAAATCCTTGTTAAAAACGTGTTTTAGGTAAAAGGAGTGCTCGAGTATGCCTTCTAGCTCTCCTATGGAATAGTGGTAATGCTAATAGGAATAATGGTACTCCGCGCCTGGATTTCTCGTCAAATAGAACTAGAACGGCTCAAAACAGAAGAAAGCGGGCCTTTTCTTCTTTGTTACGTGTCCAGACCAAAGAGCCCGCTATGGTGCAGACTTTACCATAATTTGGCGGTAAGAGCATTCCTGGTTCAATCAAGTATTTGAAAGACTACCTAACCTATTTTGGGGTAATAGAGACGGTGGTAATCAAGGAGGCATGGGAGAAAAGCGATGAGCTAAGTTTGCTGATTGTTCTACACTATTCTTTTGTTTATGCTTAGGCTAGGCAACCTGGGTAGCTTTGCTACTTACTTGCCCGACTCTGCCTGTAGTGATTCTCCTAGCCCAAGGATGTGACGGTTTCTATTCCATATATTAGACTGAAACAGATCGGATGGGTCTAGGTCGATAAATCTAGTCGTCTCCCTTGGGAAGGTTCGAGCTCGGTAAAAGCGGCATACTTCGGTTCTTCCTCCGTGGTTGTGGTGGGAGACTTTGCGATAGCTCGCTGTTCGTCTCAAACTCAATTGGAGAACTTTCTGTGGGCGGTGCATCTTAGTGCTTAGTGGGCGGCTGTATCAACAATTTCTCTCTTTGATTCGCCTTAATTGCTTCTGGGGATGAGATCCGTTCTTCCATTAATGCATGCCCGCAGTTTGCGCTGGTTTAGTCTTTTTATAGAGTTGGTGGATAATTGATAGTAAACTTTTCTTCTTCTTTATGTTCCCTAAAGGTATATGAAGACGAAATCAAAGTATAGAAGATGAAATCAAATACCTTCAGCTCTCCCGGTTTGCATTCAAGACTTCGAGTCTCATCTCGATGCGTGTGAAGTTGATACTTTCAGTTTGTGTTCAGTTAAGCTATCTACCTCAAGTAGGACGCCCTTCTACTAGATACTGATGCTACTTCGCTGCCATTGCTGGATCAATGAATTATTATGTTCAACATACGTATGCTAGGTAAACTCAATTGGTCGGACGAGTTCGCAATTGGTTAGGCGGGACTTTCACTGGTAAGGCAGGAAGCTGCGCCTATAATCTCCTAGTATAAAGGTGTGGAACCGAATCCAATCATTACCAGATAGAATTACATAGAGTAAAATGGTATTTTACTTCACTGATCATATTCTTATGTATGGGTCTCGGTAATTGAAGAGAGAAGAAGGGAGAGGCGGTGGTATTGATCTCGATCATTTGATGGTTTTTCGATTGAAATCGGAGGTTGTGGGATACCATTACCATTGGTCAGCGGGGGTAGGGATACATACCTATCTATGGGCGGTCTTTTAGCGAACCGAGCCGGGAAAGCATAAGAATGTCTTCTTTTGCATAAAGGGCTGAACCGACGGCAAGATCAAGGCACTTACCCGCAGCAATGAGTCTTGCTTATTAAAGGTAGCAATCCACTAGATTAGGGAAGCGATTGATGTCAGATGCTTGACTGATGATGGAATACCATACATACCACCAATGGAAAGCGTGAAGCTTAAGCTCGACCATGATGCCAAGCAAGAGGAAGTTGACTCACGAGACCATGCGACTGGACTAGGTACTACAGGAGGCTTGTTTGCAGAAGAGGGCTTTCCGTCATGTCGGTCAGTTCCTAAAGAGGCCTACAGGGACGGGACGCATTCAAGCAATCCGGAGATTCATCTCTCAGCTAGCCTGCTCGAGTCTTTCAATCGGCTGCTTGCGATGACCTTCTAGCTCTTGCTTTTCTTGCGCAATGGATAGAGACCATCGCCATCGTATATGGATATGGGACTGATTGTTTGACTCGCTTTAGCTTTCCATTCTTTCGCTAATGGTCTAGCCCAGGAACTTGATCTTCCTTTTAGTCTCGCCAAGTCCCTTTCCTCTCTCCTGACATCGAGTGAAGCTTGCTTTACTATAAGAAAAGAAGTAGAGAAGGTTTTCCAGAACAGTCGAGCAGTACGTCTTTCTCCTTCAATTCCTCCGGGCAGTCTTCGTCCGGCCAACTATGCTTCTGTAGATCTTCTATTCCACGATTTTTTCCCCTCCCGTCCTTTACTTAATTATCGTAAACCTCTCCCGGTAGAGCTCTATCTAGGGATAGGGCGTAGGCTATTGAATCGATAGGTTACCAAGTTACACTTTCCACGGTAATAGATCTATATAAATCTTAGTCCAATAGAACCGACGGTCTTAGTTCAAAAGGCCAAGAGCAGCGATAACTCTAACAACGGATATTCTAACAACACCGGGTAAGCATTCCGTTAGCTTTAAACTCTTTTTCCACTAAACCTTACTCCTATTAGCCCACTCACTCACTTTGGGGTTAAAGGTCGCTAAATCTATTGCTAAATCACTTCCTTACCCATGCCCATGTGCAAGAAGCTCCTTAACAACCGATTTCCCACCTTTGATCAAGATGTTCCTCTGTCTCTCCACTCCCTCTGACTCCCTTCTCCGAAAGAAGGGCAGTTGAACTCATACTTGCCATTCAGAGGAATCGCTCCTCGGCAGTACTAGTCGGAACTCAACTCCTAACCTTTGAAATTTAACTGCTACGCTTCCTTACCACATCCCTGATTCGGACATGAACCCTCAAAGGCTTACTTTCCATTGCGCTCCTCGAATGGGAACCTGCTCTCATCTTCCAATTTCTTAGAGAAAGCTCGTTCCGCTACTAACCTGATAGTGGTTGCCTCTGTATTTGATTTTTGCGGAATTAGTATCAATAGAAAGATCAGGGTCGAAATCATAGTCTTAATAAGGGTTCGCTCCTGCACATTCCATGCTGTATATTCAACCTCTATGTCAATAGGGGCCTTGGGACTCCCCAGATGCTACTTCCTTCGTCGAGTGAGCTGCGGAGATCCGGTTCTAACTAAACTTCCTTTCTTCCCTGGGACTATCCCTCTCCGCTGGAAAAAGTGCTATCAGAGCCCGTTTCCCGAGGAGATCCGTTGAGACCTATCAATCGAATGTGAGGCCTACGGACTGTGATCAATCAGCTAGTCTAGCAACTGATCTGAGGACCGGCTTTCCTATTGATTTGACTTTTGCGGGATTATGAATATATCAATCGACTCTTGCATTCCTCCCTTGCTTTCCACCGGCCTTGGCCTGAAAATGAAGAGTCTTCTCTGCTGACCTATAGAGAGGTAGGAAATCTTTTCCCTACACTGGCTTCCTCCCCTAGCTACTGAGGAACAGGGATCTCGAATCAATCAATTCCTGGGTTGTTGTCTTAAAGAAAGCTTTTAGTGCGCGTTGCATGCTTTGTAATAGTATGAACTCATTATGCTCGTCAACTAGGTCAAGCAGGTGAACCCCCTTCCGCTGTCTGTGACCTTTTTTGCCTTCAAAACTGGACGTCAAATGCTATCCGTGAAAGAAAGTCAAGTTCTTTTCCGCGCTAGATTGTGCTTATCGTAGTAAGAGTAGGACCTCTTATCCTTTGCCTAACAGCTTCTCTGATTCCTGACAATGCCCCCTAGGCTTAGTCAAATCCGGCCTAGTCGGAACTATGATTCCTAAGACCTCACTCAGAACTACATTCCCGGATTGGTTGATGTTATCTCAGTTGATGTTTGAAGCATAGTTCAAGTAAAACAGATCCCTCTCAGGTGAGAAAGAAGACATGAATGCTGCTTCCAACCAATCTCCTCGATGCGGTTCTTTTCCCGCGAGTTCTATTGTGCTTTCATACCCGGACTTCGCATATTACTTGGCACCTGCCTTAAAAGACATCTCTGCAAATAGCGGAAGTAATGTGATGTCTGATCTTTTCTTTATCTTGCAGACGGGTGAAGAAAGTGCTCAATCAGACCTTCTTTTAGGTGGCCTGCTCCCTATATAAGATAGTGGGACCTCCTTGCTCTTCTTCTTGACCCTGAAGAAAGGGCGGGTTCACTCCGTCACCTATTGGGCAAGCGGCTTTGCTCTTCTATCCCATCCTGACTCGTACCTTCAACCGACATTGTCCTGTAAGGCAAGGCTGATAGCGCCTGGAAACAAATCAATGCTTTCCCCGCTCGTTGGCCAGTGATAGTACAGAGTAGGCTTCTTTCTTTCCGTAATCGGATATGAAGCTGCCGGTCAATCGGCCCCTTAGCTTGTGATATCGGCGATTGAAGGAGTTTCATGCTTGCTGATAGCCTGACTTTCCTATTTCCTGGGACTTTCTCCTCTTCTCTAGCTTTCTGAAGCTAAAGACATTGCCCTTGCCATTGCCCGAATCGAATGTTATCCGCTTTCTTGGCTGAAACTGAACAGGCTGGGTGGGCACTGATAAGAAGAGTATGCCTGCAAAGCCCATTTCTTGTCTAATATCTACAGCTCGTTGATCTTTTTCGCCTGTTCTGGCTAACCCCATTCCAGTCTATTAGGCAAGGTCTGTTCGATTGAGCTTCTATTAGTCATCTTAGACAGCTCGGCAAGCAGCTGAACTCTTTTCCTCGATCTTTTGCTTTGGATAGATCTCAAGGGCAAAGTACTCATTCCGGGCATGACTCGGAAGATGAAGAGGGGGCAGGCACTTCAGGCCAGTCCTATGGGTTCCTCATTTCCCTATGGTCGAGCGGTTCGGTTGGCCTGTGATGAAGAAGAACTTAGATGATGACAATGGAGCTAGTCACGGAGCTTAGTCATAGGTGACACTCTGATCCCGATGCCTGAAAGCTCTGTTCGCCTACTGGTGAGATAAGCAATCCCCCTTCTAGGGCTGGGCTCAGATCTCTTTTGAGGCACAGTGTCTTTCAACTAAGCGCTGAGCCCCTGCGATGACTAGGTCAAGCGGCGTAACTGAAGCTTCTTGCGCCTAATTCAATTGAGCTGCTAGGCTTCCTTACCTAAGCCCTGACTCGGAAATTCAGTGGAAGACGCTAAGCCTATGTTCATTGGCCTTTTTTCGATGTCAATGCTCTGACAGTGATTCTCTAATCTCTAAAGAGAAGGGTCGAAAGAAGAAAGTCTAGACTTTTCTCTGATTCATAGTGGGAGCTGTTTGGCTATTAGTCACTTTTCTCGCTCCTCAAGAAAGACGGCT
>Ga0153980_1000875_pt1 | contig 13145 bp, 11 predicted proteins | sample TSGA064MetaG_FD_104722 | JGI IMG/M metagenome (GOLD analysis project Ga0153980, IMG submission 104722) | Attine ant fungus gardens microbial communities from Georgia, USA - TSGA064 MetaG | ecosystem: Host-associated > Fungi > Mycelium > Unclassified | place: USA: Georgia, Magnolia Springs State... | reverse complement strand
TGGCGCGTCGTATCCGACTTAATCCATGACTGCTGAAACCACGACTCCGCCCGCCGCTGCGCCGTCCCAGGCCACCGGTCCGCTGTTCTACCAAGCGCCCGTGCCGCTGCGCTCGGATCTGCACGCCGCCTGGCGCCTGGTGCCCGATACCGCGCATTTCGCTGCGGACACCAACGCGATCCCCGCCGTGATCGGCGAGTTCGGCTCGCTGGCCCAGCACTACCCGATCATTTTCACCGGGCAGGACGCGATGCCGCTGGTCGCCGTCGGCCTGGCCCAGCGCAACCTGTTCGTTGCCGATGGGGTGTGGGACGAACAGAGCTACGTGCCGGCGTATGTGCGCCGCTACCCGTTCGTATTCATGCAGGCCGGTGAGCAGGACGAGTATGTGCTCGCGCTGGACTCGGCCGCCAGGCAGGTCAACCAGGGCCAGAACGAGGACGGCGCGCCGCTGTTCGAGGATGGCAAGGCCACCGAGATTGTCGACAACGCGATGCGCTTCTGCAGCGATTACACCCGCGAGCATGAGCACACCCGTCGCTTCACCGCCGCCCTGATCGAGAACAACCTGCTGATCGACCGCAACATCGACGTGACCCTGGCCGATGGCCGGCAGATGTCGATCAACGGTTTCCAGGTCGTGGACGTCGAGAAGTTCGCCGCATTGCCGGACGCCACCGTCGTGGCCTGGCACCGCAGCGGCTGGCTGGCGCTGGTGCATCACCATCTGAGTTCGCTGGCTCGTTTCAGCGCGCTGGTGAACCGCCAGAGCGCGTTGCCTGCCGACGCCTGATTCCAGGCGCAGCCGGAATCCCGGAAGCGGCGGCCACAGGGCCGCCGTGTTTCGTTGCGGGGGCCCGGGCGGGATCAGTCGCGGGTGCTGACTTCCCAGTTCGCGTGCACCACGCCCGGCTGACGCTGCAGGCGGGCGACCACGGCATCGAGTTCGTCGGCACTGACCGCCGTGCTGACCAGGATCGCGACCAGCTCGACCGGGCCGTCGCCGTGCTCGATCACCTGCACGTCGCTCACGGGGTACTGCGCGGCCTCCAGGGCGTCCACCAGGCGTTCGCGCGCCAGGGGGGTGGCCGCAGGGTCCACGCTCACCCGCACCTCGTAGGTGGCTTCGGAAGCGGCCTCATTGATCGGAATGCGGTTGATCGCGTTGACCAGCGGCCGCAGCAGCGTGTTGCCGGCGATGATCAGTACCGTCAGCAGTGCGCCCTCGGCCAGCATGTCCGCACCCGTGCAGGCGCCCACCGCTGCCGAACACCACAGGGTGGCCGCGGTATTCAGGCCACGCACGTTCATGCCTTCCTTCATGATCACGCCGGCGCCGAGGAAGCCGACCCCGGAGACCACGTAGGAGATCACCCGCACCGCTTCCACGCTGCCGGCGATGCGCATGCCCAGATCCACGAACGCCGCCGCGCCGACCGCCACCAGCACGTTGGTGCGCAGCCCGGCGGTGCGCTGCCGGTACTGACGCTCCGCGCCGATCAGGGTGCCGAGCACGAACGCGGCCACCAGGCTGACCACCGTGTCGAGAAAGGGGTACAGCTCGAAGGTCTGGATGAAGCGCATGCGGAGTCCTTGCGGGGCAGGGCTTAGGCGAAATCCCGATAAGCATATCGCGGCCGGTCATTTCCCCCGTTTCCGCCTGTTCAGCAGAATCACGGCCCCTCCCTCACTACGCTCTGGCACGGGCCCGCCCGCGCTGGTACGTACGTCTTTACCGGAAATCTGCATGTCTGTGCTGTATCGCCCGCTGCGTCGGCGGGCCCTGGTTCTGTCGTTGTTGCCCTTGCTTGGCGCGGGTTCCCTGGCCCACGCGGCCGATGCACCCACCCAGCTGGATGCGGTCACCGTCACCGGTTCGCGCATTCCCCGCGCCAGTGTGGAAGGACCGTCCCCGGTCACCGTGATCACCCAGGAGCAGATCGAGGCGCAGGGATACCGCAGCGCCTTCGAAGCGCTCAGCGCGCTGACCGAGAACACCGGCAACGTGCAGGGAGAGGACTTCGGCAACACCTTCACCCCCGCCGCCAACACCATCAACCTGCGTGGCCTCGGCCCCAACCGCACCCTGGTGCTGGTCAACGGCCGCCGCCAGTCGGACTACCCGCTGGCCTACGAAGGTTCGGTCAACGTGGTCAACCTGGCCAACATTCCGAGCGCGCTGATCGACCGGATCGAAGTGCTGGCCGGGGGTGCCTCGGCGGTGTACGGCTCCGATGCGATCGCCGGTGTGGTCAACATCATCCTCAAGAAGCGCTATGACGGCGTCGGCATCAATGTCCGCGCCGGTACCACCGAACAGGGCGGCGGCGACAACCAGCGCCTGCAGGCGGTCGGCGGTGGCTCGGGCGAGCAGTGGGATGCGATCTTCGGCCTGGAGATCGCCAACCGCAAGGCGATCTACGGCTCGCAGCGCGACTTCATGGACTCGCTGACCGATGACCCGCGCGGCGTGGATCCGCTGGCGACGGCCGTGGCGTATCGCCGCAACGCCTCCACCAACAATTACATCGACCCCGGTGCCGAGGGCTGCGATGCCGCCGGCACGCTGTACGGCGGCAGTGTGTTCCGCGCGCAGAACCCGCGCCAGGGCTGGTACTGCGGCAGCAACGAAGCTGCGCCCGCGTTCTGGACCGTGCAGACCGAGAAGCGCAACATCGATGCCTACAGCGCGGTGACCTGGCGTTTGAATGATCGCCAGGAGCTGTTCGCGGATGCGGCCATCGGCACCGCGCGCATCTACAACAACACCCGCGCACCGAGCTGGACATCTTCGCGCAACTATTTCTACAACCAGAACAGCGGTCAGCTGGAAAGCTGGTACCGGCGTTTCGCGCCGGAAGAGATCGGCGGCGTGCAGCGCAACGCCAACCGCTTCCTTGAGCAGTCGTGGTCCTTCAACGTCGGCGCCCGCGGCAGCATCGGCAGCTCGGACTGGGATTACGAAGCGGCCTACAGCCGCTCGCGCTATGAAAACAGGACGCAACGCCCCGGCCTGCTGGTCGGCATCAATGAGTACCTGCTCGGCCCGCAGCTCGGCACCCGCAATGGCGTGGAGGTCTACGCGCCGGATCCGTCGCGCCTGTACCAGCCACTGACGCCGGGCGAGTACGAGGGCCTGTCGGACCGCTACGAAAGCCACAACGCTGCCTGGCTGCAGACCGCCAGCGTCAGCGTCAACGGCCAGCTGTTCGATCTGCCCGGTGGCCGTGCCGCGCTGGCAGCCGTCGTCGAAGCCGGCAGCCAGGGCTACAGCAACCGCCCGGACCCGGCCTTGGCGCAGGGGGTGTTCTGGAACCTCAACGCCGGCATTCCCGCCGGTGGCGAGCGTGACCGCTACGCGGCCGGCGTGGAACTGCAGCTGCCGTTGCTGGAGCGTCTGACCGCGACCGTCGCCGGCCGCTATGACCAGTACCGTGCCGCCGGTGACCACCTGGGCAAGGCGACCTGGAGCACCGGCCTGGAGTTCCGTCCGTTTGACACGCTGTTGCTGCGCGCCAGTGCGGCGACCAGCTTCCGTGCGCCGGACATGAACTACGTGTTCGCGACCGAAACGCGCGGTTACAACCCCGGCATGACCGATTACTGGCGCTGCCGCAGTGCCGGGCAGGCATACGATGACTGCGACTTCAGCGGGCTGGCGATCGACTACACCAGTGGCGCCAATCCACAGCTGCAGCCGGAAACCGCCACGTCCTACGGCCTGGGCTTCGTGTGGTCGCCTTCGGCGAACCTGGACTTCACCGCCGACTACTACGACATCCGCATCGACGACGAGGTCACCAACCTGGATGCCACCCGCATCCTCAAGGACGAAGCGGATTGCCGCCTTGGCCAGACCGTGGGCGGCGACGCGCGCGACATCGGCTCGGCGCAATGCCAGGATGCGTTGCGCCGCGTGATCCGCAATCCGGCCGACGCCGCCGTGCAGCCCAACCAGGTGGTGCGCGTGCTGATCAATCCGATCAACGCCGCCTCCGAAACCGTGCGCGGCATCGACCTGAAGTCGAACCTGCGCTGGGACGCGGGCCGCTATGGTCGCTTCTCGGCCCGCGTCGCGTACTCGCTGGTGATCGATCACAGCTACCGCCAGTTCGCCGGCGATGAGGTGCAGGACCAGCGCAATTCGCTGGATTCCTACCAGTGGCGCAGCAAGGTCAACGGCAGCGTGACCTGGGCGATCAATGACTGGACCGCCACCCTGTACGGCATGCGCTACGGCTCCTTGCCGAAGACGGATGGCAGCGGCCGCATCGCCCCGTACATGACCTACAACGCCAGCCTGTACCGCAAGCTCAACGACAACGCCACGCTCGGCCTGATCGTCAACAACCTGCGCGACAGCCGCCCACCGGCGGACAAGAACGGCGGCGGCTGGCCGTTCTATCCGGTCGGCAACTACGACCCCTACGGCCGCCAGCTGTGGCTGGAGTTCGACTACCGCTTCCTGTGACGCCCTCGCGGGCCCGGCAATACCGGGCCCGCTGCGTTGTCGTAGCACCTGGGTAGGGCGTGGCAGTGATTCCCTGTCAGCGGTATGCGCATCGCGTCCTCACTGTGCGGCGGGTCACGGCTCGGCCATCTGCCTCTGCAACATGCTGGACGCATCTGGACGGAGCGATGCGATGCCTGCGTGGTGGCTGACCCTGCTGATGAGCGCCACAGCGGTGGATCTGCCGCCGCGACAGGTGCATACCTGCCTGGTCGACGGCGCGCGTCATTATCAGTCCACCCCGTGCGCGGGACGCACCGAGCGCATCCGCGAGATGGCGCCGCCCATCGATACCTGGGCCAATGACATCCATATCGAGTCGGTGCGGCAGGAACTCCAGGCCAGGCGGCGTGCTGAGGCTGCGCCCGCGCGACAGAAGCGTCCGCAGCGACGGAGTGTCCGCCCGACGCCCGCGATCCGGGGGGCGGTCATCTCCGTGCATGCCGATCCCGCCCGTTGCGCCGCCGCGCGACGCCAGCGCGAGACGACCTACCGGAAGGCGGGCGGCCGGCCGAGCCTGGCGCTCAGCCGGCGAATGGATGACCTGGTGCACGATGCGTGCCGGTAGTCGGCCGGCAGGCACACTCAGGGCTGCGTCATCAGATACCGCGCCACGGCATCGAAGGCGGGCAGGGTGGTCGGGTCGTTGGCGCTGTTGCCGGCGATGGGGTGCGAGCCGAACCGCGCGATCACCACCCGTGCGGTGGGATCGATGTACAGCGCCTGGCCATGCACCCCGCGCGCCATGTAGGTGCCATGGTCATTGTGGGAGATCCACCACATGCCGCGATAGCTCCAGCCCGGCAGCTGCGCGTAACCGGCCTTGGCGAAGGCCTGTCTGTTGCCGCCGGCCCGGATACGGGCGATCGCGGCGGCGGGCACGATGGACTGGCCGTTCACCTTGCCATCGTCGAGCAGCAGCTGGCCGACGCGGGCCAGATCGCGCAGGCCGGCGTTGAAGCCGCCGCCCGCGAAGGGCGTGCCGGTGGAATCAACCGTGTAATACGCGTCCTGCTCGGCGCCGAGGCGTTGCCAGATCCGTGATTGCAGCAACTGTGCAACCGACTGCCCCGTACGCCGGGCGATGATCCAGCCCAGCGCGTCCGTGTTGATCGTCTTGTAACCGAACGCCTCGCCGTGGCGGCCCTGCTTCTGCACGGTCTTCAGGTAATCGTAGTAGCTGCGTGGGCCGGTGTAGCCGGGCGCCGGCGGCAGGGTGCTGCCCGCAGCGGAGTACTGCCACACTTCGGCATTGGGATCGGCGTAGTCTTCGCTGTAGCGCAGCGCCGTGGTCATCTCCAGCACCTGCCTTACCGTGGCGTCGCCGAACGCACTGTCCTTCAATTCGGGAACGATCGCGCTGACGCGCTGGGTTTCATCGATCACACCCTCGGCGACCAGCATCTCGCCGAGCAGGCCCGTGATCGATTTGGTGACGGACATCGCGCCATGCTGGCCGTGCTCATCCAGGCAGCCGCTGTAGTGCTCGTAGACCACCACACCGTCATGCAGCACCACGATGCCGTCGGTGTAGTTGGCCGACAGCGACTGTGCCCAGGTCATCTGGCTGTTGGCGCCGCTGGGCGTGAACGACAGTGCATCGATCGTGGCATCCAGCCTGCGCGGCAGCGCACGGGCGGCGCCGGGTCCCCGGCTGACCCCGATGGTGGGCATCAGCTGACGGAAATGGCAGGCCGTCCAGCGCAGCTTGGGGAAGCTGAAATAATCGTCATCCGTGTAACGGATGCGCTTGTCTTCCGGGGGCGGTGCGCCCTGCATCCAGCCCAGCAGCTTTGGATCGGATGCTTCCGCCGACAGCGGCGGCGCGGTGGGCGAGGTCGGGGCGGCAGTGGCGGCGCCCGGCAGGGCGAGCATCGCGACCAGGGCCGCGGCCAGCCGGGCGCGCGATGACGCCAGGGCGGCGCGCCCCCGGAACGGGGCGATACGGGGACGTGGGACGGGCATGGTGCACTCCTTGCTGATGCGCAGTACGTCTGCACAGCCAAGGGTACTGGAAAGAGAGACGGCGCCCTCGGCGCCGTCGGTGACCTGCCCTGCCAGGGCAGGGCGCACGATGCCGTTACGGGTTGCCGGGGTTTCCCTGCGTCGCCGGATCCGGCGTGGCCGTCTCGGCCGAGGGCAGCGACAGTGCCGGATTCAACTGCTGGGCCTGCAACGTCTGGATGCGCTGGTTGAGCGCGTCCAGTTCGCTGTGGCTGCTGCGCAGGTCGGTGCTCAGGCTGACTGCCTGCTGCTTGGCCTGTTCCAGCGAAGCGCTGACCTGCAGCGACTGCTGGCGCTGGAGTTCCGCTTCCTGCTGCAGGCTGCGCAGCCGCTCCTCGTTGTAGGCGACCAGGTTTTCGGTATAGCGCTTGCCGGCCTGCAGGCGGGTGGTGTCGATGTACACCTGGGCCAGCTGCTCGGTCTGTTCGACGAAGGTGCGGTAGACCTTCTCGGCGTTGTCGACCGAATCGGTCTTGATCACGCGCCAGAAGTCCTTCTCGTGGAACAGCGCGACGTAGTAGTTGAGCGTGCTGGTATTGAACAGCAGGCTGGCACCGTAACTGCCGTTGTACGTGGTGCGCAGCTCGGTGAGCTGCTTGGAATCGACCAGCTGGCGCAGTTCGTCCACCGTATTGCGGACCACCGGTGCCGGGCGCGCGGCAGCGTCTGCGGCCGGCTCGGCACGCGGCGTGCGCGCGGCCAGGGCCTGCGGAACGACACTCAACGTCAGCAGCAACACAATCCCACCGGTCAGCGCGTGCGTGACGATGGAACCAACCCCTTTTCTCTCTCGCATATTCAGGCCATCCACGAGTGGATCATCAGTGAAGTAAAGTCCCCGCCGCAGTCTAGCACGCACCATCGCGCTGTCCGCACGCCATGGCCGGGTCAATAAACCAGCTGCGCCGGGGTGCACTGGATGGACTGCATGTGCACGTCGGTCCGGCCCAGCTCCAGCCCGAGAACCTGGGCCAGGGTCTGCGAGAGCAGGGTGCCGACGCCATTGAGCAGCGGCTTGAGCGTCTCCAGCACCGGGGTCAGCGCCAGGCACAGCAGACCGCTGCAGCGGACCTGGTCGGTGCCCGGATCGGTCACTCCGCTCCCGCCGGCGAGGTCCTGCAGGCCACCCGGCCGGGTCTGCATGTAGGACGCCAGGTTGGATTTGACGCAGTTGTTGTAGTTGAGCAGGGTGCTGAGCAGGCTGTTGCAGCGGTTGACGACCAGGCCGCCAAGCAGAGAGCCGACCAGGCCACTCAGCGCCCCCATGCCCTCGCCGGTGACCGTGGCGTTGTACCCATCCCATACCGAGCCGGTACGGTGACAGGTAGTGAGATAGATCGGCGGACACGCGAACGGCACGCCACCGGGTACATCCCAGTCGCCGAGCGCACCGATGCCACGCGCCGGATCACCATGGCGCAGCAGCTCGATGGTCTTCTTGGCATCGTAGAACCCGTTGCCGGGATTGGCCGCCTTCAGGTACTGGTCCGCCAGGCGATCGGCGGTGGCGGCATCGGTGCTGCCCTGCCTGCCCGGAGTGACCACGTTGCTCAGCACGCGCAGCAGTTCGCTCACCAGGTTGGAGACGGCCGTGCCGACCTGGGCCTGGTTGAAGTAGGTGGAAGCGGTCTCTCCGGCAGCCAGGGTCAGGCTCTCATCGCGGGTCAGCGCATTGAGGGAAATCTTGTCGGTGACCAGCGGCGCGCCCAGCAGGGTGAGCAGCTGCTCGTTCTGCAGCCCGGCGTCGCACACGTTGCGCTGCGAGAACTCGTTGGCAGCATCGACGCGGCCGACGCAGGCGCGCAGCAGGGAGGACTGCACCCGCACCGTCGCGGTTGGCGGGGTGGCGCCGCAGTTGAGTGCGTCCAGTGTGCCCATCGCGTTGGTCACATCGGCGTAGATCGGCAGGTTGAGGCGGATCCCCAGCCCGCTCAGCACGGGTCCCAGCAGCGCCAGGCCGCCGGTATCGATGTTGATCTTCAGCCGCACCTGCGCGTTGTAGGCACGGGTGCCGACGCCGCCGATGGCGATGGACGGCGGTTCGATGATCGCCGCGCGGGTCTGCACCAGGCCCAGGATGTTGAGATTGTTGACCGCCACGCCGTTGCCACCGCTGGCGATGCTGATGCTGGTAGTGATCAGGTCCAGCGCGTTGACGTCGGCCTGCAGTGCTGGCGAGGCGGGCCCTTCGGGTGCGACGATGCGCGCGAACAGCCCGCCCGCGGTATCGGTGCTGCCAAGCCGGACACTGAGTTGATCGAGATCGAGCTTCGCCGCGAGCGCATTGCGCAGTGCGCTCAGATCCACGTTGGCGACACCACTGTTGGTCAGCACGGTGGCCGTGGCATCCAGCAGTTGCCCGAGCGAGACCCGGTTGGCGGCCAGCAGTGCGTTGAACTCGGCGACACCGATGTTCGCCTTGACCGGAATACCCAGCGCCTGCAGCAGGCCGCCCGGGGTGACCTTCGCCTGCGCCAGGCCGTCATAGCCGAGCAGGGTGGTCCGGTCCAGGTTGACGCCCACCAGGTTGAGCACGTTGCCCAACGGCGTGTTGCCATTGACCCGCAGCAACTGCGAGCCCACCGAGAACACCGCCATCGGCGGCGCACGGGTGGCCACCGCCTGCGCGCGGACGGTGGGCAGGCGTGTGTTCTGCCCGAAGAACGGCACCACCGGACGCGTCGCGACCACTTTGACGGCATTGAGCGGGTTGGCCGCGTCGGGGGTCATGCTGAAATGATCGTCGCCGCCGCGCGCGGGATTCCAGTTCCCGCACTGGATCACCAAGGTGCCGGAGAAGCCGTTGTCCTGCTCTGCATTGCTGCGGGCGGCGCCATTGTCCTTGAGGTCGACCCTGCACAGGTCCAGGCGCTGCGCGCCGGCGACGGCGGCCAGGTCGACCACCTTCTGCGCATCGCGCTTGGCCCAGTACAGGTAGCCCACTTCCACCAGGCCGAGCATCCCGACCAGGCCGAGCAGGACCAGCATCATGGTGATCGACATCCCGCCGCGCAGCTGCCGCCGGGAGGGTCGGGGCGCGCGGGCGCTGGACTGGTGCATGGCATCAACCTCCGTCGTTGGAACCGCCTACGTCCTTTTTCACACTGGTCTTGAGGAACTCGGGAATTTCGTGTTCGAAGCTCTTGAGGTAGCGCGCATAGCTCGCGGCGGCCTGGTCGCCGAGGATCGGCAGGCGCGCCCCGGCATGGGTGCCCTGGGCCTGCATGCGCAGCAGGTCACGGGTGGTCTGGCCGATCTCGCTGCGTGGTGGCGGTGCAGGAGGCGTATAGCGCTGGGGGGCCCCGGCCTCCGTGTATGCCGGCGCGCGATCCATGTAGGCCGGGACAGGCGCAGGGCTCGCTGTCGCCGGCAGCGTCGTGGTGGTGACCGGCGGGGCCTGCTGTCCGCCGAGCATCTGCCCGGTGAGCGGTGCCTGCTGTGCCATCGCGGGCAGCGCCACTGCTACCAGCAGCCACAGCAGGCCAACGTGCAGGAACGTAACGGGCAGGCGACGCAACTGGTTCATGGCGTGGTCTCGCTGGCAGGAGGGGACGTGCTGAAGCGTTCGAGCATCGACGGCGCCAGGCGCGCATCGGCACGCGTGCGGTGATCGGTATCGACGGCGACCCGGCGTTGCGCCGGGCGCCCGGCAGCGGCGCGCGGTGCAGGCATGGCGTCGGCGTAGGGTGCGGTGGCCGCCGTCGCGACGCTGGCGGGTGCACGCTGTACCGACGGCGCCGGGGCTGCCTGCTGGCGCAGCTGCTCTGCCAGCCGACGGACTTCAGCCTGCGCGCTGTCGGTCAGGCGGGCGTTGCGCATGATGGTCTCGGCCATGTCGTTCTGGCCGCGCAGCAGCGCCCAGACCGCCAGGTTGGCGTTGGCCTTGGCACTGCCGGGCGACAGTTCGGCGGCTTTGGCCAGCGGCTCCTGCGCACGGGTCCAGTCGCCGGCGCGCAGCCGGGCGAAGCCCAGATCGCCGAGGTAGCCGGTGTTCAATGGCTGCAGCTGCACCGCCTTCGCCAGTGCCTGCTCGGCGCGTGCCGCGTCGCCATCGCGGGCGGCGATCAGGCCGATTCCGTGCCATGCCGCGGCGGCCTGCGGGCCGCTGGTGAGGCTGCCATACAGGGTCAGCGCTGCTTCGCGCTGCCCGGTTTCGCGCAGCGCGTCGGCATTCAACAGGCGAAGCTGCGGGCTGTCGCCATAGCGCTGGCGATACGCTTCCACATGCGCCAGCGAGGCGTAGTACGCACCCTGCTGCTGCATCTTGGAGATCAGTTCGACGTAGAGCTGCTTGTCGTCCTGCGGCGCCACCTCGGGCGACGCCAGTGCCATCGGGTCCTGTCGGTAGCCGTTGCGCACGTTCGAACAGGCCGCGCAGAGGGCAGTCGCGGCGAGCAGCAGGCAAAGGCGGGAGAGCACGGCGTGGCGCATGGCGTTCAATCCAGTTTGGTCAGGGCGGAGGCGAGGGCGATGATGGCCGGACCGGCCAACACCAGCATCAGCGCCGGCAACAACGTCAACATCATCACCACGGTCATCTTCACCGAGAGTTTGCCGACCTTCTCCTTGAGGGTGGACCGGCGCTGTTCGCGCAGGCGGATGCTGAACTGGCGCAGCGGCTCCTGCACCGCACCGCCATGCGCATGTACCTGCAGGATGAGCTGCACCAGGCTGCGCAGGTCTTCGTCATCGAACGACTCGCCCAGCCGGCGCAGCGACTGTTCGCGGCTGCGCCCGTGCATGTAGGCGATGTTGGCCTGGTGGATTTCCCGGCCGAGCACCGGGATGGCGTTGCGCAGTTTGTCGCCCAGGGTCTGCAGGCTCTGGTCCATGCTGAAGCCCACGCCCTGCAGCAGGCGCAGCAGGTCGATCAGCAGCGGCAGTTCGGCCGAGACCTGTTTGCGCAGGCGCATCGCCCAGGCACGCAGGGCGAACTTGGGCAGCAGGATGCCGAAGGCCAGCGCAGCGAAGATCACCATCGCGCGGCTGAAGCCGGTGCTGTGGTTGAACGCCAGCACCAGCACCAGGGTGGCCACGGCGATCAGCAACCGCAGGGCCAGGAAGATCGCGGTGCCAGCGTTGGTGTTCCAGCCGGCCTGGTCGAGCAGCAACCTGTCTTCCGGTGCCAGCAGCGCTGCCTCGATGCGGCCCCCATTGAAGCGCTGGCCGAGCGCGGCGATCGCGGTGAGCCAGCGCTGGCGCAGGCTGACCGGTGCTTGCGGGGTCGGGGCGGGGGCGCCGGCCATGTCGCGCGGCCGCAGCGCCGCCTGCAATGCGTCCTGGTGACGTTGCTGGCGTCCGCTCAGCACCCAGCCGCGCAGCCCGAGCAGGGCCACGCCCGCGGCGAGGACCAACAACGTGGCGATCCACCAGCCGTTACTGGTCATGCGGACTCCCGGTGGAGGTTGGGGCGGACGCTCATATCGACTTGGCCAGGCGGTACAGCAGGAAGCCGCCGATCAGTTCCAGCCCCAGCGCCCATAGCAACAGCTTGTGGCCAAGCGGCTCGTGGATGATCGGCTGGAAGAAATCCGGACTGGTGATCGCCATCAGCACCGCGCTGATCGGCGGCAGCAGGCCCAGTACCCAGGCCGACATGCGGGTCTCGGAGGTGGTGGCCATCAGTTCCTGCTGCGCCTGGTCGAGGTCGCGCATGAAATCGGCCATGCGCTGCAGGATCTGATCGGCGCGGCCGCCGATGCGGACACTCACGCCGAGGACCACCGACAGTACGTTCAGGGCCTCCAGCCGATACGGCTGGGCGGCCTGTGCCAGGGCACGGTCCAGGTCCAGGCCGCTGCGCGTGTAAGACAGCGTGGCATCGAGCAGGCCACGCAGCGGCATCGGCATCTGCGCGGCGGAGGTCTGGAATGCCATCTGCAGGCTGTTGCCGAGGCCGGCCAGGCGCACCAGATTGTCGAGGAAATCCGGCAGCTGGCGCAGCAGTTTGGCCTGCAGCCGGTTGATCCGCCGCGAGACCCAGAACCAGGCGGCCAGTGCACTCAGCACCAGCACGATCGGCGCGGCCCAGGCCGTACCGAGCCGCGCACTGGCGATCCATGCCAGCAGCATTGCGGCAGCGATGATCAGCAGCGGTACCCGCCAGCCGGTGGGCAGCGCGGCGCGCCGCATCAGCGCGTCCCAGGGCAGGCCCGCGGGCGCAGTGGCCACCGGCATCGGCAGGGTCGGGGTGTCGCTGATTCCGGCCAGGCGCGGCGCGGTGTCCGGTCGCGCGAGCCGTTGTTCGGCATGCTGCAGCGACAGCCGGCGCTGTTCGCGCGCGGCCGCGCCACCCCACAGTTCCACGGCCAGCGCTACCAGTATCAGCGCCGCACTGCACAGGAGCAGGACGAAGGCCATGCTCAGAAGCCTCCGCCCAGGGCTTCGCGCAGCTGTCGGCGGAAGGGTTCAAGCTTGTGCGAATGCGGCTGGAAGCCGAGTCCGACCCAACGGTCGTACTCCTTGCCGTCGGCATCGATCTGCACCTCGTGGCGGAACATCTCCTGGGTGGCGATCATGTTGTCGGTGACGCCGGTGATTTCCGTGATCGAGACCAGTACGCGGCGGCCGCTGCCGAGCCGCGAGATCTGCACGATGAAATCGATGGCGCTGGCGATCTGCCGGCGCAGAC
>Ga0153980_1000874_pt1 | contig 13162 bp, 11 predicted proteins | sample TSGA064MetaG_FD_104722 | JGI IMG/M metagenome (GOLD analysis project Ga0153980, IMG submission 104722) | Attine ant fungus gardens microbial communities from Georgia, USA - TSGA064 MetaG | ecosystem: Host-associated > Fungi > Mycelium > Unclassified | place: USA: Georgia, Magnolia Springs State... | reverse complement strand
TGAGATGGGTCACTTAAAATCAAATAATAAGAGGAAACTAAAATCTAGGTTACTAAAGGATTATTTATTGTTCATTTATGTATCATCATCAATAACTGCTTTGGAGATGGAACGAGGAGTTGGTGAAAAAAGATTGGCGAGAGATCTTAAAGAAATTAAAATTTAAGAAGCCACAATTATTTTTTTATTTTAACTATAACTGTTTTAAACGTTAATAACATCTTAATCTTTGAGTGTTTCCCTAGTTCTCATTATTTTTAAAAAACATATTTATAGATATTGACTTAGAGTTAACTTCAAGTGATAAAATTAGGTATAATTTAGTTAATAGATATGGCAAAAACTTAATTATGAATATTGATTTCAAGGGGGAAAAACTATGAACTATGTGCAACTAGGAAACTCTGATTTAAATGTCTCTAGAATTTGTTTAGGATGTATGACATTTGGTGACGGATCAATCGGTATGTTTAATAATTCAATGCCCTGGTTATTAAATCAAGAAAAAACAGATGAAATGGTAAAAAGAGCACTGGATTTAGGAATTAATTTTTTTGATACTGCAAACATCTATGCATCTGGTACCAGTGAAATCTATTTAGGAAATGCGATAAAGAAGTTTGCTAAAAGAGAAGACGTAATCGTTGCAACTAAAGTATATTTTAACGAAGGTAAGCTTAAAAAAGAAGCCATTTTAAGAGAAGTTGATAAGTCTTTAGAAAGATTACAAATGGATTATATTAATTTATTAATTATTCATAGATGGGACTATGGTACACCTATTGAAGAAACAATGGAAGCTTTAAATCAAGTGATTGAAGAAGGGAAAGTAAAATATATTGGAGCTTCAGCCATGTATGCTTATCAATTTTTAAAAGCTCAAGAAACTGCTAGAAAAAATGGTTGGCGTCCATTCATTTCAATGCAAAACCATTATAATTTAATTTACCGTGAAGAAGAACGAGAAATGCTTAAGTTAATAAAAGAAGAGGGCGTTTCAGCAACGCCATATTCACCTCTTGCAGCAGGAAGATTAGCTCGTGATTGGGAGGCCAATACTTCCAGATCAGAAAATGATCAAATAGCAAAAGAAAAATATGATGGTGATAAAGAAAATGACTACCCAATTGTATTGCGTGTTAAGGCGCTTGCAGAAAAATATAATATCACTCGTGGACAAGTGGCTATAGCCTGGTTACTATCAAAAGAAGTCGTAGCATCTCCGATTGTAGGAGTTAGTAAAATTCATCACTTAGAAGATGCAGTTGCTGCTGTTAATGTAAAGTTAACGGAAGAAGATATTGCATATTTAGAAGAATTATATCGTCCTCACCAAGTTGTCGGCGCATTAGATTCAGAAAACTAATCCCAAACGTCTAGATCTTATTAAAGCAAAAATAAATAGATCATAAACTCTTAGTTTAGTTTATGATTAATTAGAAAATATGCGATATTGATAAATAAGAGAAAACTTTTTGAAAGGTCACTTAACTCTGCGCCAATATAGGCTCAATCAGGAGAAAGAATTACTTTATTGCAAAAATAAAGTAGCTAATCCGAAAGAGGGCATGTTAAATATGTAATAAAGTTAAAAAATGATGATTTTAACATTTAAAAGACTTTTCTCTTTTTTCAAGGTGATCTAACGCTTGTCTTATATTAGTAGATTCAGAAAACAGTAAGCGTTATATCATTAGGCTGTAAATTATTCAGGTTATGTGAAAAAAAAATTGAACAAAAAGATTGACTTCTATTTACTGTTTTGCTATCATAAGAGCTGTTACAATTAAATAAGAGCTAGATTATTTATTCGCCGGAATAAGTAATTGTGTGAGCTAATTAAATTAACCGTAGGCTTCGTGGTTAATTTAATTAGCTTTTTTTATTTTAGGAAGGAGAAGTGAGAGTATGTTAAAATTTGAGTCTATGGGATTGGATCGTTTGGCAAATGATTTGGCTACATGCTTTATCAATGGTTTATCCAATGATCAAGTACAAAAAAGGTTAGATAAGTATGGCAAAAATACATTAGACAATGCCGTCCAAAAAACCTTATTTGACCACCTTATCGAGTCACTAAAAGATATAACGATCATGATCTTATTAATTGCAACTATCTTATCTACTTATGTAGCATTTTCGTCACATCCTCGTGATTTTACAGAACCTATCGTCATATTTGGAATCGTCGTCTTAAACCTTTTTTTATCTATTAGAGAGCAGAAAAAAGCTGAAAAGTCGATGGAAGCTTTAAAAGATTATCATGTGTCTGAAAGTAAAGTAATAAGAGAGGGAAAGTTAATTCAAGTAGAAACGGAACAGTTGGTTCCTGGTGATGTTTTAAAGCTTGAAGTAGGCGATCGAATTCCTGCAGATGCAAGGTTGATTGATCAGATTAACTTACATGTTGATGAATCTCTGTTAACTGGAGAAAGTGAACCAGTCTTAAAAGAGACAACTTATGTTCCATCTGACAGTGATATTATTAGTGATAAGAAAAATATGCTGTATTCAGGATCTTTAGTAGTAAATGGAAGAGCTACTGCAATTATAACAGAAACAGGAATGCAAACAGAGATAGGGAAAATCTCTAGTCTATTAAACGAACATAACAATGAGTTATCACCTTTGCAAGTAAGAATGCAAAAGTTAGGAAAGTCATTAAGTGCAGTTGCTATACTATCTGCTTTTTGTGCCTTAGTCATCAGTTGGATGCAAGGATTCACGATTAGCAATATGTTAATGATATCCATATCACTAGCTGTTGCAGCTATCCCTGAAGTATTACCAGTTGTAGTAACCATTTCGTTATCTTATGGGATTAGCTATATGGCTAAGAAAAATGCCCTCGTCCGAACGCCATCTGCTGTGGAAACAGTAGGAAATATATCGGTTATTTGCTCTGATAAAACAGGAACCTTAACCCAGAATAAAATGAAAGTTGAAAAAATATGGTCGGTAAATGATGCTCCGAACCAAACTAATAAACAATTAAATGAAAGAGAAGAAGAATTAATAAAAATGATGTTTTTAGCAAGTAACGCAGATATAAGGGAAAGTAAAGGTGGTAATCCCACTGAAATCGCCGTCTTAAATTTGTTAAATGAGAAAATGGCAGGCGTTGCTGATTTTACAAAGAATTATGAACGTGTTCATGAAATCCCATTTGATTCCAGTAGTAAAAAAATGACGGTCGTTTATAAAGTGCAAGATGAATATATAGCTATCACCAAAGGAGCATTTGATAGATTGTCCTTAAAAGTTTCGGAAGACATAAAAAAACAAGCAGAAGCAGTCCATGATCAATTCACCAATCAAGCACTACGAGTAATAGGAGTTGGCTATAAAACCTTCACAACCCTTCCAGAGCAATTAGTAGCAGACGAATTAGAAAGTGATCTTACTTTTGGTGGATTTGTAGGGATTATTGATCCTCCAAGAAAAGAAAGTGCCCAATCCGTGCAGGTGGCAGCTGAAGCAGGAATAAAAACCATTATGATAACGGGAGATCACTTAAATACTGCAAAAGCAATTGCAGAAAATATTGGAATATTAAAAGATGGATCTAAAGTAATGAATGGTAGTCAATTAATTAATATGAGTGATGCTGAATTGGAAAATATTATTTCAGACTATGTCGTGTTTGCCAGAACATCTCCAGAAGATAAGATTAGAATTGTAAAAGCACTTCAAAAAAATGGTGAGATCGTCGTGATGACTGGAGATGGTGTTAATGATGCACCTGCATTAAAAGCTGCTGATGTAGGAATTGCTATGGGGTCTGGAACAGATGTCGCAAAAGAATCCGCAGATATTATTTTATTAGATGATAACTTTTCAACGATTGTCACAGCAATCAAAGAAGGTCGAAGAGTGTACGATAATATTAGAAAATCAATTTATGCTATGCTTGGATGTAATATTTCTGCTATGACAATCATCTTAATTTCTCTTATTTTAGGTTGGGGCGCACCGGTAACTGCTGTGCAATTATTATTAATTAAAGTTGTTGCCGATGGGATTCCTGGGTTTAGCCTATGTGTTGAACTCCCCGATCCAAATATTATGAAACGCCCTCCAGTGAAAAAAGGAACGGATATTTTCCATGGTGGCTTGTTAAGTAAAATTGTAACCATATCATTTGTTTTTACAGTTGTCACACTGCTATCAATTTACACAGGAATCCACATTGGCAATAATAGTATGTCAACAAATTCTACTCAATCCATGACCTTTTTAGTGCTAGGGTTATCGTCTATTGTTCACGTATACAATTGCCGCAGTAACGTTTCTATTTTTAAAATTGGGTTCACAAGTAATCGAGTATTGCTTGGTACAACATTTTTAGGTGCAATTATTATTGTTTTGGTAACCCTGGTTTATCCGTTTAATGCGATTTTAGGATTAATGAACATTGACCTGATGCATTGGATCATCGTAATAATTTTATCCATGATACCATTAATCTTCATTGAAATTCAAAAAGCACTAGGGAAATTTGGGAAAATATAATGGTTAGAAACAATAGTAACCTTTAAAGGGGTTATGTTTATTTCAAATATGGGAGCGAAAAAACATTGTTTTTTCGTTCTTTTTTTTCTTTTTTATGAATTAAAACTAAAGCTAATTAATGTTAGAGTTTTTTAATATCACATTTAATTTAACTTTTAAAGTAAAAATTATTAAGCATAGTTAGAAAGGGATATGATAAAATTGGCAGATTAGTGAAGTTGAAATATAATCTTACAACCTTATTCAGAGGGAAACTCTTATCATTACTCGTAATTATGACAAAAGCATTTGCAGCCACTTTCATAAGTTTATTCTTCTTATCACTATTAATTACTAAGCATTAGATATCGTAATTAGAATTACATATAGTCTTCTAATATTAAAGGTTAGGAGAGTTCAGCAGGAGATTTAGCTATGCTTGTTTTTTAAAAGATAGTCAAAAGTAAGTAAGAAAGAATGGTGCTAAGACAGATATAATATGTAACGGCTTAAAATTTAAATATATGCATGACATGTCGCCGACATATGCGGTATAATGAAATATAAAAGCTAAAATATCAAGTAGTCTGAGTTTGAGCTATATTTAAGAATGATTTATAGCATAAACGTTCCGGTAACTATGGACACTAACAAGTACTTTTACCTATATAATACTCATCAAAGACTTGGGATGAGAATTCAGCAAGATTATAAGCAGGAGAATTTGATATGAATGATAATACTACCACAATTACAGAACTTCAAAAGCATATACAAGAATTTTCAGATGAACGAGGTTGGCGCAAAGATCAGAATGCAAAAGACCTTGTGATGGCACTAAACGTCGAGGCTGCTGAGCTAGCAGAGATTTTCATGTGGCTCCACTCAGATGAAGCAGATAGCGTGAAAGAAAATGCAGAAGAGTATGAACATCTAAAGGAGGAGCTAGCTGATGTGTTTTGGTATCTGTGCCGATTATGTGAACATTTTAATGTGGATTTAGCGAGAGCAGTCGCGGAAAAGACGATTAAAAATGCTGAAAAATATCCAGTTGTTAAATAAGAGTATAAAGAGTGTTCATATAATTTAAAGTGTTTGGGTATCCTTCTCCATTGTATTAAAAGCATTTTCATAATCGCTGTAGGCGTTTTATCTGAAATAGGTAAAACGCATTTTTTCCTGCTAGAATAGCAACTGAAAGAAAAAGGTCAGTTGTCCCCTTTGGTTCAATGAGGCTGCAAAAGAGATCTTTATCACTTAAAATGATAAATGATGGGGCTTTAAGGATTTCCTAGTTATTGTTGACGTCGCATCGTGTAAGTTAACTTTTGAACTGTGTTGGTGATGTTTTTTTCTCTTGATTGTCCTGTTAGACTTTTGTCAAGATTAGCATTCTCTTGTGTAGTAAGTAGGCATGATAACTTATGTTCAATAGTTGATGTAATGAAATTCACTTCGATTTACGTTTATTTTAATAGTAATAATGCAAGAAGAATTTTAGGATTCTATCATAAGGAGTGATAAAATCATATTTTCTATTTTGCTCTATTTTTGCTGGTAACTTAATTAGGCCTTAATTTATTTTTCCCTCTTAATTTCTTATGGCTTTATGATGATAATAAAAATAAATAGAGAATGGAAAGAAGAAGAGTGAAAAAAATGAATGAGGAAAAAGATGTCATTGGGACTGAATTCCTTCTTAAGGGTTTATTGACTATTCTAAAGTCTGGGACAGCATCTTTTCCAGCTGTTGTGTTAGTTCACGGTGCTCTTGATTTAGATGAAAAGATTGGAAATATCCGCTTTTTTAAAGATTTCGCAGAGGGATTAGCAGATTACGGTATTGCGACCATCCGCTATGATATGCATACTTATACTTCTGGTAAGCAAATGGTAAAAACTGATGACAGTAAAAGAAGAAACGATTGAAAATGCAGTTTTCGCTGCAGAGCTTCTAAGACAAGGCACACGAATTTACCCCGATAAGATTTATATTGCCGGCCATAGTATTGGTGATTGCTGGCTCCGCGAATTATGCCGAAGGAGAAAACTTTATGGGTCTCATTATTTTAATCGGATCTTCTCGGAAACTGGAAGAAATCATTAAAGATCAGCAAGACGATTTTTTAAAAAATTTTAATGTTGTAGTCCAATGGTTAGTTAATAAACAAGTTAAAAAACTTTCGTAAAAGCTTGCTAGACTTTATGAGATGACTGACGAAGAAGCTAAGGTAGCTCCAGTTTTGGGTAATGTGAAAGCTATCAAGAAGATGAAGGAATAGGGTAAATGTCTCATGAGGATAAGTATGTATCAAAGAAAGGAATGAAAAGTTAGATTGAAGGAGATAGTAGGTGTAAAGTCATTTTAATCTTAAAGATTACTTTTATAGGTTCATGGATCATCTTGACAGTTGCTCATATATTTCAATAGAAGCTAGGAAAATTTTTATTGGTAAGGTGAACAATAAACCATAAAAACTCATTATTTTGTAGCGCTTTTATACTGATCACAATATGACAATTTCATAATTGAGCAAAAATATTCTAATAAAAGACATAGTTTAAACTTTCTTGTTCCATCCGTATGATGAATATCCTTTTTGATCCATTGTGTGAATTGTATCTCTAACATAGGGAATCACATTAAAGGGCAGGTCATTTACATAACTCCATAAAAGCTGATCACATTTTTCAGGTTCCATGTTCTGTACGTTACCATCCCACTTAGTTGCATAAAAGAAAAAGTCAATTCTTTCATCTTGCCCTGAATGGCGATGTATGACACGAATAAACTCTAGGTTAGCTTCATCTAACTTAATCCCTATTTCTTCTTTAGCTTCTCGAACCATAGCTTCAGTGACGGTCTCGTGTTTTTCAACATGTCCAGATACGACACTGTAATTTCCATCCTCATATCCTGTCTTGTATCGACGACTTAATAAAAGTTTGTCTGTTTGCCTATCATGTAGAATAAGATGAACGGCTACTGGCATTAAAATTTTCACGGTACCTCTCCTTTATTGAAATAGATCTATTTTTAAAATCGTGAGTTTCTTATAAATAAAATTGATTTGAACTTTAATAAAGATTAACTCCGTAAAATTTTTTCCATTTTTTTACCTTTTGCTAGTTCGTCAATTAGCTTATCTAAATAACGAATTTTTTGCATGAGAGGATCAGCAACTTCTTCTACACGGACGCCACAAATTGTTCCTGTAATTTGAGAACAGTTTGGATTCATTTTGGGAGCTTGGGCAAAAAATGTTTCAAAATCAGTATGGTCATTTATTTGCTTATCTAATCTAATGTGATCGTAACCCGTTAACCAGTAAATGATTTCATCTACTTCTTGTTTAGTACGTCCTTTTTTTTCAGCTTTTTGAACATACAGATTGTAAACACTAGCGAAGCTAGTTGTAAAAATTCGGTGCTTGCTCATCAATTATCGCTCCTTTTAGATGGTTTATAATATTTAATAAGTCTATCATATAAGAAAACTGAGCATCATTCAATGGAATTACCTTTATAACAGAAAAAAGGGCCTCCTCACTTCCTTTAATGAGCTTGTTAAATTTACCAGCAGCAGTTATTTGGTTAATGACAGATTTTTTATGCTCTTTAAGAATCTTCATTTTAAGAGATTTTCTAAAGTGATAGCAACAAAAAAAACTAACTTTTGATAATTACTGTAGCTTATATCCCTTAGATGTTTTTCCCTAAATTAAAATAGGCTATATGTTAAATTTACTAATAATATCACATAAAAAAACAGATGTTAACTTAATTTGCGCTATTGATAATGACATTTGATAGATTTAATTTGTATTTTAAGCTATCATTTCAATAGGAGGTAGATAAAGATGACTAAATTTCATGACAAAATTTATGAATTAAGAAAAGAAAATGGTTTTACACAAGAAGAAATTGCTAAACGATTAAAAGTTTCGAGACAGACCATTTCCAATTGGGAAACTGGATCTGCTCAACCTACTATAGATAAAGCGATGGAGATCGCTGACATATATGAGATTTCAATGGATGAACTAATGGGTAAGAGAAATAAAATGCCTAGAAAAACAAATAGTGATATTTTACTTCCATTGTTGAATCAAGTCGTGACTTTATATGTGAGTCCCGCTTGCGAGGTATTCTTATTATTTAATAAAGCAAAAATTAAAAACTGTGAGATATTAGAAGTTAATCCCACTAGCATTCGAGTCATGAGGAAAGAGAAAAAACAAATGATTGAAATGTTAATCTTTCTGAAAGATATTGTGGGTTTTGAAATGGAGGTTATTTAAAATGGAGATTTGGACTGGGACTGTACTACTTGTCATTGCAGCTATGTTTTTTTCTCCGTTAGGTGAGCTAATTGAGGTGTATAAAAGTAAAAATCCTCACTATCAAAAACAAGAACTAAAACGACAAGCCGAACATGAACAAAAGAAACTGGCTATCAGACAACGATTAAAAGAGTTGGTTGGTGTTGAGTGTCTCATTAAAACTAATAACTTAGTCCTAATCTCAGCTAAAATAAGTGAAATTAAGGGGAAAATCATAGACATTGATGACCAGTGGCTTGAAGTCTTAGTTCTACGCAAAAAGAAAAAAATTAAGATGATTCTAAGAACTGAAGAAATCTCAAGTGTCTCAAAAATCTTGTAATTACCCGTTAGTAATGGTGTTTCAAACTTAAAGTTTTAGATTGTTTATCTTCTCAAAATTAATGGATAATACCCAATATGATGGTCATAAATAAAAAATAATAAGATCCTTTACTTAAGTTAATATATTATAAAGACGTGCCTTTAGAGTAACTTAATGCTGTCATAAGACTTCCAAAATCTCTTGTAATTTTGTCTCCATATAGAACTCCTTTTGCAGTTACCGTTTATTTACTAAATTATATCTTCAATTGCTATTAACTAGATATGTTCATATGTTAGCCGTTTCTGTGATGTACAAGCTTCTAATGATCCTGTCGCTAAATCCTAAGGTAATCTTAAATGCTTTTTTAAAGAGGGATTTAAAACCATAGAATTGAAAAGATTGATCTTAATAGACCTAATATTACTTAATGTGGAGTAGAAGAAAAATAGGGAATTTATTGACTTCTTAGTAAAGGGATGTTGAAGACTTTTTGAAGAACAAAGAGGATGACTACCATGCCGTTCTAGAGCGTGAAATTACCTCAATAACTGGATAAAAGCGGTTTGCAATTCTTCACAAAGTTAAAAGTAATCTAAGAAAAGGTCACAGTCCACAAGCCTATTTGATTTTTTAAATACATTTACAACCTATTTTTATATTTAAAATTTATAAATGACTGAAACTTAATAAAATACTAAAAAACACGCCATTGTGTCTCAATGGCGATGTTTTCATAAGAAAAATGGTGGTATAATTGAAGGCTAGTCGTTGCTGGAAGGTCTGGTAGTTAGAAATAATAGTAAAATTTTGGTTATTTTCAATGAATATGAATAACTTGTATTGACTTCCTTGTTTTTCCTTTGTATAATAACTTCTGTGAATAGCATTACAAAGAAAGGGTTTATGCGACCTTGTGCCCTCAATAATTTGTTGCTAATCCATTGTGAGCACCTTTAGTCTTGGCGGACAGGTGCTTTTTTTCTTTTTTTATGTTCACGAATATGATTGATTAACACGAAAAGTCCATTTAACAAGTTAATCAATAAAGCTATTCTTTCCATGATTCTCACCCCCTTTGCTGAGAGCAAAATTCAAGGTCGCACATAATCCATTTCTTTGTTTAATTATACAAGGAACACAGTAGGTTTTTCAAAACCTATCGGTTTCTAAAAACCAACAGAATTAGAGTCAAAGTAATTGCAATTTGGATTAATTGACTCTAATATTCCTTATATGGCAAGGCATTAAGATGATGAGGAACTATTATGTCTATTAATTTTATATAAAAAATTAATATTTTTAATAGTAGAATAATATATTCTGATGTTACTATTTTTATGACTCAATTTATAGGAAAATAAAGGATATCGTCATTAAACTTTTAAATATTGCGATTCATATGGACCATAATTGAGAATCGTTAATTAACTTCCTTTAATTGGGCTATTTTGTTGTTAAGATCAAACTCAATACTGGACCCCGTGTAGCACTTTATTTTTAGCGTTTCAATCATGAAACCATTTTTGAATTGCTACTAAATTGCGATAAGCTGACCTCAAGGAATCAATAGACTGAATTGGTATAAATGTTGCTTCTAAAAACGTTATTAGCTATAAATTAACATGTTTCCCAAACTATTTTTTTTGACTCAAGACAACTCATATTTAAGAATAAACAGATCTTTGAATGCTTACGATATAAAATAAGTTTAAAATAATAAGTTTTTCATTAAGAATGCAAATTCAGTTCTAAATAACCTAAATTTGGATAATTTATAATTTTTTTACATATTTCGTAGAGAAACTGAAAAAAAACTAAAATTTTAGTTGAAATTAGGTAAATTATAAATTATAATTTTTATCATGTTTTCTAAATAAAAGAGGAAAGTATGTCTGAAACTTTTATATGTAAAAATGCAAAGTTAACTCTCATTAGGAAATATGATTTATAAGATCATCTGAGAAAGAAACAGGTAAGAAATTGCCAAAGAAAGGGGAGAAATACAGATGGGAAATAATAACATGTTTAGAGATTCATTAATTATCGGTTTGGCCTTGTTTTGTATGTTTTTTGGAGCAGGGAACTTAATTTTTCCACCTTATTTAGGAAATATAGTAGGAAAGGAGTTTCTCATCGCCTTATTTGGTTTTCTATTAACTGGAGTAGGGCTTCCCGTTATTGCAATTATTGCTTGTGCTAAGATTGATGGATCTTTTGAAAATATGGCACTACGGGTAAGTAAACCATTTATGGTGGTGGCTACTACTGCTATTATCTTAGCGATTGGACCTATTATTGCGATTCCAAGAACAGCTTCTACAGCTTTTGAAATTGGGGTACAAACGTTAGCTCCTTCAGTGCCACAAGGATTAGTGATCGTCGTTTATTTTTTAATTGCGTTATTATTTGTTTTAAGACCGTCAAAGCTTGTAAATATATTAGGGAAAATAGTGACCCCTATCTTGTTAGTTGCTTTAATCGCCATGTTCTTTAAAGGAATGGTGACGCCAATTGGTGAAAGTGTTTCATTAAATGCAAGTGGTGTGTTCACCGATGCTTTTAAAGAAGGATATAATACAATGGATGCCTTAGCAGGGGTTTTGTTTGGAACAGTCATTATCTCAGCTGTTAAAAAGCGAGGTTATGTGGGTCAGAAAGACACAATGAAAGTTACGGTTGGAGCCGGTATTGTTGCTGGTCTTGGCTTAGTGGGTGTTTATTGGGGCTTAATGTACCTTGGAAGCCAGACTTCTGGTTTGGGAGTAGAAATGGCTCGTACTGAATTGTTAGTTCATATTGCAAATGAAACCTTTGGTCAAGCAGGACTATATTTGTTAAGTATCACGGCTATTCTAGCTTGTGTGACAACAGCTATTACGTTACTCATTACAGGAGCTAACTTCTTCACTGATCTTAGCAAAGGAAAGGTTTCATATAATGTTAATGCTGTTATTTTAACGGTAATAAGTGCTTTACTTGCCCTTAACAATGTGGAACAAATTGTAGCTTTAGCGGGTCCAATCTTAGAAATTATGTACCCGGTTGTTATGGTATTAATTGCTGTTGCCTTACTCAATGATAAGATTAAGAGTGACTTTGTTGTTAAAGTAACAGTTTATGTTACCTTGGTTTTTAGTATTATCACTACTTTTAGCTCTATGTTTGGTTGGGACGCGTTGACCGATGTTTTAGCCTATATACCAATGCAATCAAGTGGCTTTGGGTGGATTATTCCAGCCGTTCTCACTTTTATGTTAGTGACTTTAAGCTTACAATTGAGAAAGAAGCCATCTTAATTTTTCGTGTTAAGGTACTTCGTAGTACTCGAAACAAGGCTTTAATAAAAGCTTCGAGATGATCAATCATCTTGAAGCTTTTTTATGCTTGTGACTTCTACCATAAAAGAGTAGCACAGCAATGTAGGTTGAACCTCTAGTCAAGTAGTAAAATTACACGGTAGATTATTATCTGTTTATCGTGCCATAAGAGGAACAGAAGTCTGTTTCCGAATTCCAATTGACAAAGGATAACTTAAGTCTCTAAAATTTTAAGAAGTATAAATTCTCCTATAATGCAAATCATAATTCTGAATACATTTTATATAGGAGTGATTACGATGAAAAGCAACCCAGATGACCGTTCTGATAATGTTAAAAACATTCAAAAAAATTTGGACTGTACCATTGAAAATATTGAGTTAGCAAATGAAATGATTGATCAGACATCTGATAACAAAATGAAAAAAGTATTAGCTGAAAAAAATGAACGCAGAGTTGATGCCATTGATGCTATGTGCTGCGAACTTGAAGATGAAGAACGTCATCAAAAATGCAAAAATAAATAATTAAAGAATTAATCCAATTGACCCATTAATAACTAGATTCACGTGGGTCAATTTTTTATTTTAGAAAAGTTGCCACTATCAATCATATTATTTAAGCACTCACGCTTTAATATGATATCGTATATTAATAAATCAAAGCTGTCAAGTCGGAACCTTGTATGTTAATTTAAAAAGATT
>Ga0153980_1000873_pt1 | contig 13170 bp, 6 predicted proteins | sample TSGA064MetaG_FD_104722 | JGI IMG/M metagenome (GOLD analysis project Ga0153980, IMG submission 104722) | Attine ant fungus gardens microbial communities from Georgia, USA - TSGA064 MetaG | ecosystem: Host-associated > Fungi > Mycelium > Unclassified | place: USA: Georgia, Magnolia Springs State... | reverse complement strand
TTGTTTCCTGCCTTTTGGCAGGATGCCGAGCTTATAACAGTAATGCAGGTACAGACCACGCAAGCCGCCGATTTTCTTTGTATCCGATAACGACCCTTTGAGCTGAAAGAACTTGTATTCTTTTTTCGGCTCGGCAAATGCCCTGAACTTTACGGAATAGGAGTTTTCATTGATACGCTCCAGTATCCTCTCATTGGTGTAATTCTCACCGAGCTTGTAAAGCCGCTTCGGTCTTTCCCAACCTTTCCCGATAATCGTCCAGTATTTACGGTTGGGGTCAAAACTGCATCGGTATCCCATTTCAGCCATCATCCTGTCAAAATCCCTTAACGTAAAGGATTTGCTGATTGCTTCGTCCACCGCCTGCCTAGCAACATTATCTCTGGTAGGCAGACCTTTCTTTTCAGCCTGATAAAGTGCATAGGGAACTTTCCTGCCTTTGGGATTTTCTATGACCGATAAGGAATACTCACGGCACAGCTCATCCGAACGGCTGCGTAACAGCCTTAGGTTTTTCTTGTTGTCATGGTAATGCTTGCCGTCTACAAAGGAAACGGAGTTCACGACAAAGTGGTTATGCAGGCAATCCGTATTTAAGTGCGTGGCAACCACCACCTGAAACCTGTCGCCCCACATTTTCTCTGCTAATTTTACTCCACTCTCATGAGCCATTTCGGGTGTGACCTCGCCGTGTTTAAAACTCTGATAGCCGTGATAACAGACAATCTCGCTCTTGTCACAGAACTGCTCTTTGGCAATCATCATTTCCTGCCTTGCGGTAGCGGTGTCACAATTTACACCTGACACATAAAACTGCTTTTCCGTTTTATCAACATTGGTGGCGTACTTCATCACATCGCCCAGAGATTGCAGGTCGCTTTCGGTGTATTTGGGGTTGGCGGTTTTCTCTGGATTTTCGGCATAATCTATCGGGTGGTCGAGCCTGCCACGCACATCCCAGATTTCACATACCGCCATTACTCCGATACCTTTTTCGGGAGAAGGTATTTCTTGCGGATGTCAATCTGAAACTCGTGCCATTTCCCTGCCTCCTGTGAGAGCATGGGGGCATCCACAAAATTAAGTGCGTTTGCCTTGACCGCAAGCTGATTGATACGGTTGCCGATACCAGACAGCTCACGCATGACCTTATAAAATTCGGGGTCTGGTTTTTCGCAGAGCCGATAGCCTTGTATCATCGCCCTTAAAAATGCTTCTTTGGAACGACCTGACTTTTTGACAAGCCTGTCTAAATATTCCGCTTCTTCTTCATCAAGGCGAAAAAGTATCTGGACATTTCGTTTTCTCATTCTTCCAATCCTCTCTCCTTGACAGCCTGTTAATCTGGAGCAGGCACATGGTGGTGACTCCTGCTAGACTGCCAAGAAATATGCCGATGATAAAAAATAATATTGAGTGCATTTTTCCAACTCCTTTCTTTTCACGGGGTATTAGGGGCATCCCCTAACAAGTGAATTTGGTTAGCCAAATTCAGTGCTTGGTAAGACATAACATCAGTCCGCATCGCCGCACATACACGCACCGCATTTCGGACACGCATAACAGCAATCCGCACATTCAGGGAACGGCTCATCCTCTGGGTCAGGGGTATTTTTGCAGCACTCGCACTCGGTAACATCACAAATATCAACTCCGCCGCAGACAAAATCCTCGTCTTTAAAGTCGATAAGGTCGGTATCAAAGAAAATCGCTTCTATCTTTTCCCTTGCATGTGCAGATGTTTTTGCGGATACCGTAACGGTCTTTTCATACTGTGCGGTCAGGGTTATTTCGTACTTGTTCATGGGTTTTCCTCGCTTTCAGATATTAAATTTTTGTGTATCAGGGTGGATTTCTCTTAAAAATGGGTCAGGCAATCAACGGGCATCACCCCTTTCACGGTGGGATTTTTTCTGCCCCATCCCTAAATAGGACAACAAAAAATCGTTGAAGTCCTTACCGACAGGCGGCGGTGCATCAACGATTTTGTATTCTTTTTGAAGCAGTTCTTTTAAGGCTTCGGTACATAACCGACCTGTCTTGTCATTGTCTAAGTGCAAAACAATGGTCTTGATTTGTGGGTTTCCTCTCAAAAAAGTGGAGAGGGCAACAGGGATTTTACTGTCTTTCAGCTCTTTCTTGGGTTGATACACACCCGAAAGGGAGAGCAGGTTTTCAACTTTGAAATCTTTTCCCTCACTTTTCAGATAGGTGGCGTAGGAGAGTAAATCAATGGCACTTTCAAATAGATGCACTGAGGTTGACGGCTTTTCTGCCACTAAGCGAAAGGAATATCTCTTGTCACTGCCTGCGGCATCCCGTTTGAAGTCACTCCCAAGCGTACTGCGGCAGGCGGCATATTTCGGTATCCCGTGCTTATCTCTGCCAGTAAAAACGGCATTGTGGTAGTCGGCACTCTCATAAATAATGCCCTCTGCAATACACTCCGAAATAAGCTGATAGTCAATGCCACGCCCAAACAGATACTCCATGACCCGTTTGCAGTCCTTGTTTTTGGGTGGAAGATACAGCGGTTTTGGGGCTGCTTCCTTGTATACAGAGGGCGGCGGTTTGGCGTATGCGGTGCTGCCTGTGAGGGCTTCCACAGCTTCAACAAAGTCATATTCCTTGACCTTGATGAGATAGTCAAGAGCGGAAACGCCGCCAAAACCTCTTGACCACCAATACCATTTACCGTTGGAAATCTTCAAACTGTCGTGTTCTCTGATGCAGTAAACATGAGAGGATACACGCACAAGCTCGGACAGCTCATAGCGCTTCAGGTAGGTCAGCAAGTCCATTTGTCTGGCTTGCTCAATCACCGCAGGGTCAAGCTCCACATACGGTTTGTTCATTCTCATTAAATAAAATCACCTCCAGAAATAGAAAAAGCCGAGTGATTTTCGTGTTTGAAAACCACTCGGCTATGTAAAAGGCTGATTTTTATTCAAAAGATTTATACTTTGTTTCATCTCCTAGTTTATTTGATTTCAAATCATCGCAAAGCATTTGAAGAAGTGCTTTACATCTAATTAGAAATCTATTCAGTTCATATATTCCAGCCAATTCAATAATCTCTCTCTTAAACGCTGCTGGCTTCAAGTTTGCTTTTGATGCATATAATTGTGTTAATTTATCCATAAAATCATCATCAACGTTTGGAATTAATACATTATCCCAATATCCAACTGCAAAACTTCCACCATTACCACCAACTGCCATCCGCTCAAATACGCCACTACTTCTCAAGTAATTTAAATATAGACCTAAAAAAACACTTTTCTTCAAAGGTTCTTTTGTTTTTATAGGATATATAATGCTACCATGGAAATTTGTAGTAAAATGCATAGTTTCATCACAAACAATAAAGGTTTTTCCTATTGTTCCTTCTGACGAAAACAATATATTCCTTTCCCCCAAAAACCATATGGGATTCCTTGCTCCTAGATATGATACCCTTTCAATATATCCCGAAGAAGATATATCGCTAGGATATATTAAAACATTATAACCCTTTCGATAAGTATCTGTTTGAATTGACCTTCCTAAATCCCTTTTCGCTAAATTGGGGCCTCTTTTTAAATCGAATCCAAATTCTTTTAACGAAGATGCCCCATTTTTATAATGTTTTACATTTTCTATCCACTGAAATACTGTATTTGAGTAAATTCCTGAATCAATACGTCCCTTATTTTGCAGTTGTTTACAAGTTGGATTTTGATAATCGTATGTTGTGGTTATTATTTCTTCCTCAATTATCTTTTCTGTCTGTCGTAATTTGCAATCGGAAATATATTCAGAATAAGCAATGTTTTTAACAAGTTGTTCCATTAAGCAGTATACCCATTCACTTGGACAATTTGGTATTTCACAAGATAAAAAGCCATCTCCTGAATGCCTAATAGTAGCTCCCCTGGGTGTTTTAGCATCTAATTGTTCTCTAAAATAAGCATCTCTCATAAAAGCCATAACATAATACTTGTATTTTTCTTCTTTAAAATTAAGTTTAATCAACCCAGATGAGAAAATCACTTTTTCATCATCGCTTATGTAAAAACAACAATCACCTATGTTTGCATCTGTACAAAACAAAATATCTTCATTTTCCATCATACAATCATTATAGTAATTAGGATTTAAATAAATATATTTGCTTTTATCCGTTGAATATTGAATATTATTAATACAGCTATTTCTGAGGAATACTTGCTTTGACTTTTTTATGTAAGCACTACTTCCTGGCTCGATTCCTTTTGAATATGGCTTATCATTATTCAAATAATTAGCTATTGTTTTTACATCTTTATTCTTTATCGCCAGCCGTTTAAAATTGCTAGGAGATAAGGATTTGTTTTTCTTTAATTCAGAGGATTTTACCTCTGTTGGCACTATTATCTCATGCATATTATCACTCCAAGAAAAGTTCTTTTATTTCTGTTTCTTGACCAATACACCATTCTTTAAATTCCTCAATTATTTTTGGGAAATCCTCATTTAAAACTGATTCTCCCTTTTCGTTAGTAATTGTTTCAAATGTGTCAGGGTCTAGTTTATAGTCATTGTCAAATTTAACTGTTCTTTTAGATGTCCGTTTTACATATCCAACATTAATTACATCTCTTGTAAATACAGAGTAATCATCCGAAATAAGTTCTGCTAATCTTTCTTTTTTCGGTTTATAAGCAACTAAAATTGTTGTATTTACGCCTGTTTCAGCAAATACATTAGCAGGCAAATCAAATAGTGCTACAATTCTAACTTTTTTCATAAGCCATTCTCTTACAAAAGGCCATGTATTATTCGACATAATAGCATTACTTAATACTATAGCAAATCTTCCTGTTCCTTCTTTTAAAAGACGAACGGCATTTTCTAGAAACACAACACCCTTATCAAGTCCCGATTTGGGATTTGTCTCAGTATATAACGTATATAATTCATACAATTTTGAAACTTCTAAGTCGTGGGGATTAGAAAGGTCAAGGCTTCTATTTTTTCCAAATGGTGGATTTGTCAAAATCACATCGTATTTCATAATTTCAGTTTCGTCATACCAATTATCCCAATTTCCAGAAGAATGCATGTCTGTATTTAAAGCTACTAATCTTTTATCTACTGTATACTTTTGATTAATTGTTCCATATTCCGGCACATATTTAATTACCGCATTTCCGTCACCATTTAGTAACATATTTAGTTGTGCAAGAACTGTCATATTATAGTCATTATCAAAACCATAAAGTTGACAATCATCTAACTTCATATCTGCGTTAACATAACTTTTAGACAAAAAATCTGCAATTCCGCAACACGGGTCGCAAATAGTTTCCCCGCATTTAGAATTTACTATCTGAACTATAAAATCAATAATTGGTAAAGGCGTCAAAAACTGTGCCTTTTCATCTTTTTGAAACTTAGTAGCAAAATTATAGAAAATCAATTGGTATAAGTCATTATTACTTGAATTGACAAATGAATAATCTTGAAATTGTTTAACAATTTCGTTTGCTACTTTAATATGCTTTTCTTGTGTCCAAAATATTCTATTTTCTCCTAAAACATTACTATAATAACCCTTTGCTTCTTGATAAAGTGACTTCATTCTTAAAACAAATTTTTGTACATCCTTAGTGTTTACATTTCCATTATAAAATTCATCATTGTTTATATAAAACTTCAAAATCCCGCCATGGTCTTTTCGCTGTTTTTCATCAAATATTTTCATAGCAATAAGTTGAATAAGGTGCATATATCCTTCTTCGTTACTAAGACTAACCGAATCCAGAACACGCATAATAGAATTTAAAGCATTTTTCATTTTGTCATCTTGGATGGTATATACAATATCCAAATCTTCAATGTGCATACTGCTTCTATCTATTCTAGTATCCTGATTCAAAATTTTTGATATATTATCCAGAGTGGGGATGGTACTATATGGGTCGGTAATTTCGAGCTGATATCTTTCTAATATTCTTTGACTTGTTGGAAAGCTTAAACTGTTATTAAATCTAGTAATTTCATCATTTATTCGTTTGAAAAGAAATAGTCTCCCTGTATCATAATAAATGCCCAGTACAAATGAACTTCCAGGTTCTTTTATAGAGGCTCTAATTTGTGAACTAAAAACCTGCTCAATTGTTTTGCCATTTCTTTTGTATTCAATAACTCCTACTGCTAATTCTCTCACTTTCTGTAGCGAATCAACATCTTTAGGGTTATCTCTGTATTTTCTGTAATAATCAATCCACGTAATATCAGAAAAAATAACAGAATCAATTTTTAAAGGCTCCGAATGAATATTTCCTTTTGGAAAGTAAATTTCTGCTCCAATATAATCTCTACTCGGAATGCGCTCTGATTGCACAAGACTATAAATAAATTGCCATTTGTAAAATTCCTCATTGGGTTGGTTATGAACATCTTTGATAGGAATATTCTCTATGAATTTTCCATCTACAGTACATAACGATTTTGGTAGAATATTTTTGCTTAGATACATCTCGTTAAACTTGATTTTTGCATGTGAAAAATCCATATCATATAACTTCCTTTCTTTGCCGAAAATTTTCAATTTCATAAACTATAAAGTATTTTTTGTTCATTTTTCCTCCATCTATCATAAAAAATAAATTGCTAAATTCAGACTTTTCAATTATAGCACATACGTATGAATATTTCTACCTCCGAATGGTATGTAAAAGACGGTATCAGCGTCAGCCAATACCGTCCATACTTATAACAATTTCATTTTTTTGAGATATCCCACGCTATCATAACACCTTCGGAAATAAACCGCTTCCGACTCCATACCGTACAGCTTGTTCCTCAAGTCCAGAATTTCAATCAGAGCCTTACATTCCTGCTCGGTCAGGTCGCTCGGCTTCTCCACATCAAGCACTACTAAGACTTTGGGATATTGCTTGTAAAGACCGTCAATTTCATATTCAATGGTACGGTATTTTGGATTTGACTCACGCAACTTTACAACTACGAAGCTTAGATATTCCTCAAACGCACCGCTTTGGGCATCGACAAAGGTTTCAAAATTAAAGTTTTCAGGCACATTGTTCACCCCCGATTTTTACTGCCACCATAAATTATACTGCCCGATAAAACGCATTTCAAATGTGCAATCCATATTATCGTTCCCGATTTGCACATTTTTTTGCAGGCAGCTCGTCGGTTTGCTCTGGCTCGCTGTCCAAAGCGGCAGGCTCTTTCTTGTCCAGATTCAGCTCAATATTGAGAGTATTAAGCCTTTCAGATTTGGTTTTCAATTCATCTTCAAAAGCAAACGGCTTTTCAATCTCTATCTTTGCGTTCTCCATCTGGGTAATCGTTTCTGTCCGTTTTACCTTTGCCGCTTCCAATTTTGCAGGGATTTTTGATAGTTCGTTTTCAATACGGGTGAGATTGCCAAACACATCCGAGCCGAGTGATACTTGATGCTTCATTTTTCCACAGAGATTCAAACGGTATTCGGTATAAAGTGTATCATAGTAAACCTCCATTCTGAATCCACGGTAACTGCCAATCGTAACAGGTTTGGGGGATGTTGTTTCCTTACAAACGGCAAGAAGCCGCCCACCTGCATCCGCTTTTTCGGTGAAAATTTCACCACCAATTGTCATCGGGCAGAACTTGTCACCCTGCGGCTTATGCCGATTGATAAGAGCCAAGTCGCTTTCATAGCCTGTAATGCGTTCCTCATATGCTTTTATTTCTTTCGGATAGTATTTGATAATCTTATCCTCCAAGTCGTATCGTTCACTCAGATAGCTTTGTTTCAGCACCTTGAGTTTGGATACTGTAATGTCTAAATCCATCTTTTCCTTGAAACGGACATCACCAGTGGCAAGCATTTTTACCTCGGCAAAAGACAGGGCTACCTCGTCCACATCTTCCGCAGAACGGACAGGGCTTTTACTCGTCATTATCTGTGATATGAATTTCTGTTTGTTCTCCACCATCTGATACATATAAGCATCAAAGGTCTGTTCTGTTACATAGCGGTAAACTTCCACCTCTGGGAACATATTTCCCTGCCTTTCAATCCGTCCCTGCCTTTGTTCCAAGTCGCTCGGTCGCCACGGGCAATCCAAATTATGAATGGCGATAAGCCTGTCCTGCACATTCGTACCTGCACCCAATTTTTGCGTAGAGCCAAGCAGGACACGTACCTCGCCGCTTCGGACTTTCGCAAACAGCTCTTTTTTCTGTGCATCTGTATTCGCTTCGTGAATAAAGCGGATTTGCTCCGCAGGGATTCCACGCTGTATCAGTTTTTCACGCATATCGTCATAAACATTAAAAGTACCGTCATTCTTCGGTGTGGAGAGGTCGCAGAATACAAGCTGCGTGGCTTTGGTATCGGCGTGTTCCTCCCAGATGCGGTAAATATTGCCTATGCAGGCATTGACCTTGCTGTCCTCATCATCTGGCAGCATGGGGTCAATCATCCTCTGGTCGAGAGCCAGTTTCCGTCCGTCATTGGTAATCTTGAGCATGTTATCTTCGGTTGGCTCTACCAGTCTTGCACGAACTTTTTCAGCTCTTTTGGCAAGGGAAGCAACCATTTCGCTCTGGATTTCGCTTGGCTTGACCTTGATATTATGGTAATTCACCTTTGGTACGGGCAGCTTTAACATATCCGCCGTCTGGATGTCTGCAACCTCACGGAACATCTGCATCAGCTCTGGGAGATTATAAAACTTGGCAAACCGTGTCTTGGCTCGGTAGTTTGTTCCCTCCGGGGCAAGCTCCAAGGATGTGACCGTTTCACCGAACGTTGATGCCCAACTGTCAAAATGCTGTAAACCGTTCCGTGCCAGTGTGTCATACTGCAAGTACCGCTGTACGGAATACATTTCCACCATTGAGTTTGAAATCGGCGTTCCCGTTGCAAAGATTGTACCACGGTTACCTGTGATTTCGTCCAGATAGCGGCACTTCATAAATAAATCCGAGCTTTTTTGTGCTTCGGTCTGTGCAATACCGCCCACATTTCTCATTTTCGTATAGAGGTAAAGGTTTTTGTAAAAATGGCTTTCATCTATAAAAAGCCTGTCAACGCCAAGCTCCTCAAAGTCGATAACGGAATCCTTGCGTTTGGTTTCGTTGAGCTTGTCGAGCTTTGCCTTGATTGCCTTTCGGGTTTTCATAAGCTGCTTCACCGTGAACTGCTCGCCACCCGAAGCCTTAATATCATCAATACCATGCTCAATATCGTCAAGCTGCTGCTCCAAAAGCTGATACTGCCGTTCCATGCTCATCGGGATTTTTTCAAATTGGCTATGCCCGATGATGACGGCATCGTACTCGCCTGTGGCAATCCTGCCGCAGAATTTCTTTCGGTTTGCGGTTTCAAAATCCTGTTTCCTTGCCACTAAGATATTGGCAGAGGGGTAGAGCCGCAAATACTCGGATGCCCATTGCCCCACAAGGTGGTTTGGTACGACAAACATGGATTTCTGGCAGAGTCCAAGCCGCTTGCTTTCCTGTGCGGCAGCTACCATTTCAAAAGTTTTTCCCGCACCTACCTTGTGGGCAAGGAGCGTGTTGCCGCCGTAAAGGATGTGGGCAATGGCATTGACTTGGTGCGGTCTTAATATGATTTCTGGACTGATGCCGTCAAAAGTGATATGACTTCCATCATACTCACGGGGTCGGATGCTGTTAAAGGTATCGTTATAGGAACGTACCAGACGGTTTCTCCGCTCTGGGTCTTTCCATATCCAGTCTGCAAAAGCCTGTTTGATTACCTCTTGTTTTGCCTGTGCTTTGGTGGTTTCATCACGGTTAAATACCGCTTTTTTGTTGCCGTGTTCATCCAGAACATAGTCAAAAATACGGGTATCCCGTAAGTTCAGCGTATCCTCAATGATACGGTAGGCGGATGCCCGTTTTGTTCCGTAAGTGCTGTTGGCTTTAATGTTATTAAAATCAGCGTTCTTGTTCTCAATAAACCAGTCGCCACCCATCGGGGTGTAGCGTACCTTTATCCTGCCTGCCGCATATTGTGACGGGGATAAAAGCTTCATGACAAACTGCTGAATATCCTCCTGTGGTATCCAAGTCGCACCTAAACGGACGGAGATTTCACCTGCTGACAGGTCTTTTGGTATGACCTTTTCCAGAGCTTTCCTGTTGGTTTCAAACTCTGGATAATGTCTTGCCGCTTCCTGTGCAATCAGGAGCTTGGCTCTGACATCACCAGAAAGGTATTCATCTGCGGTCACATAGTTGGCAGGGTCAGTATTCGGCACTTTGAAAATAACGCCCTGTAAATCCTTAATCAGTTCTTCTTGGGATTTACCCGCAAGCTGTTCCATATAGGGCAGGTCAACACGGGCTTTTTCAGCAATGGATACCGCCAGTGCTTCACTTGCCGTTTCCACGGAAGTAACCACGGTATGGGGTTTAATCGTCCGCTTGCTGAACATATCTGCCTTGCGTTTGAAATTCCCCTCATCGTCAAGCACTTCCAACGAACATAAAAGGAAGTAGCTTTCGTCTGCTGCAAAGGCAAGGTAATTCCCCCTGCTGTTAATCAGACCGTATTTTTCTACATAACCGTCATACAGTCGGTTTAAGTTTTCCTGCTCGGTGCGTATCATTTCGTCTGGATAGTCCTCGGTCTGGTACGCTATGAGCTGCCGTACACAATCACGGATTTCCACAAGACCCTTGATGCGGTTTTCTGCGGTCAGGGATGCGGCGGCAGGGGTCATTTTATCATTTTCACGGAAGTAGACCCTGCCATTTACAAGGGCAAAGGAATAATTCTTAACATTCGGGTCGGCAGGGATGGAGTTATCCTGCCCGTCTGATATTTCGTCAATGTCATACTCTGGGATTTCTCCGTTGATATTTTTTACTGCTTCTAAAAGCAACTCCGTAAGGCTTTCATCGGCACGGGGTTTACAGGTGGAGTCGAAGCCAAACCGTGTGCTTTCCATTACCATATTGCCAAGTATCATCTCTGGATGCTCTGCAAAGTAGCTGTTCATGGTAATGCCGTTCCCGTCTTTATCAAGATGCACCCAGTCAGGCTCGATATCCATTACACGGTCACGCTTTTGCAGGAAAATAATATCGGAGGTTACTTCCGTTCCTGCGTTTGCCTTAAACGTATTGTTCGGTAGCCTGATTGCTCCCAGAAGCTCGGCTCTCTGGGCGATATACCGCCTCACCGCAGGGTTTTCCTTATCCATTGTCCCCTTAGAAGTGATAAAGGCGACAACGCCGCCGGCACGGACTTTATCAAGGGCTTTGGCAAAAAAATAGTCGTGTATGAGAAACTTCTGTTTATCATACCGACAGTCGCTGACCTTGAAGTCACCAAATGGCACATTGCCCGTGACCACGTCAAAATGGTCGTCTGGCAGCTTCGTGTCCTCAAATCCCTGTATTGCGATGTTCGCCTTTTGATATAATTGCTTCGCTATCCTGCCCGTAAGAGAGTCAATTTCCACGCCATGCAGCTTTGATTTGCCCATGCTTTCAGGAAGCAGACCAAAGAAATTACCTGTGCCGCATGACGGCTCTAAGATGTTGCCCTCATGGAATCCCATATTGTCAAGTGCTTCATACATGGCTTTGATAACGATGGGCGGCGTATAAAAGGCGGTAAGGGTGGACTCCATTGCCGCACGGTATTCCTCTGGGGAAAGGGTGTTACGAAGCATTGTAAATTCATCTGACCAAGCGGTATTTCTTTCATCAAATGCCGCTGAAAGACCGCCCCATCCAACATATTTTGCAAGTATCTCCTGTTCTTCTGATGTCGCAAGGCGGTTTTCACTCTCAAGGTCATGCAGGAGCCTGATTGCCGCTATATTATTTCGAGCCTGCCGTTTCCGTCCATCCACTCCTAAATTATCGTCTGTGATGCGGTAATTATGACGGTCGGCAGAAGCAGGGGGGATTGCTGCTGTTTCTATTTCGGGGGGTAATTGCTCTTGTTCCCGTGCTTTCAGCCATTCACGGACAAGGGGCAGCTTCTCCACACGGTTGATGGGGAATCCCACATTATTCTGGAAAGTAATATCACGCAGGGAAACATCATTACTGATTTCTCCAATGCTTTCAATCACATACCTGCGGTTATCTACCGTGATTTCCCTGCCGATAAGGTCTGCATTATCCTCTGGTACAGTCGGCTCGGACGGTGCAGGCTCTAAGCCCTGCCTTGTCCGTTCCACATACAGCCATTCCTCGGCTTCCTTTGTACCCACAGCCTTTCTGACTTCTTCAAGACCTGTTTGTGCTTCTTCTTCGGTAGGATAAGTCAGAACATTGCCGTAATCATCTGCATAATACTCATCCCTTATATTATCCCAGATAGCATAAGCATCTTCGGGGTCGGGAAAAGCGTCAGAGTTCATTGTTACCTCAAACCGTTCATCGGGCGGTTCGGTTTCCTGTTCGGCGGCTACCTGTTCAGCGTAGGCAATCATTTCATCTACACGGCTGTCTGGCTTATCGGGTGCTTTCTCAATGTGCATCTCCGTTTTCTGCTTTTCGGTTATAACCACTTTCAAATGGTCGTTTGCAGGGTTTTCACGGAGCTTTTCATCAAAGTCGGCTCGGCTGAACTCCTTGCCGAACAGCGGAAACTCTGCATTTCGCAGGGAAACGCTTTCCTCGGAAACGGTCAGCACCCCATATTTATCTGCCCCGATATATACGTTGTCGCCCTCGTGGTAAAGGTAATGAAGCGGGTGCAGTTCTTTCAGTTCCTCGCCAAACCGCCATGAATTACTGCGGCTGTAAACACTGCTAGTTTTTCCTTGCACCAGAGCAAGGAAATCTATGAGCTTTTGCACCGTGGCAGGGTCTTTTAAATGCTGTTCCATCTGCCCTGCGGTTACATCGGCAAGCTCTGACAGCTCCACATCGTTCAGCAGGTTTTTCTCATAGCCGTCCAAGTCACGTATAAAATCGGACAGCCGCAAAGAGAGCGTATCCCGTTTATCGGCAGGGGGCAGATCACGGTTAGAGTCGATAAACCTCTGCCTTGCGATTTTTCTCTGGGTCTCAATTTCATATTGGGGAGCTGATATTTCTTCCAGAAAAACGGGATAATGCTCTTTCTCTTTCGGGTTGAGATAGCGGTCATTCTGGATAAGCTCACGCAGCCGCTTTTCCACCTCCGCCCATTTCAAG